>Ga0154722_1094_pt2 | contig 38304 bp, 34 predicted proteins | sample Rifle2008BG16ft_FD_105730 | JGI IMG/M metagenome (GOLD analysis project Ga0154722, IMG submission 105730) | Nitrospirae bacterium RBG_16_64_22 | reverse complement strand
TCCAGGAGCGGTATCTATCCCGGTCGGCATATTGACCGCCCTCCCCCTGCCCTCTCTGCCAATATAGATGAGACACTGACCCCCCTGGAGTTTAGTGAGTAGGGCGGGGAGGTTTAGAGCGATGAAGATGCCACCGTTGGAGTCCTTGGAGGGGATGCGGAGGGCGGGGGAAACTCCGGTCGCCCTACGGGCTCCCTCCGTCTCCCCCGACGACCCTCTCGCCGCGGGGGTCCCTGGGACAGCCCCCGACCCGGAGGTTCCTGATCGGCCCAAGCGACGCCGGTTCACCGCCGAGTACAAGCGGAAATTCCTGAAGCAGGCCGATGCCTGCCGTCCCGGCGAGCTCGGGGCTCTGCTCCGGAGGGAGGGCGTGTACTCCTCCAGCCTGAAGACCTGGCGTGCGGCCCGCGACCGGGGTGAACTCGCCGGACTCGCGCCGAAGAAGCGGGGACCCAAGGCAACGGCGCCTGACCCCCGCGATCGCGAACTCGCCGCCAAGGATCGGGAGATCGCACGCCTCTCGGCCCGTGTCGAACGGGCCGAAGCCATCATCGGGCTCCAAAAAAAAGTATCCGAGATACTGGGGATTCGTCTCCCAGAAAGCGACGACAAGCAGTGATCGACACCGTCACCAACATGGGTCCCCGGCTCGGGATCGCGCCCACCTGCACCGCGATGGGTCTTGCCCGTGCCACGTACTACCGCACGCTGCGTCCGCGCCACGGGCCGCACCGCAGAAGGACACCGAGCCGAACCCTCTCGCGGCAGGAACGACAGGGGGCCCTTGCGATTCTCCACGAACCGCGCTTCGTCGATCGCGCGCCGGCCGAGGTCTATGCCACGCTTCTCGACGAGGGGCAGTACCTCTGCTCGGAGCGCACGATGTACCGCATCCTCGCAGAGAACCAGGAGGTCCGTGAACGGCGCGATCAACTCCGCCATCCCAACTACCACAAACCCGAGTTGCTCGCCACGGCCCCCAACCAAGTCTGGTCGTGGGACATCACCAAGCTGCTCGGTCCGGTGAAGTGGACCTACTTCTATCTCTATGTGCTCCTGGACATTTACAGCCGCTACGCCGCCGGCTGGCTTCTCGCGCGGGAAGAAAACTCCTCGCTGGCCAAGCGGCTCATCGAGGAGACGTGCCGCAAGGAAGGTATCCTCCCGGGCCAGCTCATCATCCACTCTGACCGGGGCTCGCCTATGACCAGCAAGCCCGTGGCGTTGATGCTCTCCGACCTCGGCGTCACAAAGTCCCTCTCGAGGCCCCAGGTCTCCAACGACAACCCTTACTCGGAGGCTCAGTTCAAGACCCTCAAGTACCGCCCCAGCTTCCCTGATCGGTTTGGATCCATACAGGATGCTCGCGCGTACTGCCGGGACTTCTTCACCTGGTACAACACCGAGCATCGACATTCGGGGATCGGCATGATGACGCCCGAAGCCGTCCATCAGGGACGCGCTTCGGAGGTCACCGCCGCAAGGCAGCAGACCCTCTTCGCCGCGTACGGGCATCATCCGGAACGATTCGTCCATCGGCCACCTTCTCCACCTGCTTTGCCGTCGGCGGCGTGGATCAACCCTCCGCAGCCGAAAACGGCTCCACAGGATGGCACAGGATCAACGATCTCTCTCTCGGACGACCTATCGGTCGACCCCATTCCCAATGACATCGTCTCTTCGCTGAAGTCCGTTACTTCTTCTCGATCGTACGTGGCCGTCGCCTCCGCTACAGAAGGGACGGCTCAGTAAATGTCAGTGGTCGGTGTCTCAAAGTCGTTGACAGGTTCCGGCGCGCCAAGGCCTCGATAAGGAGAGTGATGGTCGTTAAGCGCTGCTGGCCATCGATTACAAGAAGCGGAGACTGGCTCGATAAATGATAGAGACCCTTCTCGACATAGACGATGGAGCCCACAAAATGGGCGGTCACTGTCTCGTTGAGTCCTGTGCGAAGGATGTCGTCCCAGAGTTGCCGACACTCTCGCTCGTTCCAGCTATATGTGCGCTGATAGATCGGAATGACGAACTGCGGTGACTTCTTCAGAAACTCGAGAAGCTTGGCCTCGGTTGCTTTCATTGTCTTCCCCAGCGTTCAGGCCAACTGTCAGCTCAGAGTGAAAAGCGTTGACTGTCGAGGGCACCTCAAGCGGCTGCGAGCCTGTCGCTGAGCGGTTTCACGAAACGCGCCTCCCCCTCGCAAGCAAAGGTTGTCCTCGTTCTGCCAAGCCGTTCCCGGCATCCGCGACGCCACGGTTTGCGAACGGATCTCCCTCACCGCCGGCTCCCCCTCCTGGCTTGGCGTTCGCGGTATAGCCGCTCCGAGAAGCCGCCTTCGTTCAGAAAAGCCTCTTCCAGCTTCTTGAGTTGCTGTCCCAAGAGATAGCTCGCTTGGTTGACCAGGCAAACAAGCGTGTTCGCCGCCGCCTCCGGTGAAGCCGTGGAAATGCCGTAGGGATCGAACTTGTCAGACCTGTCGGACTGCTCAGACCCGTCCGAACCGTCTGACCGGTACTTCCTCCTGACCTCCAGCGCTTCGGGCGAATCCTTTGGCCAGACGCGCAGTCCACGCTGGCGCAGGAAATCCTCGTAGTCCAGGAGCAGTTCCTCCAGGCTGGCCCGCGCCACTCCCGTCAGCTTCAGCTCCGTCTTCTTGGAAGTGGCGGACGCCATGCTCCCTTCGGCGATGTTCTGCGCGCCGCTCCTGGCGGCCTGGACCATCTGGTCATGCGTGCGGGATCGCTTTTCGATGAAGCGGTTACAGAAGATCACGGTGGCGTCGTACACCGCCTGCGCGCACTGGAAACTCCGCAGCTTCCGGTACCCGCCATGCGGTGGAATCAAGTTATGCGATTTGCTCATAATCTTCCCCATTGTCCGACCGATCCGACAGGTCTGACAGGTCTGACAAGTCCGACCGCCGACGGCGCCGCCCTCAGGCTTCGTGGAGCTTGAGCAGGTTCGTCGTTCCTCTCTTCGATGGAGGGGCCCCCATGATGAAGACGAGCCTGTCTCCTTTCCTGACCCTGCCGGCCTTTTTCAGGGCACGGATGGCCGAATCGATGAGGTGGTCCGTATTCGCCATGAAAGAGAGGCGGAGGGGGATAACCCCTCTGCAAAGGGTCATGCGGAACCATGTGTCGGCCCGCGGCGTGAAAACGTATGCGGGGATCTCCGGCCGGGACGAAGCCACCAACCGCCCGGTGAGTCCGGACTGGGAGAAGCCGACGATCGCCCGCGCCCCCGACTGGCGGGCGATCCGCGCGGCGGCGATCGTGACGGCCTCGGCGGCGGACACCGTCCGACCCGCCTCGCTTCTCTCCTCCCGCCCGTGGGAGAGAAGGCCCGTCTCCGCCTCGCGGACGATCCGGTCCATCACCTGGACCGCCTCCACGGGATACTTCCCCGCCGCCGTCTCACCCGAGAGCATCACGGCGTCCGTCCCGTCGAAGACGGCGTTTGCCACGTCGGAGGCCTCGGCCCGCGTCGGCCGGGGGCTCGAAATCATCGATTCGAGCATCTGCGTCGCCGTGATGACCGGCTTCCGCGCCGCGTTGGCCCGCGCGATGATTTCCTTCTGGAGAAGGGGCACCTTTTCGGGAGGAAACTCCACGCCCAGGTCGCCCCGCGCGACCATGAGACCGTCGGCCGCCGCCAGGATCGCGTCCAGATCGTCGATGGCCTCGGGCTTCTCGATCTTCGCGATGACCGGCGCCTCCGCCCCGGCGCGGGCCAGCCTCCGCTTGAGCGCCGCCACCTCGGCGCCCCGGCGGACGAAGGAAACGGCGACGAAATCGACGCCCTGCCGGAGCCCGAACGCAAGGTCTTCGAGGTCCTTCGGCGTGACGGTCGGAACGCGGAGAGGGACTCCCGGAAGGTTCATCCCCTTGTTCGACGTGAGCGTTCCGCCCGCCTCGACGCGGCAGACGACCTTCTCCCCCCGCGTCTCTTCCACGGCCAGGCGGATCCGCCCGTCGTCGATGAAGATCGTATGGCCCGGCTGTGCGTCGCGCGCGAGCCCCCGATAACTGCACGGGATGACGAGACCGCCGGCGCGGCGGATCCCGTCCGTGCCCGCCGCTTGGCCGGCGGCCAGCATCACGCGCTCGCCGATCTTGAGAAAGACGGGGGCCGCGAGCCTCCCCACGCGGATCCGCGGCCCTTGGAGATCGAGGAGGATGCCGATCGGCTTTTCGGTCCGCCGGGTCAGGAGGCGGAGCGCCCGGATCACGCGCGCGTGGCCGGCGTGCGTCCCGTGCGAGGCGTTGAGACGCGCGACGTCCATCCCCGCGCGCGCGAGCCGAGCGAGAACGCGGGGCGGGCTCGACGCCGGCCCAACCGTGCAGACGATCTTAGCGTGACGGTCAGGAAAAGTTGAAGGGCCCATCAGCGATCCCGATCTCCGCGTATCCGCATGACGAGACCATAGCATCACGCCCCCCGCCCGTCAAACCGCGCGACGCCATCCCCTCGGAGGCGTCCCCATCACGCCGCTGCCCATTCCTGCCAGGAACACATATTACACTCATACCTCATCCTGCCGATCCGCTTCCCTCCGGCGCGCCTGGCTCGAAGAGGAGCCGGACGGAGTCGCGCATGAGGACGATGATCGTGAAGACCCCGAGGGCCGTGCCGAGCGGGGCGAAGAGAAGCGACAATCCGGCTGTGACGAAGCAAAAGATGCGATGTTTCCGCCTGGAGAGGAACCGGCCGGCGACAGCCAAGAGGGACGCGTACGCGAGGGTCAGGAGAATGCCGATCAGGGCGATCGCGATGAAGATCCCCCCGACGACGGCCGGCGGCGCCTCCCCGCCCTCGCCTTCCATCCAGCCGGAGAGCATGGCGATGCCCATAAGGAGATAAATGGCCGGGAAAAAGGGCGGTCAGCAGCCACACTCTGCTTCTGCCGAGATGCTTGTCTGAGCGGAGGCCTTGTCGCCGTTTTCATCCTCGACGCGCAGGATGATGACATACAGCCCCTGCGTGAAGGTGTGCTCGGCCTCCTTCGTCGCGGCGGCTTCACCGTCGCCGAAATCCCATGTGATCGACTTGATCTTTCCGCTGCCGCCCTTGATCATGGCCTTGAAGTTCACCTTGAAAGGCGCATTGCCGCGACGATTGGCCACTCCACCGATTTTCGCGGCGAGTTTTCCGCCGGCGGCCCCAGCCAGATCCTCCGTAAGCAGACTGCCGCCGAGATCCTTGGAGACTTTCGTCAGTGACTGTTTGATATTCTCACCCATCGCCGTTACGTCGCCCTTCGTCGGTTTGATCCCCGCGCGGATCGTGCCCTGGTGGCCCTCGTCGATCCGGATACGTTCGGTGCCGACGTCCGTAATCAATCCGCCGATCAGAGACCAGGCCGTGTAGCTCTTCTTGTCCGGATCGTGCGCCACGGCGCATTCCGCCCCCTGGGTCGCCACATAAAGCGTTCCCATGCGGACCTTGAATTCGCAGAACAGGTGTTCTGGTACCTGTGCCTTGACGAAAATGCGCCCCTTCTCCATATCCAGGATCGTCTTTTCCATTTTCTTCTCCAGGTCGAAATTCACTCCCCCCAGCGCGATCTCGGTGTTGGGATAGACCTTCACCATGCTGCCATTCGACCAGAGAAGCAGGGCGGCTGACTTGTCCTTGGCGGCAAGGCGGTCGCCGCGGTCGAGGACATCGCCCTCCTTCGCAGGCTTCCAGTCGTGGGCGCCGCTCCTGCGGATTTCGACGTTGCCGTCGATCTGGGTGATCCGCACGATCGACGCGTCGTCGGCCCAGCCGAGAGAGCTCCACACAACAAGAACAACAACTAGAAGATGTTTCAAGACTACCCTCCCTTCACTGGAAAAATCGGCTTTCAAAATCCGCATCCGTGGGCGGCGCGGACAGGAAGCATCCGCACAGGAACAGCGTGACAAAGTGAATCCGTTGCATGATCAGAACCCGAACTCCACGCCGAGAATGACTTCGAAGGCACGCTTGGGAATGTTGCCGTCAGCGCGGGCATACACCGCCCCCGGGCGGAAGTAGCCCAAGGAGAAGAAACCTTCGAGTTTCGGCAACAGGGGATAGGTGCCGTCGAAGTCGATCTCCCATCCCACGTCCTTGGTCCTGCGCGTGGAGGTGGCCGTGCCGCGGCTCCAGTCGAACACAGGACCGCGGCCCGCGAACACTTCCTCGGTGGTCCAGATGCGTGCGACCGCAGGCCTGAGCTTCAGGTCCTTGAGGGGCTCGAAGGGCCCGTCCAGGCGTACATAGGTGATGTTGGATAGGTTGCTATCCCACAGGAAGTAGCCTGCGCGCAGGTCCTCGCTGAAGATGTTGCCGAACTTATGCCGGTCGCGGCAGAGGAAAAGCGCGTTGAAGTTGCGCAGCGTGCCGGTGGAGGCGTCGGCCGTTCCGTTGCCCGAGCCGCGGCCGAACTCGAGCCCCATCGCCAGGTTCCTCAGGGAGCCGACCTTGCCGAAGTCGCGCGCGGCCTTGAGCAGCAACGCGTTGGCGCTGACCTTGCGGTCCTGGGTGTAGTCGCCCGAGAGCGAGACCGCTTCCGCGTCGAACTTCCATCTCTTCAGATCGGCAGAGGCGGCTACCCCGGCCCACAGCGGCTCGAAGCGGCCGTCGCGCGGCGCGGTGGCGGCGTTGAAATCCTTGTCCAGGTTCAGGTCCGCGTCACCGAGCCCGCCGCGGTCACCCGCCTTCAACAGGTAGGGCCGCAACCGCAAGGCCCGCGACGGGCGAATGTCGAGATCCAGGTAGTAGGCGTCCAGCTTGTTAGAAGCGCTGAAGAGGTCGTCGCGCGATCCGGCCGGCGGGCCCGATTCGCGGAACTTCGAGTAGTTGCGCCAGCCGCCGGCGACACCCATGTAGCCGGCGCTGAAGCTGGTCTGGCCCCAGGGCAGTTGACCCAGGGGGTACTGGAAACGCACCGCGTCCATCGGGCCCTCCAAGGTGAGCGCCCGCCCTACGTCCCAGTTCTGGCGGCCGATGCGCAGCATGAAGGGCCCTGTGTATTGGACGAAGAGTTCGCGCACCAGCGGGGCGCCGACGGTCTGGAACTGGCCCCAGCGCTCCAGCGTCCCCTCGCTGTCCTCCTTCCAGTCGAAGACGAAGTTGCCCTTGTCCAGCACGAGGCGGGTCAGGAAGACCTCATGGGAAGCGTCGATCTGGAGCTGGAAGCGGTGGTCGAAGTAGGTGGCGCTGTCGAACTCCCACTGTTGCAGCGGGTTCTCCAGGTTGAAGTTGTGGCGCGAATTGACGCGCGCCTTGTACTTGCCGGAGAAGTCGAAGTTGGTTTTCTGCCGGAGTGCTTCCTGCAGCTTGGCGGCCTCCGCGGAGAACTTGCGCATTTGGGTTTCGAGCGCCATGAGCCGCCGCCGGGCTTCCTCGTCGCGCCCCTCCTGCTTCTTGTCCACTTCCGGCTCGTCCCACTCGCCGCCGGCCGCGTCCTTGGCCGCGGCCGGCTTCTGCTGGACGGGAGACACCGCCGCGGGCCCCTGTTTCTGGGCAAGCTCCGCCCGAAGCCTTGCGATTTCCTCCTGGAATTGGGCGACCTGGGCCTCCAGCTCCTGCAGCCGCCGCAGGACTTCCCCGCCCGGCGTAGCGCGGTGCGGCTGAACCGCGGCCCCGGCTCTCTTTTCGGCGGGAGCGGCCTCCTGCGCCTGGACGACGGTTCCGCCGCCCAGGAGCACCCACCCCACGATCAGGGCGACCGCCGGAGTGCTCCGCCTGATGTAACTCGCTTGACGCACGATGCCTGTCCAATCCAGCCGAGATCCGCCCGAGGCCGGCTTCCCGGGTGCGGCTGCCGCCCGAGAGCCGCGCTGTGACCCGCGCTAATTGGCTCCCGCGGGCGCGCCGTAGAACGTCTTGATCTTGCTGTCGAGGCCGTGGCACTGGGCGCAGACCAGGCGTTTCAGCGTGGGCTTGTACGGATGGGGATCCGCCGGCCGGAGCGCCTCGACGCGGGTGTATTGCGCGCCCTCACCCGGACGCACAATCAGTTTCTTCCAAAAGCCCGCAGGAGCGAGCAGCGCATTGGGGTGATACACGTCGGCCATGACGAACCAGCCCTCTTGCTTGCGCTCCTTCTCTTCCGAGGGGGCGTGCATCTCGTGACAGGTGAGGCAGGCGCGGTTCTCGCCCTGGTAGGCGGTCTTCTTCGATTCCAGGTGCAGACGGTGCAGGTTGGGAACGTTCTTGCGTGCGGTCTTCACGTCCATGATGTACCCGTGGCAGGCGAGGCAGAGCGCGTTCTTGCCGGTGAAGTCCGGAACCTTGCCCTTCTGCTGGTTGGGAACTGCTTTCGGCGGCCAGTCGATGGGGGTCTGGGGTTCCAGCGCCGGCACGGCCGTCGAGGCGAGGGCCAGGCACGCAAAGATTACAACTAGGATTCGCATGTTGTCCTCCATTCGGAGCGAATTCCCTCGGTCAATGCCGGCACAAATGCCCGCTCGGCCTCCAGAAACTCGACGGTGAGGCGGGCGACTGCCCGGTACACGTCCGCCGTCGTCTCGGCGATCACCCTCTCGCAAAGGAGCCTGTGCCAGCGCAACAGGTGCTCGGTGAGAAAGCCGTGCTGGAAATCAAGGCACCTCTGCAGCCCGTCCGGATTGGGTTCCTTCCAGAACTGTTCCTCGATCTCGCAAAGGAACTTCATGAACTCCAGCTCGACGCCCATGTGGTCGGGCAGCTCCAGGCAGGCGCTGGTCATCTGGGCCGCGGCGTCTTGGTAATATCGCCGCACCTCCACCGTCACCCGACCGCCCACGCGCTTGTTCTCGTCAAGGTAGAACGACTCGTGGGGCACCACGCCGGAAGGCAGGACGAACAAACGCGTGTGTTCAGCCGTAAGCTCGTTGTTCGGACGATCCTCCAGGACAGCATCGCGGAAGGCGGCGGTCAGGTCCTTCGCCGCCGCGCCGAGGGAAGAGGCCCCCTCCTCGACAAGAGCGCCCGCTCGGATCATGGCCGTCAGGTCCTCCGACGGCGGCACCGAATAGAGCGCGGAGAGAACCGCGTAGGTCTTCGCCCGCCCCGCCGCGACGGCCTGCATTTCCTTATGACCAATCACCCCTATTTCCTCCCAGAAAGAAGCGCCTGGCGATCGCATCGCGACGATCGCCGCTGACGAGACAGGACGGGCAGAACTCCGATGCGTCGCCCAGGAAGGTCTCGTGGCAGGCTCGGCAGGTGCGCCGCGTCGCGGAAATGAGCGTGGCGCTCTGGCGTTCAAACAGAACCGAGAGGTCGACCGTTTCCCGAACGCGAACGGCCTTGTGAAAGCAAGCAACCTCACAAACGCGGCACCCGGTACACAGCGCGGGGTCAAAGTCGAGGGCAAATGTACCGTTCTCTCCACGGCGGCGGAGGGCACCCACGGGACAGAGGGTTTCGCAAACGTTGCAGCCCGCGCACCCGGGGGTGACTTCAAGGTGGGCGAAGGGTTTTCCCGCGGCGGGAACCACTGTCGGCTGCGCTTCGGCGCCGGGGAGACTCTGCAACACCTCCAGCAAGTGAGACCTCTTGGGATTCTCCGGATGGCGCTGCACGATGGCGCGGAACGCCTCGGCCGCCGTCTGCTCCGGCGCCGCATCCGGCATGGCCGCGGCAGCGGTCTTCGCCGTCCATTTGGCGAAGGCACGGAACATCGCGCGCCGCGAGCCGGGAGCACTGAGAGGAATGCGCGTCATCTCCCGCTTTCGCCTCGGCGCATCGGTCCGGACAATGCGGTCCGCGTCGAACCCCGCCGATTCGCAGAGGGCGCGCGCGAGGTTCAGGACCATCCCCCACTGAGGCGCGGCCCTCTCAAGCTGGCAGCCCGAGCAGTCAGGAGCGAGGAGTTCGACACGCTCCGCCCCGCATCGAATCGGCTCCAGGAGGACCGCTTCGGTGAGACGACTCAAGCAAGGCACGACGAAATCTGCCGGACCTTCCGCCCGCTCGCAGCCAATGCGGAATCCCGCCGGGGGCCGTACGCGCTCGCGCATGCGTTCTGCCAGCCGCCGGTCGCTCTCCGCAGGTTGGATCGCCCCGTTCGGGCAAGCCGAGGCGCAGGCGTCACACGCAATGCACGCGCCGGTGATTTCGACACCCTGCTCGACAAAGCGGACGGCCCGCGGCACCGGACATACGGCCGCGCACGCCGCGCATTGCGACTTCGTGCAGCGGAAACGCGAGCACAGCTCGTTCTCCACGCGCACCGGCGGCTCGCACTGGATCTCGACAATGTTGTCCATGTTCACGGCCGACACAACTCTCCGCTATCTGGGGATCGTGTACTGCACGCTCGGTTTCGTATCCGCTCCGGCGACGCTGATGCTGAAGCTGCGCGCGCGCTTCTCCCGCATGAGCACCGTGATCTCGTTGAGCTCCCCGAAGAACCTCACCTTGGCGGGGCATGTGTTGACACACGCGGGCAGCTGCCCTTTCTCGACGCGATGGACGCACAGCGTGCATTTCTCCATGATCTTCGCCTCCGCGTTGAACTGCGGCGCGCCGTAAGGGCAAGCCCAGGCGCAGTAGCGGCAGCCGATACACTTGTCCTTGTTGATGAGGACGATGCCGTCTTGCTTGCGCTTGGTAATCGCGCCCACCGGGCAGGCGGCCTGGCAGGCCGGCCGCCCGCAGTGCATGCAGGGCATCGGCACAAAGGTGACGCCGACGTTGGGCGCCTTCCGCGGATCGCGGAAATCACCCTCCTCGATCTCGATCACGCGGTTGTAATCCACGCCGATGGGCGTGTTGTTCTCCGCCTTGCAGGCCATCGTGCAGGCATTACAGCCGATGCAATGCTCGATGTCGACCCACAGCGTATATTGCTTCGGGCCCTGCTTGGCAAAGGACCGGTCGACGGCTTCGCGGGGAATGACGGGGCTGTATTCAGACATGATGTCCTCCTTAGACTTTTTCTACACGGAGCGGCGTCCCATAGCTCTGGGTGCCGCCCGCCACCGGGTCGATCAGGCAACGGTCCCCCAGGACGGGGTCTGCCATGTACAGCGGGTTGATGCTGTAGCCCGCGCCGATGCGCTTATCGTTGTATTGCGGCTTGCCGTTCGCGGCCCAGGCTCTCCCTCCGGCGCCCCAGCGCCCGTAGGACTGGCTCACCGAGAAGACGCCGGGCCGGATGCGGCTGGTGACGCGCACCTGCATCTTGTACCAGCCATCGCCCATGGAAACCTCCACGAACGGGATGTGCTTGCTCGAAGGCGATTTGACCTTGACCCAGTCGCCGGTCACCACGCCGAGTTTCTGCGCGTCGGCCGGATTCATCTCCGCGTAGTTCTGCGGCTTGATCGAGGCCAGCCACAGGTTGTTCATGGTGCGCGTCTGGGTGTGCCAGGCATCCTTGTGGGTATGGAGCTGGAACGGGTACTCCTTCCACAGGGCGGGATCCAGCGGCTGCTCCTTGCAGTCGATGATGAACCGGTATAGCGGCAGACCATCGTAGAACTTGCCCGTCATGCTGTTCTTGTTCGCCGCCACGTTTGCGGCGTAGGCCAGCAGGCCGCGCACCTGCCGGCCACCCGGGAAGCGCGTGTAGTCGCCCTCGTACTGCTTGCCCGGGTTCTCGAACTTGCCGCCGAGCTTGACCAGGCGGCTGTCCGGATCCAGCCCCGGCTCGCCCTTGAAGTCGCCGTTCTTGTAGAACTCGTTCCAGAACTGCCAGGAGTTGAACAGGTCGACACCTGGGCCGCCGCCATCCTTGCCGAAGCCCGGCAAGCCGCAACGCAGGGCAAGCTGGATGAGCGTATCGTCCGCCGTCTGCACGTCCGGATGGATGCCGCGGTAGTTCTTGGTCTTCGGATCGAGGGTGCCGATCACCGGCTGCCGCAGGGCCTGGACCCGCGTCTTGACAGGCGGGTAGGTCTTGAAGCCGCCGATGCGCTCGAGGTATTCGGTGTCCGGCAGGACGTAGTCGCACAGTTGGCTGGTTTCGCCCATGTAGGCGTCGATGCTGAAGGTGAGCGGCATGGCTCTCAGGTCGAGCAGTGCCTCGATGACCGGGGCGTTGAACGGCTGGGTATAGGCCGGGTCGTTGTAGTAGTTCAGGTAGGCCTTGATGCGATACGGATAACCCATCTTTGCGGCCGAGAAAAACTCGCTGGTCACGGTACGCACCGCCAGCGGGTACCACGGACGCGTGGAAACCGGCTTCTTGCCCTGATACTTGTCCTTGTGCCGATCCACCGAAACACCGCTCGGTTTGCGGCCGGGCCCTTTCACGTCGCCGGCGTATGCCTTGTGCCCGGGAATGTAGCCGCCCTTGCGGTCGATGTTGTCCACCATCATGTTGAGGATGCACAATGCCTGGCCATTATACCAGCCGTTCGACTGCTGAATGGGGCCGCGGAACATCTCGATCACCGGCCGCTTGGCGCTGGAAAACTCCTTCCCCAGATGCGCAATCGTGCCGGCAGGAATGTCGCATTCCCGCTCGCACTCTTCCAGCGATTTCTCCTGCGCGCGCTCACGCAGCAGGCGGAATACCGTCTTGTACTTCTCGCCCTTGATCTCGACCTCGGCATCGAGGTCGGCCGGCCCATCGACTTCGTGGAACAGCGTGGGCTTACCGCCCACCAGCACAACGTAGTCGGCCTGGCCCAGCCCCGCATCCCTGCCCGTGAGATACAGCTTGGGCTCCTTGGTCCTGACCAGGTAGGTCATGTCGGTCCAGTTACGACGGCCGGTCTTCTTCGCCGCCTGCTGGTTCGGCAGCGCGAGGAAGTCGGCCTTGTAGGCCTTGCTCTCGATCATCCAGCGGATCATCCCCACCAGGAAGTAAGCGTCGGTCGAAGGCTTGAGCGGGATCCACTCGCCCTTGCCGGACTGGAGCGTTTTTGCCGCGGCGGGGGAAAGCCACGGGTCCACCACGACGTGCTTGAACAGCTTGGCGTCAGGCCCGGTGCGTTTGGCAAACTTTTGCAGGTAACGCGCCCGGGTCTGCCCGGGGTAATCGGCGTGGGTGATGTTGGATCCCACGCTGATGAGGTACGTGCAGTACTCGTAATCGGCATAGGCGCCGATCTCGTAAGGCGGCACGTTCAGCGTGTGCTCTACGACGTTGTAGAAGGTTCCCGCGCAACGGTCGCAGTGATTGAGCATGTTCGGAACCCCCGCCGCGCCAGCGACGAAGCGCGGAGTCAGCGGCGACTGCTCGTTGCGCCCGTGCGCCCACACGAACTGGTTGCGCTTCGGGCCCCAGCCTTCGGGCGGCGCCTCGTCCATGTAGTCCGAATCTTCGGGACCGAGGGGTGCATCGTTGTTCAGAATTGACTTGAGGCCCTCGACGAATCGTTTCTCCTCGCCGGGCACGCCCTTGAAGAGCAGGCCGCCCTCGGTGATCTCTTTCAGCGCCTGGTCCCACGAGATGGTTTTCCATTTCCCGGACCCGCGTGGCCCGACTCGCTTGAGCGGATGTTTGAGGCGCGCCGGGCTGTAGAGCGCGTAGATGCCTGCCTGGCCTTTCGCGCAGAGCGTGCCGACGTCCTTGCCGCCAAGGCCGCCGTCGAGATCGCTTTCCTCGACGATGTCTCCCTTGGACACGTAATCGTAGGTGTTCGGGTGATAGGGGTTGCCGTCGATCTTGACCAGCTCGCCGTTCACGATGGTGCACTGAATGCCGCAACCGCTGTGGCACATCAGGCAGACGCTGCGCACGATCTTGGCGCCGTCGCCCACCATATCCGGCTTGGAACCGGACTTGCCCACTTGCGCGAGCCACTCTTGCGCGCTCACCGGCTGGATTTGCGAGAGTACCGCAATCGTCCCAGAAACCTTGAGGAAAGTCCGCCGCGTTAGGGAATTCTCAAGCAGCTTCATACGATGGCCCTCCTGAAAGATGCTCAACCGTCGACGCTCCGGTATCTCGAACTTCTTCAAACATCGCAAGACCAACATGCCTCAGCGGAGGCATGAACGACGTCGTCAAGATAATCAAGAATGCCTGTGGTTGCATGACTGGGAGCATTTCCGACTCAAGATCCTCCGCGGGTGCGGAAAGCCGGGGGGAATCAACCGATCGGGATTGAAGCGTCAAGCTCTCGACGGAGCTTCACTCATTGCAGAAGATAACCGCATATATTGTATCTAGAGTCTAGGATAATGTCAAATGTGCCTGCCGGGGCGGTCGGCAACAACTCCGACGGAACGCTTGTGCCCCCGGGAAGCCTTCCGAACCTCCGAGGAAAAGCCTTGCCTGACGACGGGTTACGGGACTTGCGCGCCTCGCGCAAACGGGCTAACATATACACCTTTGGAAACAGAGGTGCTCGATGCTTGCATCCTTGACAGGCCATTTCAAGGCCCGGTTCCTGACCGGCCTCTTCATCGTCATCCCGCTCGCCCTCACGATCGCGGCAATCGTCTCCTTCTTCAACGTGATCGACCGGCTCCTCGGAGATCCGCTCAAGGGAATCGTGGGCGAGGCGATCCCCGGCCTCGGTTTCCTCGTGAGTCTCGTGATCGTCTTCCTCGTAGGGATCGTGGCGGCGACGGTCGTGGGCAAGCGCCTGCTCGATTTCGGCGAGCGCCTCCTGCTCAAGATCCCGATCTTCAAGAACGTCTACACGGCCGTCAAGCAGTTGATCGACGCGTTCAATCCCGCAAACAAGACGGCTTTCAAGAAGTTCGTCATGGTGGAGTATCCCCGCTCGGGCGTTTACTCGTTCGGGTTCCTCACGGACCGGTCGACCATCCGGCGCCCGGACGGCTCCGTCGACCCCGTCTTGGCCGTCTTCATCCCCACGAACCACCTTTACATTGGCGAGATCGTCCTTTTCCGCACGTCCGAAGTCCTCGATCCCGGGATCTCGATCGAAGAGGGGATCCGCCTGGTCCTTTCCGGCGGCACGGCGACCCCTTCGGACCTGAATGCCCGGTCTCTGTTTCCGTCCGACCTGACGGCCTCGCCCAACGCGGCGCAGGCGGGCGCGATGGCCGGCGCCGGCACCCCCACGGGGAGGTAGAGCGATGCAGCGCATGGTGGCTGTCATCCTGGCCGCGGGCCAGGGAACGCGGATGAAGTCGCAGAAGCCCAAGGTCCTCCATCCGGTCGCCGGTCTTCCGATGATCCATTATCCCCTCAATCTCCTCGACAAGCTCGGCGTCGCCCGGACGATCATCGTCGTCGGGCACCAGAAAGAAGAGGTCCGCAAGGCTCTGGAAGGAAGGAAGGTCGAGATCGTCTCCCAGGCGGAGCAGCTCGGCACGGGCCACGCCGTCCTGCAGGTCAAGCCGATCCTGTCCAGGTCGCGGGGGACGATCCTCATTCTTTGCGGCGACACGCCCCTCCTCACGGCCGGGACGGTCGGCCAGCTCATCAAGACGCACAAGGGACAGAACGCCGACGTGACGCTCCTCACGACGACGGTCCCCGACCCGCGCGGATACGGCCGCATCGTGCGGGACGATGAAGGCAGGGTCACCCGGATCGTGGAGGAGCGGGACGCGTCGCCCGTCGAGCGCCAGATCCAGGAGATCAACACCGGCGTCTACTGCTTCGACGCGTCCTTCCTCTTCGAAGCGCTCGAGAAGGTGAAGAACGACAACGCCAAGAAGGAATACTACCTGACCGACGTGGTGAAGATCGCCGTCGACCAGCGCAAGGCCGTGGCCTCCGTCTTCGCGACGAACGCGGAAGAAACCGAAGGGATCAACAACCGGATCGATCTCGCGCGGGCGGAACGGGTCGTCCGCCGCCGGATCATCGAAACGCTGATGCTCGAGGGCGTCACGGTCATCGACCCGGACTCCACGTACATCGACGCGACGGTGACGATCGGACCGGACACGACGGTCTATCCCGGCGCGACGCTCGAAGGACGGACGACGATCGGGCGGAACTGCCTCATCGGACCGCACGTCCGGATCGCCGACTCGACGATCGCCGACGCCGCCGCCGTGCGCGACTCGACCGTCGTCGTCGGAAGCCAGGTCGGCCGCGGCGCGGTCGTCGGTCCGTTCGCCCATCTCCGCCCCGGCTCGGTCCTCATGGAGGACGTCCGCGTGGGAAACTACGTGGAGGTGAAAAAGACGACGCTCGGAGCCGGAACGAAGGCGAACCACCTCTCCTACCTGGGCGACGCCACGATCGGAAAGCGCGTCAACATCGGGGCCGGAACGATCACCTGCAACTACGACGGCCGGAAGAAGCACCCCACGACGATCGAGGACGAGGCCTTCATCGGCAGCGACACCCAGTTCATCGCCCCCGTCACCGTGGGCCGGGGGGCCCTCGTGGCCGCCGGGACGACCGTCACCGACGACGTTCCGCCGCGGGCCCTCGCGATCAGCCGGGTCCCGCAGATGAACCGGGAGGAGTACGTCAAGGCCCGGCGCGAGGGAAAGATCGCGTCCGGGAAGAAGCCGCCCGCCCGCCGCAAGCCGGTCGAGTTCGACGAAATCGCGGAGATGCCGCTCATCGGGAAGTTCGAGCGCTTCGCCGTCTCGTACGAGGAAGCCTTCTTCTCCAAGTTCAAGGAGCTCCTGGCGCGCGAGATCCCCGAGGCGCGGATGGAGCGCCTGGAGGAGTTCGTGGCGTTCGTCCGGCGGCTCTCTTCCGTCTACCAGGCCCTTTCGCTCCCGGACCTTCTCCGGCGGATTCTCGACGAGACGCGTTTCCTTCACTGGGTGCAGTCGGCCCCGACGAAGCGGTCCGGCGCCGAGACGGAAGCGTGGATGGACGAGGTCAAGTCCCTCCTCTCCCTGGCCGACCGGAGGCTGTAGGTCGGTTCGGAGTTGGGAGCTCGGAGTTGGGGAGGGACGGAAGGCCCTTTTTGACCATTGACCATTAACTATTGACCATTGACCAGCAATAGGAGACCAGCCCCTCAATGTGCGGAATCGTCGGATACATCGGACCTGACGACAGCGTTCCCATCCTCCTGGACGGCCTGAAGCGCCTGGAGTACCGCGGGTACGACTCGGCCGGACTCGCCGTCCTGAACGGAACGGGGCGGATCGAGCTGAGGCGAAGCACCGGAAAGCTCGCGAACCTGGAGAAGGTCGTCTCACAGGAGCCGCTCCAGGGCTCCACCGGAATCGGCCACACCCGCTGGGCGACGCACGGCCCCCCCTCGGAGGCGAACGCCCACCCGCACCGCGTGGGCGGCCTCGTCCTCGTCCACAACGGCATCATCGAGAACCACATGGAGCTCAAGAAGGAACTACTCGGCGAAGGCCGAACCTTCATGTCCGAGACCGACACCGAGGTCCTCTGCCACCTGATCGACCGCCAGTCGAAGCGCGGTCTCGCCCTGCCCGAGGCGGTCCGGGCGGCCCTGGCCGAGGTCCGGGGCACGTACGCCATCGGCGTCGTGTCCGAGAGCGAGCCCGGCCTCGTCGTTGGGGCCCGCAACGGATCCCCGCTCATCGTAGGCCTCGGGGACGGCGCGTCGTTCCTCGCGTCGGATGTCCCGGCTGTCCTTCCGTACACACGCGACGTGATCTTCCTCGACGACGGGGATGTGGCGGTCCTCTCGCGGAGCGGCGTCGAGATCACCGGCCTCCAAGGGGACCCCCGCCCGAAGACCGCGACCCGGATCGACTGGAACCCCGTGATGGCCGAGCGCGGCGGGTACAAGCACTTCATGCTCAAGGAGATCCACGAACAGCCCCGCTCGTTCTCCGACACGCTCCTCGGCCGCTATTCGCTCGAGCGCGGCGAGGTAGAGATCGAGGGTTTCATGCTCGACGAGAGCGCGGTCCGGGACCTCAAGCAGGTCGTCATCGTGGCGTGCGGGACGTCCTGGCACGCGGGCCTCATCGCGCGCTACTGGATCGAGGCGCTGGCCCGCCTTCCCGTGACGGTCGACATCGCTTCCGAGTTCCGCTACCGCGATCCCCTCATCCCCCCCGGCACTCTCTTCGTCGGGGTCACGCAGTCGGGCGAGACGGCCGATACGCTGGCCGCCCAGCGCGAAGCCAGGCGCCGCGGGGCGAGGACGGTCGCGATCTGCAACGTCGTCGGGAGCACGGCCACGCGGGAAGCCGACGCGGTCGTCTACACGCACGCCGGTCCGGAGATCGGCGTCGCCTCCACGAAAGCGTTCACCTCCCAACTCGCGGCCCTCTTTCTCCTCGCCGTCCGCCTCGGCCGGGGCCGCGGGACGCTGACGAACGACGCCGCCCGCTCCCTCCTCGAAGAACTCATCCGGATTCCCCACCGGATGGAGGAGGCCCTGGCCCGCTCGGGGGAGATCGCCGCCCTCGCGAGGCGGCTGGCGGTGTCGCGGGACTTCCTCTACCTGGGCCGGGGAATCAACTTCCCCGTGGCGCTCGAAGGGGCGCTCAAGCTCAAAGAGATCTCGTACATCCACGCGGAAGGGTATCCGGCCGGAGAGCTCAAGCACGGACCGATCGCCCTCATCGACGAGCAGGTCCCCGTCGTGGTCCTCGCGCCTCATGACGCCGTCTACGAGAAGGTCCTCTCGAACCTCGAGGAAGTGCGGGCCCGCGGAGGGCGAATCATCGCCGTGACCGACCGCGCGGACGAATCGGTCCGCGCGAGGGCCGAAGCGGTCCTCGACGTTCCCGCGACCCATCCGCTCCTCACGCCGATCCTCTTCGCCCTTCCGCTCCAGCTTCTCGCCTATCACATCGCGGACCTGAAGGGATGCGACGTCGACCAGCCGAGAAACCTTGCCAAGAGCGTGACGGTGGAGTAAATTCGGCAGGGCATGGCGACCGATTTCCTCGAACACCTCAACCCGCCCCAGCGTCAGGCCGTCCTCCACGAAGCCGGACCCCTCCTGATCCTGGCCGGGGCCGGCAGCGGCAAGACGCGGACGATCACGCACCGGATCGCCCATCTCGTCCGGGCGCGCGGCGTTCCGCCCGGCCGCGTCCTCGCCGTCACGTTCACGAACAAGGCGGCGGGAGAGATGCGCGAGCGCATCGGGCGCCTTCTGGGGCAGACCGTGGACGGCCTCTGGGTCTCCACGTTCCATTCGGCCTGCGTCCGGATCCTCCGGCGCGAGGCGGCCGCGGCGGGGATCAAGCCGGCGTTCACGATCATCGACGAGCAGGACCGCTCCTCTCTCATCAAGGCGTGCGTCCGCGAACTCAACATCAACGAGTCGCTCTACCCGCCCCGGGCCATCGGCCCCCGGATCTCCGACTGGAAGAACCGCCTGATCGGGCCCGGACAGCTCGCGAGCACGCAGTCGTTCGGCCTGGACGCGAAGGCGGCCCGCGTCTACGAGATGTACCAGCGGCACCTCTCGAACATCCAGGCCCTCGACTTCGACGACCTGCTCATGACGGCCGTCCGGCTGTTCGAGTCGCATCCCGACGTTCTCGCGCGCTGGCAGGACCGTTTCCGCTACATCCTGGTCGACGAGTACCAGGACACGAACCACGCGCAGTACAGGCTCGTCCGCGCGCTCGCGGCCGCCCACCGGAACCTCTGCGTCGTGGGAGACGACGACCAGTCGATCTACCGGTTCCGCGGGGCGGACCTTTCCAATATTCTCTCCTTCGAGCGCGACTATCCCGAGGCGGTCGTCGTCACGCTCGACCAGAACTACCGCTCCACTCAGCAGATCCTGGACGCCGCCACGGCCGTCGTCCGGAACAACACGGCGCGGAAACCCAAGTCGCTCTGGACGGCCCGGAGCCGCGGTGAGCGGATCGCCTGCGTCGCCGCCCCGGACGAACGGATGGAGGCCCTCTTCGTGGCCCGATCGGTCCAGCGCCACGTGGAAGACGGCGGGACGACTTCCGACTGCGTCGTCCTCTACCGGACGAACGCCCAGTCGCGCATCTTCGAAGAGACGTTCCGCAACGCCGGCCTTCCGTACCGGATCGTCGGCGGGCTCCGCTTCTACGACCGGAAAGAGATCAAGGACGTGATCGCCTACCTCCGGCTGATCGCCAATCCCGACGACGACCTCGCGCTCAAGCGCGTGATCAACGTTCCGGCCCGGGGGATCGGGCCGGCCACGCTGGCCCGGCTGGAGGCGGCCCACGGGGGATCGCTCGGCCGCGCCCTGGGCGATCCGTCCTGCGTCTCGTCCCTCTCCCCCGCCCCGCGCGGCAAGATCGAGGGGTTCGCGGGCCTTCTCGCTTCGCTCCGAAAAGGGGCCGAGACCCTGCCTCCCTCCGAGATCCTCCGCCGCGTTCTGGAGGGGACCGGCTACCTGAAGGAGCTCGAGTCCGACAAGAGCCTCGAGACGCAGATGCGCGTCGAGAACCTGAAGGAGCTCGTGACCGCCGTCATGGAGTACGAGGCGGAGACGCCCGAGCCCTCACTCACGGGGTTCCTCGACCAGGTCGCCCTGATTACGGACCTCGAACAGGCCGGGACGGACGGAAGGGCGGTAACGCTCATGACGATGCACAACGCGAAGGGGCTCGAGTTCCCGGTTGTCTTCGTCACGGGGATGGAAGAGGGAATCTTTCCGCACGCCCGCTCCTCCGACTCGCCCCACGACCTCGAGGAAGAGCGGCGCCTCTGCTACGTCGCCATCACGCGGGCGATGGAAAAGCTCCATCTCTCCCACGCCGAGAGCCGGCACATCTACGGCTCCACGCAGTGGAACCTCCCTTCGCGCTTCCTGGACGAGATCCCGGAGGACCTGCTGGAACGGACGTCCCTCCACCCGCCCGCGAACCGCGGGGAACGGGACCGCGCCCCCTTCGTCGCGCTTGCGGAATCGGACGCCGACCCCTTCCCGGTCGGGAGATCAGTGTCCCATCCGACCTTCGGTCGGGGAATCATCCGATCGTTCGAGGGAGAGGGCGAGGACCGCAAGGTGACGATCGCCTTCTCCCGCGTCGGAACCAAGAAGCTCTCCCTCAAGTACGCCCCCCTGGAGCCGGCCTGATGAAGATCTCGCGGAAAGAGGTCGATCACGTCTCCCGCCTGGCCCGCCTCTCCCTCACGGAGGACGAGGCGGGGAAGATGACCGACCAGCTCGACAAGATCCTGGAGTACGTCGAGAAGCTCTCGGAGCTGGACACCAAGGACGTCCAGCCGACGTCCCACGTCATCCCCATGTCGAACGTCTGGCGGGAGGACGCCGCGAGGCCTTCCCTTCCGAGGGAGGAGGCGCTCGCCAACGCCCCCGACACCGACGGGGAGTTCTTCCGGGTGCCGAAGATCATCGAGTAGGCCGCCATCCACCTCGGAGGGCGCAGGGGACCCGGAGATATCCTTGTTTCTCGGCGGCCTCGGCGATCTCCGCGGTCAGAAGAAGAGGAAACAAATGTACCGAATCATGCTGAGGTCCAAGATCCACCGGGCGACGGTCACGGACGCCGACTTGAACTACGAGGGGAGCATCACCGTGGACCGGTTGCTCATGGACGCCGCCGGGATCCTGCCATACGAGCAGGTGATGATCTCGAACCTGAACAACGGCGAGCGGTTCGAAACGTACGTCATCCCCGGGCGAAAAGGATCGGGGCAAATGTGTCTCAACGGCCCGACCGCCCGCAAGGGGCAGAAAGGGGACCGGATCGTGATCTTCTGCTACGAGCTCTACCCTGAGGAAGAGCACAAGAAGTTCAAACCCACGATCATCGTCGTGGACGAGAAGAACCGGATCGCCCGCCGCGGCCGGCTGTAGCGCTCCTTTCAAGACTTGAGGAATTCCTGTTGTCCCTGACGGAAAAAACCGCTCACGAACTCTCGGATCTTCTTCGAAAGAAGGAGGTCAAGGCCGTGGAGGTCCTGGACGCGGCGCTCTCGCGCATCCGCGCGGTCGATCCCGGCATCCGGGCTTTCCTCACGCTCATGGAAGAGACAGCCCGGAAGCAGGCGGCCGCGGCCGACGCGCGGATCGCGCGCGGTCTGGCCGGCCCTCTCGCGGGAATCCCGGTCGCCCTCAAGGACAACCTCTGCACGCGGGGGACGCGGACGACCTGCGCCTCGAAGATCCTCGGGAACTTCGTGCCTCCGTACGACGCCACGGTCGTATCCGCTCTCGACAAGGCCGGCGCCGTCTTCGTCGGGAAGACGAACCTGGACGAGTTCGCCATGGGCTCGTCCACGGAGAACTCCGCCTTCCAGGTTACGCGGAACCCGTGGAACACGGGTCGGATCCCCGGTGGATCGTCCGGCGGCTCGGCCGCCGCCGTCTCAGCCGACATGTGCGCCGTTGCGCTCGGAAGCGACACGGGCGGCTCTATCCGCCAGCCGGCCGCCTGTTGCGGGATCGTCGGACTCAAGCCGACTTACGGCCGCGTTTCGCGCTACGGTCTCGTCGCGTTCGCCTCCTCGCTTGACCAGATCGGGCCGCTGGCGAAGGACGTACGCGACGCGGCCCTTGTCCTGGACGCGATCGCGGGGAAAGACCCGGCCGATTCCACCTCCGCCGACGTCCCGGTCCCGAGCCACGCCGCGGCGCTGACGGGAGACGTCCGGGGCCTCCGGATAGGGATCCCTAAGGAGTATTTCACCTCCGGGATGGACCCGGAGGTGGAGAAGGCCGTCCTGGGCGGCGTGGACGTCCTTCGACGTCTCGGCGCGGACGTTCGCGAGGTGTCTCTGCCGCACACGCCGTACGCCGTCGCCGTCTACTACATTCTCGCCACGTCCGAGGCCTCGTCCAACCTCGCGCGGTACGACGGCGTCAAGTACGCCCATCGGACGAGCCGCCCCTCCGATCTCCTGGAAATGTACATGGAGAGCCGGTCGGAGGGGTTCGGGGCGGAGGTGAAGAGGCGGATCATGCTCGGCACGTACGCCCTCTCCGCGGGCTATTACGAGGCCTACTACCGGAAGGGCCAGCAGGTCCGGACGCTCATCAAGCAGGACTTCGACCGGGCGTTCGAGACCGTGGACGTGATCGTAACGCCCACGGCCCCGACGCCCGCGTTCAAGATCGGCGAGAAGACGGCCGATCCCCTCCAGATGTACCTCTCCGACATCTTTACGATCTCCGTGAACCTGGCGGGGATCCCGGGACTCTCGCTCCCTTGCGGATTCTCTTCGGGGAACCTCCCGATCGGCCTTCAGTTCCTGGCCAGGGCGTTCGACGAGCCGACGCTCCTTCGCGCGGCCCACGCCTACGAGCAGGCGGGCGGCTGGCACAAGAGGAAGCCTCCAGCCGCCGGGGAAGGATCCGCGGCATGAACGCCGGGGCAAAGTACGAGGCCGTCATCGGTCTCGAGGTTCACGCCCAGCTCCTGACGGAATCGAAGAACTTCTGCGCCTGCGCCAACCGATTCGGCGCCCCGCCGAACACGCAGACCTGTCCCGTCTGTTTGGGCCTTCCGGGCGCCCTCCCCGTGTTGAACCGGAAGGCCGTCGAATACATCGCCAAGACGGGTCTCGCGTTCCACTCGAAGATCGCGCCCGAGAGCCGGTTCGCCCGAAAAAACTATTTCTACCCGGACCTTCCCAAGGGGTACCAGATCTCGCAATACGAGTCGCCCGTCTGCGAGGGAGGGCGCGTCGAGATCGTCGTGGACGGAGACGTGCGGACGGTCACCCTGCATCGGATTCATCTCGAAGAGGACGCCGGGAAGAACATCCACGAGGGGAGCGCCGACACGTCGCGCGTGGACCTGAACCGCTCCGGCGTCCCCCTCATGGAGATCGTGAGCGAGCCGGAGATACGGACCCCCGAGGAAGCCGTGGCGTACCTGAAGAAGATCCGGAGCACGCTCCGCTGTCTGAACGTCTGCGACGGGAACATGGAAGAAGGGTCTCTCCGGTGCGACGCGAACGTCTCCATCCGCCCCGCTGGGTCGGACGCTCTTGGCACGAAGGCGGAGATCAAGAATGTGAACTCGTTCCGGTTCGTCAAGCAGGCGATCGCTTATGAGATCGAGCGGCAGATCGCCGTCGTCGAGGGAGGGGGGCGGGTCGTCCAGGAGACGCGCCTCTTCGACTCCGCCAGGGGCGTCACTGTCTCGATGCGGAGCAAGGAGGAAGCCCACGACTACCGCTACTTCCCCGAGCCGGACCTCGTCCCGCTCGTCCTCGAACGGGCGCAGGTCGAGGCGTGGGCGCGGGAGCTCCCCGAGCTTCCGGACGCGACGCGCGAGAGGTTCGCGCGCGAGTACGGCCTATCGGAGTACGACGCCGCCTTCCTCTCGGAGGAACGCGCCGCGGCGGACTATTTCGAGGAGACCGTCCGGCTCTCCGGCCAGCCGAAGACCGCGGCGAACTGGATCATGGGCGACCTGACACGCTTCCTCAACGAGGCCGGAGGAGAGATCGCCGCCTCGCCCGTAACGCCGGAGCGGCTGGCGGAAATGCTCAAGCTGATCGCGGACGGGACGATCAGCGGGAAGATCGCGAAGACGATCTTCGAAGAGATGTTCAAGTCCGGGAAGGACGCCGCCATCGTCGTGAAGGAGAAGGGCCTCGTCCAGGTCTCGGACGCGGGCGAGATCGAGCGGGTGATCGAGCAGGTCATGGCGGACAATCCGAACGAGCTCGCCGCCTACCGCGGCGGGAAGGAGAAGCTCTTCGGCTTCTTCGTCGGCCAGGTGATGAAGAAGAGCGGCGGCAAAGCCAACCCTGCCAAGGTCAACGAGATCCTCAAGGCGAAGCTCCAGCCCCCGACAGATTCGCAATAATCCGGCCTTTTTTCAGAACTACCGGGGGCGGTCGGGGGGACGTGGCTGCCCTAGCCTTTCTTCCGTCCCCGTCCAGGCCGCGGAAACATTGCCATGGCATCTTCCCCGAGCATGCTCAACGGCATCACGTTGACTCGCTCGGCCAAAGCATAGCGCACTCTTCCGGGATAAAGCACAACGATCTGCTCCAGCTTAAGGTCCTCAAGCGCAATGCGCATAGAGGGCGTCAACACCGGCGCATCCATACGTTTGATTTCCACCCCCAGCCTCCGGCCATCCTTGAAGATCAGCAGGTCCAGCTCGGCGCCCTGATGCGTCGCCCAGAAGTACGCTTCATCCGGCTGTGCCACCTTGAGCGCCTCCTCCATGGCGTAACCCTCCCACGATGCGCCGCATTTCGGATGCGCGAGCAAATCCCTCTCGGCACCGATACCCAAGAGACGATGCAGCAACCCGCTGTCGCGCAGGTAAATCTTGGGCGCTTTCACTTGGCGCTTCTTCAAATTCTCGTGCCAGGGCTTGAGTTGCCGCACCATGAAGAGGCCGGTCAGCAAGTCCAGGTAGCGCCTCACCGTCGGTTCGCTGACTCCCAGTGAGCGTGCCGGTTCCGCCGCGTTCCAAATGTTGCCATGATAATGCGCCAGCATCGTCCAGAATCGGAGCAGTGCCGGTGCCGGGACGCCGATGCCGAGCTGCGGCAGATCCCGCTCCAGGAACGTGTGAATAAACTGCTGCCGCCATGCGCCGCTCTCGGCGTTTGAACGGGCGAGAAAAGATCGCGGAAACGTGCCGCGCAGCCAATGCCGATTAAGCGCCGGCACGCCAACCTCAGCCAGACTGAACCCGGACAGCGGTATTGTCTCAAGCCGACCCGCCAGGGACTCCGACGATTGGCGCATGAGCTCCGGCGACGCGCTGCCCAAGATGAGAAAGCGGGCCGGCAGCGGCTTGCGATCCGCCAATACACGCAACATCGGGAACAAATCGGGCCTTCGTTGCACCTCGTCGATCACCACCACCCGGCGCAACCCTGCGAGAGCCGTCATTGGCTCGGCAAGGCGAACAAGGCTGACCGGGTCTTCAAGATCGAAATAATTGACGGCGGTCGGCGCGACAATCTGGCGCGCCAGGGTTGTCTTCCCACATTGACGCGGCCCCACCAGCGCAACCACACGGCTGCGGCGCAACGCTCTACGGATGGTGTTGAGAAGCCGAGAACGTTCGATCATGCCCGGACCATACCATGAAATGGGAAAATATACTATCCGATTTTCATGGTACCAACAATGACCGCCGCCGATCCCCCCACCCTCCGGCAACGAAACAGCATTGCGCCAGCGCCTGGTTGGCTAATTGAAACCGCATTGTTCGGGGCGATCCGGGGGACCCGGCGGGAGTTGCGCGCTGGCAGACTGGACAAGTGCATGGCTCGGCAATCTCCCGGTGCCCGTTCCGAGCACGAGGCCGGGAACCGGGTGGTGCACGGAGGAGAGGAATGGAAGCGGCATTGTTTTGCGCATGTTAATTTGTGCATCGGATCTCGGGCCCTCACCCCGCCATTCCCTTCACGAACTCGAGATAGGCTGCGTAGGCGGGGGCGGAGGGGTCGAGGCGGACGCCCATGCCGCTCTTCATCGATTCGGCGAGCTGGGGGGCGGTCTTGCGGGCCCACATGATCGCGCCGGCCAGCTCCAGCACCCGGCCGTCGGGGAGCGTCAATCGAACCTGGACCCTGGTCCCGGAAGGAAAAGCCGCCATCGTCCGGAGGAACAATCCGGTCGGGGAGATGTTGCTCGTAAAGGCTTCATGGTCGTACGCGGTCTTCCCGTACTGGACGGGGAGGCGCCGGATCTGCCGATTCTTGTTTCGCTTCTCCACCGCACCCCATCTCGGCGCTCCCGGGACCGACGAGCCGGCCGCCGCGACAAGCCTGGATTAAGAGAACGCTAAGAGCCGATCCGCCGGACGTTGGAGGCTTGCAAGCCCTTCGCCCCTTCCTGGACATCGAACTCGACCTCTTCCCCTTCCTTGAGCGTCCGGAAGCCGTCCCCCTGGATCGCGGAGAAATGGACGAAGACATCCGACCCGTTGTCCTGCGAGATGAACCCGAACCCTTTCTTGTCGTTGAACCACTTGACCCGTCCTCTTGCCACGATGATCCTCCTCCTGCTCCGAAACTCCCAAAAGCCGGGGCGAACACCGGCCCTTTGCAGCTCAGACCAAGAATCGGGGGCGAAAAAAACCGCGGAGACCCAACGGCCTCAGCGGTTCGTATGCCGAACGCCCCCGTCCATCTTCGCGCAAGTGTTAGCATAAACGTCCAAACCGAGTCAACCGGCGTTTGTGCCGACGTTTTCGCGTTCTCGCCGCTTGATCGTCATCCCTTCCGGCCGATATAATTGCAGGAGACGCGCCCGACACGTCCTCTCAAAGGAGATCGCATGAAGGTTCAAATCGTCCGCGGTTCTTACGAAACGGCCCGGGGAGATCTGTTGGCCGTCGCCCTTCCCGAAAACCGCCTCTCCGCGCCGCTTCGGAAGCTGGATCGCCGACTGGGGCGACTCCTCTCCGCCGCGATTCGCCGGAAGGAGATCGCCGGAAAACCCGGCGACACGCTCTACCTCTCCGCTCCCGATCTCCCCGTCAAACACGTTCTCTTTGTTGGGATCGGCAAGCCGGAAGACCTGACGCTCGACCGCGTCCGCCAGGCCGCGGGACGGGCCGCCCGCGCAGCGCGCGACCGCGGGCTGACCCGCGTCTCGACGGATATCGCCGATCTGAAGGTCAAGGAGACCTCCCCCGCCGAGATCGTCCAGGCCGTAGCCGAGGGATTTCATCTTTCCACGTACAGATTCGAAAAATACAAATCCAAATCGAAGAACGGAAAACCGCCCCTCGATCTGGTCACGCTTCTTTTCTCGAAGACGCCCCCCCGCGGATTGGCCGGCGCCGCCGAGCGCGGCCGGACGATCTCGCGGGCCGTCCTCTGGGCCCGAGACCTCATCAGCCACCCGTCGTCCGACATGACGCCGAGAGACATGGCGGCCCAGGCCCGCTCGATGGCTCGCCGTCGGGGGAAGGTCGCCGTCCGAGTCCTCGGACGCGATGCCCTGCGGCGGCTGAAAATGGGGGGAATCCTGGGCGTCGGCCGCGGAAGCGATGAGCCGCCCTGCCTGATCGTGGCGGAGTACCGCGGGCGCAAGGGAAAGCCCGTGGCCCTCGTCGGGAAAACGGTCACGTTCGACACTGGAGGAATCTCGATCAAACCCTCGGCCGGCATGGACCAGATGAAGGACGACATGTCGGGCGGGGCGGCCGTCCTCGCGACGATCCAGGCCGCGGCCGACCTGCGCCTGCCGGTCCGCCTGATCGGAATCCTGCCCGCCGTCGAGAACATGCCGTCGGGCAAGGCGTACAAACCAGGGGACGTCCTCAAGACGATGAGCGGAAGGACGATCGAGGTCTTGAACACGGACGCGGAAGGCCGCCTCATCCTGGCCGACGCCCTCCACTACGCCGCGACGCTCAAGCCGGATTTGATCGTCGACGTCGCCACGCTCACGGGCGCCTGCTCGGTCGCCGTGGGGAACAGGGCGATCGCCATGATGGGGACGAGCCGGGAAGCCATGGATGCCCTGAAGGAGGCCGGCGACCGGACGGGCGAGAGGGTCTGGGAGCTTCCCCTCTGGGAAGAGTACGAGGATCTGATCAAGAGCGACATCGCCGACTGCAAGAACATCGGCGACCGCTCGGCGGGGACGATCGTGGGGGGGATCTTCCTCAAGCCGTTCGCCGGGAAGGTCCCCTGGGTCCACCTCGACATCGCGAGCACGGCCTGGACGGAGAAGGACCTCCCGTACATTCCGAAGGGAAGCGCGGGAATCGCCGTCCGGCTCCTGCTGAGCTTTCTTGAGAAGAGGCTCGGCCGGCGGTGACGTTGCGCCGCGGCGTGTCCGTGTGCTAGTTTGGCCGTATCTGGCTGAGGAGGAAGTCGATCAATGCCCACGTACGAGTACAAGTGCGACGCTTGCGGCGGCCGGTTCGAGGTGGTCCAGAGGATCACGGAGGACCCTCTGACGGAATGCCGCTCCTGCAAGGGGGCAGTCCGGCGCGTGATCGGCCCGGCCGCCTTCGTGTTGAAGGGAGGCGGGTGGTACTCGACCGACTACCCGTCCGAGTCCCGAAAGAAGGCCGCGGAATCGGAAAAGCCGGCCGTAGCCGCGGACAAGAAGGCGGACTCGGCTTCTTCGGAAAGTCCGAAGCCGTCCGAGCCGGCCAAGGCCTGATCGGCATGGCGGTCTGGCGTCGTCCCGGAACGCGAACCCAACCTTAGACGCACCCATCCATGTCGATCCGCCCCAGCGCCGGATACTCCATCACCATCCGTCTCGAAATCAAGAACGAGGTCGGGATGCTGGGGCGGGTGACGTCGGCGATCGGCGGCGCCGGCGGCGACATCGGCGCGGTCGACATCGTGAGCGTCGCCCCCGAGCGCGTCACGCGGGACTTCACGATCAAGGCGCGGGACGAACACCACGGGGAAGCCGTCGTCGAAGCCCTCAAGGCCGTGGACGGCGTCCACGTTGCCTCAGTTTCCGACCGGACGTTCCTTCTGCACATGGGCGGGAAGATCGAGATCGTCGGCCGGGTCCCGGTCAAGACCCGGGACGATCTCTCCATGGTCTACACGCCCGGCGTGGCGCGCGTCTCCCGCGCCATCGCGGAGCATCCCGAGCAAGTCCATACGCTGACGATCAAGAGGAACACGGTGGGAATCGTGACGGACGGATCGGCCGTCCTGGGACTCGGAAACATCGGACCGGCCGCCGCCCTCCCCGTCATGGAAGGGAAAGCGCTTCTCTTCAAGGCCCTGGCCGGGCTTAATGCCTTTCCCATCTGCCTCGACACGCAAGACCCCGACGAGATCGTTCGAACGGTCCGTCTCATCGCGCCGGTCTTCGGCGGGATCAATCTCGAGGATATCTCCGCGCCCCGCTGTTTCAAGGTCGAGGAGGGACTGATCGACCTCGGCATTCCCGTCATGCACGACGACCAGCACGGGACGGCCGTCGTCGTCCGCGCCGGCCTCCTCAACGCGGCCGCCGTCGTGGGAAAGCGCTTCGAGGACCTCCGGGTGGCCGTGTGCGGAGCGGGCGCGGCCGGATCGGCCATCGCCCGGCTCCTTCTCTGCCGGGACGCTCAGGGCCAGGACGCTCCTGGCCAAGACGCTCCTGGGAAGACCTGCCGACCCGTCCGCGATCTGATCGTCTGCGACCGGGGAGGAATCATTCATCCGGCTCGCCCCGACCTGGGTCCGGCCAAGACGGACCTCGCTTCATGGACCAACCGGGAAGGGCGGCGGGGAAGCCTGGCGGACGCGATGAAGGACGCGGACGCGTTCATCGGCGTTTCGGCGGGAGGAATCGTGAGCGGCGGAATGGTGAGGTCAATGGCCGGCCGGCCGATCGTCTTCGCCCTCGCCAATCCCGATCCGGAGATCATGCCCGACGAGGCCGAAGCGGCCGGCGCCGCCGTGACGGCAACGGGGCGGAGCGATTTTCCCAATCAGGTAAACAACGCCCTGGCCTTTCCCGGATTGTTCAAGGGAGCGCTCGACGCCCGGGCGAGACGCTTCACGCCGGGAATGTTCCTCGCGGCCTCCGAGGCGATCGCCTCGATGATCCGGCCCGACGAACGACTGCCGGACCACATCATCCCGTCGATCTTCGACCGGCGCGTGACCCGGGCCGTCTGCCGGGCCGTCGCGCACGCCGCCCAAGCCGACGGCGTCGCCGCCCGGCGGCACCGGGATGCCGCCACCCGGACCGGACAGCCCCATATCGCCCTTTGGGAACCGGACGCCTTAAGCCGAGAGCTGTAATCCTTCGGGGGCTTTTCTTGACGCCGGGCCGGCCGCGCTTCAAGGGGCCGGGCGGGCATCAGGCCGCAGGCTGATTTGGGGAATCCGACTGAACGGCGAACGCGCTTCTCCCCGGATGCGCCGGATGCGCCGGATGCGATTGAACCGTGCCATCCTGCAGCCCCGATTGATAGGGAGATTCTCCCAGCAGACGGGAGACAGTCGTGAACCGGTACCCCTCCCGCGCCAACCCATCCAGGACCGCCGACAGGGCCTCGATCGTGGCGGTTCGATCCCGGCCCATTTCCATGTCGCACCCGTCGTGGAGGGCGATGATCCTTCCTTGCCGCACCTTGCGGAGAATCCGCCGAACGACCGGGCCTGAATCGCCGGCGTGCGAGTCGAACCCGCGGGCCTGCCAGCCGATGGCCGTGAGACCGGACCGTTTCAGTTGCCGAAACAGAAACGGATTCTTGAACCCGATGGGCTGTCTATAGAGCCGGGGCCGAAGGCCGGCGATTCTCAGGATCGTCTCCTGGCAGTTCTCGATCTCGTCGCGCGTCTTCCGGGACAGCGCCAGCGCCATGAGCCAGGAATGGCTCTGCGTGTGGTTTCCCACCTCGTGTCCCCGCCGTACGATTTCACGCACGATGTCAGGATAGGCCTTCGCGTGGCGTCCGATGACGAAGAACGTCCCTCGCGCCTCGCGCGCTTCCAGGATGTCCATAACCTGGCGTGTCGCCGTGGGATGAGGACCGTCATCAAACGTGAGCGCCACGACCCGGCCCGCGCCGGACCGTCCGCGGAATATGGGGCCGAAGAGCTGACTCTGAGGAATAAGGCCCCCGTAGAGGGAATGGGCCGCGTACACCGCGAGGACCGCCGCAAGCACCCACTCGATCCCGGGCACGATCCCGAGCAAGAAAACGTCCTCGCTCGGCACAAAGGGAATGACCCATTCCAGCTCTTCCATCAGTCGTTCCGCCCTTTCGCCACCGCTCAGCTTCCCCCCACCACCGTTCGGATTTGCTCCTCGGCGATCCGTCCCTCGCGCTCGACTCTCACGACCCCCGACTCCACGGAAACGACCGTCGATTCCTTCCCGCCCGGCGTCCGGCCCGCGTCAAGGAGAAGATCGATCCTGTCTCCGAGCTGGGCGGCGACTTCGTCCGCCGTGTCGATCGGCCCCCTCCCGGAGACGTTGGCCGAGGTCGCCGTGATCGCCCCTCCCGCGGCCCGGGCGAGATCCCGCGCGAGCGGAAGGCCCGGACAACGAATTCCGATTCTCCCCGTGCCCGCGTGCAGGAGAGACGGGAAGGCCGGAACGGCTTTCAGGATCAGCGTCAGCGGGCCCGGCCAGAACGCTTCGATCAGGCGCCGCGCGGATTCGGGCGGATCGACGGCGAAGCGGCCGACCTCGCTCGGATCGGCGATCAGTATCAGCACCGGCTTCTCCAGGGCCCTCCGCTTGGCAACGAATATCCGGGCTATTGCCCGCTCGTTCATCGGATCGGCGCCGAGCCCGTAATATGTATCGGTGGGGAAGGCGATCAGACCCCCGGTTCGGACGACTTCCGCCGCGCGGGCGACGGCCTGCGCCTCCGTTCCCGGTTCGATCCGGACCCGCTCCACGCGCCGCCTCCTCAGCGCCCGGGGCCGGCCGCCCTCTCCCGAATCTTCTTCAGGCGGGCCGCCCGCTGGGCGACTTCTGTCTCCTGGCCGGCCTTGAACTTGGCGAGACGCGCCCGGAGCTCCGGGTCTCCCTCGGCGAGGATCTGGACCGCCAGGATACCGGCATTCTTCGCCCCCGCTTTGCCGATGGCCATCGTCGCCACGGGAACCCCGCCGGGCATCTGGACGATCGACAGAAGGGCGTCAAGGCCCGCGAGCGATGAGGAGTCGATCGGCACGCCGATGACGGGAAGGGGCGTCTCGGCGGCGACGACGCCGGGCAGGTGGGCCGCCGCCCCCGCGCCGACGATAAAGACGCGGACTCCGGCGCGGACCGCCTGGGAAACGATCGTTCGCGTCCGGGCCGGCGACCGGTGCGCGGACGTGACCGTCATCTCGTACGGAACGCCGAACGTGTCGAGGATCCTGGCCGCCTCTTCCATCACGGGAGCGTCCGAGTCGCTCCCCATCACGATCCCGACCCGCGGCCGCGGCTTTTTCATCTCGCCTCCCCCTGCGACAAGAGTCCGATGTCGCGCCGGTAGTGCATGCCATCATAGCGGATTTCGGCCATCGCCCCATAGGCCCGTCGCCGGGCTTCCGCAAGGTCCCTTCCGAGGGACGTCACGCCCAGGACGCGGCCGCCGCTCGTGACGATCCTGCCGCCGGCGAGCCTCGTCCCCCCGTGGAACACGACGGTCTGGGGCCAGCGTGCCGCCTCGTCCAGTCCTTCGATCGCCTGGCCCGTCTCGGGCCGGGCCGGGTACCCTTTCGCCGCGGCCACGACGCAGACGGCCGTGTCGCTCTTCCATTCGGCTTTCGCGCGCGAAAGATTCCCATCCACCGCCGCCTCCATGAGATCGACCAGGTCGGATTCGAGCCGCATCAGGACGGGCTGAGTCTCCGGATCGCCGAACCGCGCGTTGAACTCGAGGACCCGGGGGCCGTCCGCCGTCAGCATGAGCCCCGCGTAAAGAACCCCGCGGAAAGGGCGCCCTTCCTTTCGGAGGCCGGCGACGGCTTTCCGAAGAACCGTCTCCTGGACCTCCTCGAAGAGCGCCCGGCCGATCCCCGGCGCCGGAGAGAAAGCCCCCATGCCGCCTGTGTTGGGTCCCGTATCGCCGTCCCCAACCCGCTTGTGATCCTGCGCCGTCTCCAGAGGGAGGATCGACATCCCGTCGCTCACGGCCATGAACGAGGCCTCCCGCCCTCTCAGGCACTCCTCGATGACCACGCAGTCGGCCGCGTTCCCAAAGGCCTTCTCGACCATCATCGTCTCGATCGCGGCGTCCGCCTCCGCGAGCGTGCCCGCGACGACGACGCCCTTCCCCGCCGCGAGCCCATCCGCCTTGACGACGACGGGCGGGCCGAACCGTCGGACGATCTTCCGGGCGGCCTCTGGGCTGACGGCCGCGTCGAACGCGGCCGTCGGGATGCCGTGGCGGGCCATGAACTCCTTCGCGAACCGCTTGCTCCCCTCGATCTCCGCCGCGCCTCTTGACGGGCCGAAGACCCGGATCCCCTTCTCCGTAAGCGCGTCCGCCAATCCTTGAACGAGAGGCCCTTCCGGCCCGACGACCACGAGGTCGAACCCCCCGCCCTCGGCCAGGGAGACGAGCCCGTCGATGTCGTCCGTCCCGACGTCCGCGTATTCGAAGCTCCGGCGGATCCCGCCGTTTCCCGGCGCCACGACAACCTTCGTGACGCGAGGCGACTGGGCGATCTTCCAGGCCAGCGCGTGCTCCCGCCCTCCGGATCCGATCACGAGGATCTTCATCCTAAAAACCGCAGTTCACTCACCGCAGAGGACCCCGATCCAATCGGGGGAGGAACGTCTTTTCGGGCGGTTTTGATGCTCGCCTGTCTGGCGAGGTCGATGTGCCTTCCAATCCCATGAACTCCTTTGCGTCCTCTGCGTGCTCCGCGGTTCAACTGCTTTTTCTAGGTTCATGCGGCCCTCTTCGTGCTCAAAACCCCAACCATCACCGTCGCTCTGGCGAGAACCGAGCAGATCGAGGCCGCAGGGAGGCGCCAACCGGAGGCGTATCGTGAAATACGTCGAGGATTGGCGCCGGCCGAGCCGGCCGAGCCAGCCGAGAATGAAGAGATGCGACGGTTATCGCCAGAGCGGCCGCCTAGTGCCGGAAATGGCGCATGCCCGTAAACACCATCGCAAGGCCGTGCTCGTCCGCCGCGGCGACGACCTCCGCGTCCTTGACCGACCCGCCCGGCTGGACGATCGCCGTGACGCCGGCCTGGGCCGCCGCGTCGATCCCGTCCCGGAACGGGAAGAAGGCGTCCGAAGCCATCACGCTTCCCCGGACGCTCATGCCGGACGATTCGGCCTTGACGATCCCCAGCCGCGCCGAATCGACCCGGCTCATCTGGCCGGCCCCGATCCCTATCGTCTGCCCCGCGACGGCGTAGACGATCGCGTTCGATTTCACGTGCTTGGCGACCCGCCAGGCGAAGGCAATCCCGGCCATCTCCTCGTCCGTGGGTCTCCGCCGGGTCGGAACGACAAGCGAGGGAAAATCCTCGATCCGCCCCGTGTCCCGTTCCTGGACAAGAAGTCCTCCCCGCACCTTCTTGAGATCGATCCCGCCAGCGGGACGCGACAGATTCGGGCCGACGTCCAACAGGCGCAGGGCCGGCTTCTTCGCGAAAACCGCCAGGGCCGGGGCGTCGAATCCGGGCGCAATGACGACCTCGGCGAACAGGCTCGTCACTTCCGCCGCCGTCTCCTGGTCGACCTTCCGGTTGAAGGCGATCACGCCCCCGAAGGCGGAGACGGGGTCCGTGGCCTTCGCCTTCCGGTAGGCCTCGACGAGCCGGGAGCCCGTCGCGACGCCGCACGGATTGTTGTGCTTGATGACCGCGGCCGCCGGGGCGTCGAACTCCAGCACGAGGGCCAGCGCCGAGTCGGCGTCCAGGACGTTGTTGAACGAGAGTTCCTTGCCCTGAAGCGCGCGGGCGGCGGCGATGGACGGCGCGGACGGCGCCATGTCGCGATAGAAGGCGGCGCGCTGATGCGGGTTCTCGCCGTAGCGGAGGCCCTGGATCTTTTCGAACTGGAGCGTCAGGAGCGAAGGCATCTCCCCTGCTTTGACGGGGCTCCCGGCCTCGTCCCGCCGCTCGAGGTACGACGCGATCAAGGCATCGTACCGGCCCGTGTGGGCGAAGACTTTCCGCGCAAGCTCGTACCGCGCCGCCTCGGGCAGGTCCCCCGTCTTCTGGATCTCGGCCAGAACGCCCGCGTAGTCGCGCGGGTCGGCCAGAACGATCACGTCGCGGAAGTTCTTGGCCGCCGACCGGAGCATGGCGGGGCCGCCGATGTCGATGTTCTCGATCGCCTCGTCGAGCGTCGCGCCGGGCCTCCCGATCGTCTCCTCGAACGGGTAGAGATTCACGGCGACGAGGTCGATCGGTTCGATTCCTTGCGCCGCCATCTGCTCGCGGTGCGAGGGGTTCTTCCGGATACCGAGGAGTCCCCCGTGGACTTTCGGATGGAGCGTCTTGACCCGTCCGTCCAGCATTTCGGGAAAGCCGGTCACGCTGGCGACATCCCGGACGTTCAGGCCCGCTTCAGCGAGCGCCCGGGCCGTGCCGCCGGTGGAAACGATCTCCCAACCCATGGCGGAAAGGCCGCGGGCCAAGTCGAGGATGCCGTGCTTGTCGGAAACGGAAATAAGCGCGCGCCTGGCTTGTGATGCCATGAACCCCCCAGCGTGTCGGATGTCCCCCCGGATCCGGGGGGAATCGAAAAGACAGGGCCGGAATTTTACTGAACGGGGGGAGGAGTCACAAGAGAATTCATCCTAGAAAGAGCAGTTGAACCGCTGAGCACGCAGAGAACGCAAAGGAATTCCAGGGGTTGGAAGACACACCGACCTCACCGGGCAGGTGAGCGTCAAAACCGCCCGAAAAGATGTTCCTCCGCGTCCTCCGCGGTGAATGAATTGCGGTTTTTATGTTCATCCTGCTTTTCGGACGGAGAAGAAGCCGAGCGCGAACGATTGAAGAGGCGTGTGGGCCGGCACGAGCACGCCGGAAGCGCTCTCCATCGACAGGGGGAAAGAAGTCATCTCGGGGAATCCGATGTCGGGACCGGCTTCTCCATGGACGTCGTGGCTCGACCAGTGGCCGGCGACGATATTGACGAACTCCTTGAGCCCTTCTTCGGGCATTTCGGAAGACAATTCCTCGGGCCGAAGGCCGAGCATCTGCCCGGCGATCCGCGCCGCAAGATCGGACGGAACGAGAAAGAGAAGCCATCCGTCGGCCGAACCCGTGAGCCTGATCCGGCACCCCATCCCGTCCCAGCGGATCGCCTCCGCCCCCGCCCGCTCCCCCTGTCCGTATCTCACGGGCTGGCCCACGAAACGGACGATCTGCCGGGAAACGATTCCCAGAAGGGCCTGGACCACGGCGTGGTGCGGGAGGTCCGGCGGCAAGGGAGGAATGGAGACGGCCTGGCTCATTTCCTCCGCCCAGAACTCCTCAAGGGCGCGGGAAACAACCTCGGTCGTCATGAACCCCAGGCGGGCGGCGGCCTCCCCCAGTTGAAGCCGGTTGGTCTTCTGGGCGGAAAGGACTTTTTCGACGGCCGATTCGTCAATCAGGCCCAGATAGCGCGCGGTCTCGCCGAACGGAAGGTCGATCCGCCGCTGGGCCTGGATGACGTGGCGGACATCTTCCGGCGAAAGAAGGCCCATCTGGACGGCCAGATCGCCGAAACGGTGGTTCTGGGATTCCTGGAGGGAGACGGCCCGCGCCAACTGCTCCATCGTGAGGTATCCCTTTTCGATCAGGAACTGGCCGAAGAATCGAACCGCCACGCGGTCTCCCCCGACACGCTCAGAATACATAGCGGCATAAATCGCAACGAGCGGCTTCCAGGCGGGGGCGGACGGAGCACAGCGACCGGAGCATACACGTCAGTATGTGAGGATCGCGAGCACCGCCCAACACCGCATGGGAGACGCGCAGTAGATTTATGCCGCTATGTCATAGTCTCATCGACCGCCCTGCCCCGCGACATAAGGCCGTCGTGGAGGGGCCGCCGCTTTCTCTGGAGACGACCGTAAAGCGGAAACTCAGTCGGGAAGACGGTCCGCGACGGCCTGCACGGCCTCCTTCGCGATCGACCGGAAGAACACGGGGACGGAGATCGGGCCGAACAGGCCGAAGATCGTGTGCCGGCCGACGCCCCTCCCCGTGCCTTCCCAGACCTTCTGGCCCGTTTCGGCCCGGAAGACGGTCGTCAGGAACGAGACCTCGGCCTCCCCCTCGGTCTTGAGGAAGAGGAGGCGGATCTGGACGAGATGAGTCGCGCCCGCGAGGGCCGAAAGCTTCCGGGCGTCCTCCTCGGAGATCCCCTGGCGGCCGGTCGAGCGGTCGAGGATTTCCCTCGCGTCTTTCTCGGCTGGCCCGGCCGGCCCCGCCGCCGCGGGATCGAGAAGCGTCTCGGCAGGGATCAGCGTCCACCCCGGGCGTCTGCTTCGAATCTCTTCGACGAGAAGCTCCAGGCCGACGGACGCTTTCCTCTCGTTCCCCGGGTCCGAGAGCGCCGGCAGAACGACGACCCGCGCGCCGGGACCCAGGGCCTGCGGCGGCTCGGCGCGCATCCAGACGTCGCCGCTTTTCTGGATCGTCGGGCGGAGAGGCCCGGCGCACCCGCCGACAAGAAGAAGCGCCGGGAGGAAGACCGCGGGGAGGAACTTAACTGGATGCTGAAAAAGTCCATCCATGGCTTTTTCAGCCACGACTTGCGCGAAGTGAATTCGCGCAAGTCTTCCAAATCGCTCGACAAAGAATCCTCGCGATTTGGCGGTGCATCCCTGCACCGCTAACAGGCTGCTGTTTCTATGCGGCCTGTTAGCCGCGCGTCCGGGAAGGCGGGACGTGCCCAAGATCGGCCAGACTCGTGTACGCATCTCCATCCCCAACGATAAGGTGATCGAGGACGGGGATGCCCAGGATCTCCCCCGTCTGGACGAGCCGCTTGGTGAGTTGAATATCGTCATGGCTCGGTGTCGGATCTCCGCTCGGATGGTTGTGGACGAACAGAACGGCCGCCGCGGACTCCCGGAGAGCGGGGGAAAACGCCTCCCGCGGGTGAACGATCGACCCCGTCAGGCTCCCTTCCGAGACGGTGACGACCTGTCTCGCCCGATTTCGGGCGTCCAGGAGGAGGCATTCGAAGAATTCCTTCCGCGCGCCGACGAAGCGGGAGCGGACGTACCGGAATGCGT
>Ga0154722_1001_pt4 | contig 38460 bp, 28 predicted proteins | sample Rifle2008BG16ft_FD_105730 | JGI IMG/M metagenome (GOLD analysis project Ga0154722, IMG submission 105730) | Nitrospirae bacterium RBG_16_64_22 | reverse complement strand
CCGACCTCGCTTCGCGCTACGACGCCTGGTACGAAACTCCCTGGGGCCGCTCCGCCGACGTTCTTGAGCGGGAACTTCTCGAATCGCTTTTAAACGTCCAGCCGGGCGAGTCGGTCCTCGACGTCGGATGCGGCACCGCTCGCTGGCTCTCGGCCTTGGGTCAAGCAGGCCGGCGCATCGGCGTAGAGCCGTCGGCCGAGATGCTCAAAGCCGCCCGTCCGCGGGCGGAAGCGGGAATCGGCCTGGTCCGCGGCGCCGGAGAGGCCCTCCCGTTCGCGGACAAGTCGTTCGACGTCGTCACGCTCATCACGTCTCTGGAGTTCATCCCCGATCCCGCCCGGGCCGTCCGGGAGGCCCTTCGCGTCGCCCGCTGTAGAGTCGCCGTCGCCGTCCTCAACCGCTGGTCGATCATCACGACCGCTCGCCGGATCAAGGGGCTCTTCATCCCGACCGTCTACCGCGGGGCGCGTTTCTTCTCGCCCCCGGAGCTCGCCCGGCTGATCGAACGGGAAGCCGGCCGCAAACCCGTTTGGAGAACGACGCTCCTCTGCCCGCTCCACGTCCTTCCGCTTACGCGTTCGTGCGAGAGGTTCCCGCTCCTGCACACTCTCCCCTTCGGCGCCTTCCTGGTGATGTGCATTGACAAGACCGGAGGAGCCGAAACGACGCAAAAGGAAACGTAAGGGGAATCTTGCCGGCTTTTCCGGTTCTGATGGGCGGGAGCGGAGCCGGGACAGACCCCTTTCGCCGCGCTCGCCGATCGAGACCCTCAACCGAGTGAAAAGCCAGCGGAAACGCTGAAAAATCCGGGTAATCGATCCATCCGTATGATATCTTTTCTGCTACAGCCCCTTTGAGTCGCACAAGCGAGCTTCAATCCGTCTCCCTAGCGATGGAGTTATGACGGCGTTCCACCTCTGCGCGGCGTTATTCGCCGCGGTATCTCTTTGGGTTCTTCCGGCCGCCGCTGATGAAGCGAAGCCAACCTATACCCTTGCCGTCGTCCCGCAACTCCCGCCGCTCGCGGCCCACCGGGCCTGGGCCCCGTTCGCCAAGCGCCTGTCTGAAGCGACCGGGACGGAGATCCGCCTGAAGATCTACCAGACGCTTTCGGAATTCGAGAACGACGTCTTCAAGGGAATCCCGGACTTCGCCTTCCTGAACCCATACGAACAGGCCAGGGTCTTCGGGCCGGTCGGCTACGTTCCTCTTGTCCGCGACGGCGGGAGCCCGCTCAAGGGAATCCTGGTGGTCCGCAAGGACAGCGCGGTCAAGACGGTCAGGGACCTGGACGGAATGGAGGTCGCCTTTCCGGCGCCCAATTCGTGCGCGGCCTCTCTCTACATGCGCGCCCTCCTGGCCGAGAAGGAGAAAATCCGGATCACCCCGCGCTACGTCGTCAGCCACACGAACGTCTACCGGAACGTCATCCTGGGAATGACGCGGGCCGGAAGCGCCGCGAACAAGACGTTCGAAAGGGACACGCCCGAAGTGCGGGCCGAGCTCCGCGTTCTCTACGAGACGCCCGGCATGGTCACGCATCCCTTCTCCGCCCATCCGCGCGTGAGCCTCAAACTGCGGAAATCCGTCGTCGAAAACATCCTGCAAATGACCGGCGACGGCGACGGCCGGCGCATCCTGAACGAAGTACAAATGCCGAAACCCGTCCAAGCCGACTACGCGCGGGACTACAAACCGCTCGAACAGCTCGGCCTTGACAGGTACGTCGTCCGATGAACCGAAAAGTGCGCCCGAGTCCCCGCCCCTTGGGGCGGGGTCAAGGCGCACGAATGCAAATAACGACAAATACCTTGGAGGTCGGAGAATCCCCGCCTTCCAAGGCGGGGTTCTTCAACCGCCGATGAATCGAACGAAGAACAACCTCTCGCTCGGAAACCGGCTCTGGCCGAGAAGCCTTCACGCGCAACTGGCCCTGCTCTCCGGCCTGATGCTCGCGATCACGATCGCCCTCTACGGTTGGTACACGGCCAGGGAACAGTCGGCCATCGCCGAGAAGACGATCCTGATGGAGATCCACACTCTGGCCCAGAACCTGGCGACGGCCAGCGCGGATTACCTCGTCGTCCGCGACTTCGCCTCGCTCGAGCAGATTCTCATCCAATCGGCCGAGTTCCCCGGGGTCTTGAGCATCCAGGTGACCGACGCGGGCGGCCGCCGCGTGGGCGACGTCGTCCGCACGGAGAACAACGCCCCCGCCCGCGTCCGGTTCGGCGAGCCCCCCCTCACGCCTCCCGCGTTGTCCGACTCCGGCGGGTCCATTGTCCAGCGGGAGGCGGACCGTCTGGCCGTCTGGCGCCCGGTCGCGAGCGGCGGCATTCTCGGCTGGGTCCGGATCGAGCACTCTTTGCGGACGATCGGCGAGATCCGCGGGCAGATCAGGAAGAGCAGCCTGATCGCCGTCGTCCTCGCGATCCTCGCGAGCACGGCGCTTCTTCTCGCTTTTCTCGGCCGCCCCATGCGGGCCATCCGGCGCGCGACCGTCTTCGCCCAGAAGCTCGACGAGCTTCGGGGGAACAAGATCCCCGTGGACCGTACGACCGTCGAGATCGAACAGCTCGGAGAAGCGTTGAACGAGGCCTCCGCCCGGCTCCTTGACTCAGAGTCGCGCCTCAACCATCTCGCCCACCACGACCCCCTGACCAACCTCCCGAACCGCCTGCTGTTCATCGACCGGTTGCACCAGGCGATCTCCCAGGCCCAGCGCCTCAAGAACCCCGTCGCCCTCCTCTTTCTCGATCTCGACCGCTTCAAGGTCATCAACGACACGCTGGGCCACACGATCGGCGATCAGCTTCTCAAGGAAGCCGGGCACCGCCTCTCGGTCATCGTCCGCGACGGCGACACCTTCGCGCGGCTCGGCGGCGACGAGTTCAACATCATTCTGACGTACATGTCGCACGCGCAGGACGCCGCCACCGTCGCGAAAAAACTCCTCGACCTTCTCTCTCAGCCCTTCGTCGTGGAAGGGCATGAACTGTTCATCACGGCCAGCATCGGAATCACGCTCTTCCCGACCGACGGCGCCGAGGCGCAGACCCTTCTCAAGAACGCCGACGCGGCCATGTACAGGGCCAAGGAGCAGGGCGGAAACCAGTACCAGTTCTATTCGCCCATCATGACGATCAAGGCCCACGAGCGGCTAGCGATGGAGACCGGCCTGCGCCACGCCCTGGAGCGGGCCGAGTTCGCCATGTACTACCAACCTCAGGTCGATCTGCGAACGGGAGAGATCGTGGGAATGGAAGCGCTCATCCGCTGGCTGCACCCCACCTGGGGGATCATCTCGCCCACGGACTTCATTCCGCTTGCGGAACAGACCGGGATGATCGTTCCGATCGGCGAGTGGGTCCTCCGGACCGCCTGCGCCCAGAACAAGGCCTGGCAATCGGCCGGTTTTCCACCCATGAAGATGGGCGTCAATCTCTCCAGCCGCCAGCTCAGGGAAAAAGACCTCGTGAAAATGGTTGACCGCGTTCTCGGCGAAACCGGCCTGGAGCCCCGATTCCTGGAGCTGGAGCTGACGGAGAGCCTCATCATCCCGAACGCCGAGCCGACGATCGAGACTCTGCGGGACATCAGGGCGATGGGCGTCCAGATCGCGATCGACGATTTCGGCACGGGGCACTCCTATCTCAACTACCTCAAGCACTTCCCCGTCGACAAACTCAAGATCGACACGTCGTTCATCCGGAACATCGCCACCGACCCGAGCGACGCCGCGATCGCAAGCGCCATCATCCTGCTCGCCCACAACCTGGGGCTCAAGGTCATCGCCGAAGGGGTGGAGACCGAAGAGCAGATGGCCTTTCTTCGCAGGAACCGCTGTGACCAGATCCAGGGGTGTTTCTTCAGCCCGGCGGTCCCGGGCGAGGCCATGACCCAGTTCCTGCGGGAAGGACGGCCTTTCTTCCCGCACATCGCGGACTCCCACCTCGGTTAGGATCGGATTGTGGGAGAGTAAGAATTGGAAATTGGAAATTGCAAATTGTAAATTTCAAAATTGTGGTATTTGTCATTCGTTTTCCAATTTCCAATTTGCAATTTCCAATTTCCAATGAGCCTTTCGTGGTCCCATCAACCCATTCCAGGGCTTTTTCCTTGACAATACCCGCAACGGGCCAATATAGTTGCGTTTTCTCGTTTCGGGCTGTTTGATATTATCCTTATGTTTCAAGTACTTTCCGACAGGCTGGCGGCGGTCTTCCAGAAACTCCGTAGCCGGGGCGTCCTCTCGGAACAGGATGTCGTCGCCGCACTGCGCGAGGTTCGCACCGCTCTCCTTGAAGCCGACGTGAACTTCCACGTCGTCAAGGATTTCACGGAAGCCGTCAAGGCCAGGGCCGTCGGTCAGGAAGTCCTCGGGAGCCTGACGCCCGGGCAGGCCGTCGTCAAGGTCGTCCATGAAGAGATGGTTCGGATCCTGGGAGGAGCGACGGCCCGGCTGGCCCTCGCCCCGAACCCGCCGACCGTCATCATGATGGTCGGTCTCCAGGGCTCCGGGAAGACGACAACGGCGGCCAAGATCGCCCGCTTGTTCGCGGCGGACGGCCGCAGAGTTTCTCTGGTCGCGGCGGACACGCAACGGCCCGCGGCGATCGACCAATTGGCCGTGCTTGCGGGCCAGGCCGGTTGCGCGTTCTACGGAACGACGCCCGGAGACGACCCCGTCCGGATCGCGGAGGAAGGCGTCCGGCGGGGATCGGCCCAGCTCGCCGATGCCGTGATCGTCGACACGGCCGGCCGGCTCCAGATGGACGAGCAGTTGATGGACGAGCTCGGACGGGTCCGCGCGGCCATCCGGCCGAAAGAGATCCTCTTCGTGGCCGATGGCATGGCGGGGCAGGAAGCCGTCAACGTGGCCCGGCGGTTCGACGAGCGGATCGGCCTGACGGGAATCGTCCTGACGAAGATGGACGGCGACGCCCGCGGCGGCGCGGCCCTGTCGATCCGGGCCGTGACGGGCAAGCCGATCGTCTACATCGGGACCGGCGAGAAGCTCGACGGGATCGAGCCGTTCCATCCCGAACGGATTGCATCGCGCATCCTGGGAATGGGCGACGTCCTGACGCTGATCGAGAAGGCGGGACAGGCCGTCACGCAGGAAGAAGCTGTCGCGCTCGCCCGCAAGATCAAGGGCGACGGCCTCACGCTCGAGGATTTCCGGGACCAGATCCGGAAGGTCCGGTCGATGGGGTCGGTGAGCGAGCTTCTCGGAATGATCCCCGGCGTCTCGCGGCTCACCAAGGGGATGGCCCCGGATATCGACGACCGCGAGCTGGTCAAGGTCACGGCGATCGTCGACTCGATGACGCCCGCCGAGCGCCGGAATCCCGCGATTCTCAACGGCAGCCGGAGGGCCAGGGTTGCGCGGGGCAGCGGCACGACGCCGGCGGATGTCAACCGGTTGCTCAAGCAGTTCGCCGAGGCGCGGAAGATGATGAAAACTCTCACGGCCGGCCGCTTCGCGCGCCGGCTGGCGGGAGGCGGAAGGTGACGGGTCTCGTGGAAGAAGTGAAAACAGCGGAGGTGAAGAAATGCCGGTAGTAATTCGTCTGCGGCGGATGGGGGCCCACAAGAAGCCCTTTTACCGCCTCGTGGCCGCCGATTCGCGGATGCCCCGCAACGGCCGATTCCTGGAAGAGCTCGGAACATACGATCCCCTCAAGGAACCCTCGGCCGTCCAGGTGAACGGCGACCGGATCAAGACATGGCTCGGCCAGGGCGCGCAGATGTCGGACACGGTCCGCCGGCTTCTCAAGCGATCGGGCCTCCTTGCGGGACAGTCCCCCGCCGCCTGATTCGTTTCCCGGCGCGGCCGGGGTTGGTCCTTGGGCGCCTTGAAAGGAAGATAGCCAAGGAGGCAGGGTGAAGGACTTGGTCGAGTCGATCGCCAAGGCCCTCGTGGACAAGCCGGAAGCGGTCTCCGTTCACGAGGTGGAAGGCGAGAAAACTACCATCATCGAGCTTCGGGTAGCCAAGGAAGACTTGGGCAAGGTGATCGGGAAGCAGGGCCGCACCGCCCAAGCCATGCGAACGATCCTGACCGCCGCCGGAACCAAGGTCGGAAAACACTGCAACCTCGAGATCCTCGAATAGCCTCCCGCTCATCGACGGATCGCTCCGCGGCCGCCGGAGTGGTCGGAAAGCCGCACGGCGTGCGCGGCGAAGTCCGCATCGTCGCCCCCGCCGGCGACCTTGCCTGGTGGAAATCCCTGTCCACGGTTTCCCTTCTCCGAAAGGACGGGACCGAGTTCCCGGTCGAGCTCGCTTCGGCGAGGAGCGCCGGGGAAACGATCCTCGTATCGTTCAAGGGATACGAAAGCCGTTCCGCCGTGGAGACCCTGCGCAGGGCCGCCATCCTCGTCCCTTCGGAGAAACTTCCGTCCCTTCCCGACGGCGTCTACTACCACAGTGACATCCTGGGCCTCTCCGTCGAGACGGAGGACGGCGTCGTGCTGGGCCGCGTCGAAGAGATCATCGAGACCGGCGCCAACGACGTCTACGTCGTCCGCGACGGCGGGAGAGAGACGCTCGTCCCCGCGATCCGCCAGGTCATCGTCTTGGTCGAGCCCGAGCGCGGGAGAATGGTGATCCGCCCGATGCCCGGCCTCCTCTCCGAGGAATCGTAGCCGCATGAAGAATTGCCACGTTCTCACGCTCTTCCCCGGCTTCTTCTCCTCGCCTCTCTCGGAAACCCTTCTCAAGCGGGCGCGGGAAAAGGGCGCGCTGGACGTGAGCCTCGTCGACATCCGCGGCTTTACGGAGGGACGTCACAAGACGGCCGACGACGCTCCGTACGGCGGAGGCGCGGGGATGGTCCTCAAGCCCGAACCGATCTTCCGGGCCGTCGAGGCCGTCCGCCGGTCCTCCCAGGCCGAGGTCCGAGTCGTCCTCCTATCGCCCCAGGGAAAACTCTTCTCGCAGGAAACGGCTCGGGAGTACGCGGAGAACCCGAAAGACCTCGTCCTGATCTGCGGGCGGTACGAAGGCGTGGACGAACGCGTCGCGGCGCATCTCGCCGACGAGGAACTGTCGATCGGCGACTATGTCCTGTCGGGAGGAGAAGCGCCCGCGCTCGTCGTCCTCGAGGCCGTGGCCCGGCTCCTGCCGGGCGTCCTCGGCGCGGAAGAATCGGCCAGGCAGGATTCGTTCTCAGAACACGGCATTCTCGACCACCCTCACTACACCCGTCCGCCCGAGTTCGAGGGAATGAAGGTCCCCGACGTTCTTCTCTCCGGAAACCATGAGGAGATTCGCAAGTGGCGCCGCCGCGAGGCCCTCCGGAAGACCCTCGCCGCCCGCCCCGACCTCCTCGCCCGCGCAAGTCTCACGGAGGAGGACAAACGGATCCTGAAGGATCTCGAAGCCGAGTCGTCGTAAACGTACTTCTCGCGCCCTCCCCGCGGCTCCTCACGGAAATGCGCGCCGGGCTTTGTGGAAAGGCCGTCATGCTCGCGAAGCGGCCGGGGGAACGTTCTCTCCGGGCCGGAACTGAAGCTCGTAGAGGCGCGCGTAGACGCTGCCCCGGGCGAGAAGTTCGGCGTGCGTCCCGCTCTCGACGAGACGGCCGCGGTGGATGACGAGGATCCGGTCCGACTTGATGATAGTCGAGAGCCGGTGGGCGATCGTGATCGAGGTCCGTCCCGCGAGGAGGGCGTCCATCGCTTCGTGGATGAGCGCTTCGGTCTCCGAATCGACGGACGCCGTCGCCTCGTCGAGGATCAGGAGTCTTGGATCGGCGGCCAGAGCCCGCGCGAACGCGAGGAGCTGTTTCTGCCCGGTCGAGAAGGTCGCTCCCCGCTCGGCGACCGGCGCTGAGTACCCGCCCGGAAGGGCGCGGATGAAATCGTCCGCCCGGACGATCCGGCAGACGTCCCGGATCCTTTCGTCCGTGATCTCGCCGTGGGCCATCCGTACGTTGTCCGCGATCGTCCCCCGGAAAAGGAAGAAGTCCTGCGGAACGAAGCCGATGCGCTCCCGGATCCATCGGGGCGGCACCTCCCGAAGATCGACGCCGTCCAGGAGGATCCGTCCCGCCGTGGGATCGTGAAACCGGAGGATCAGCTTCGCGACCGTGGACTTGCCGCCTCCCGTCGCCCCGACGACCGCGACCCGCTCCCCCGGCGCGACGGAGAACGAGAGATCGGCCAGGACAGGCTCCCCCCGGTCGTAGGAGAAGGAGACCGAGTCGAAGACGACCTCTCCCCGGAGGGGATCGGGAACGCGCGGCCGCGCCGGCTTCTCCTCCTGGGGCGTATCGAGCAGGCCGAAGACGCGCTCCCCCGCGGCCATCGCCGACTGGATGATCGCGTACTTCTCCGACAGGTCCTTCACGGGAGCGAAGAACTTCTCGACGTACTGGATGAACGCCACGAGCGACCCGAGCGTCACGGCGCCGCCGACGACCCAGACGCCGCCCGCGCCGACGAGGAGGGCCACGGCAAGGGCCCCCAGGAACTCGACCGCCGGGTAAAAGAGGGAAATGGCGAGGACCGTGGCGAGCGTCGCCTTCAAGTGGCGCTGGTTCGCGTCCCGGACCCGGCCGAAGGCCCCCGCCTCCCGCGCGAGGACCTTCGTCGTCTCCACGCCGGCCAGCGTCTCGGAGAGAACGGCCGTCAGGTCGGCGTTGGTCTCCCGCTCCTTGCGGAATCCCGCCCGCGCCTTCCTCTTGTAGAGAACGGTGGCCGCGGCCAGGAAGGGCGCGACGGCATAGGCGAGAAGAGCGAGCCGCCAGTCGATGGCGAGCATCACGACGACGATCCCGACGAGGAGAACGACGTCCCCGACGACCGCCACCGCGCCGGCGGTCAACAGCTCGTGGATCACCTGGACGTCGGAGGTCACCCGCGCCAGGGTCCGCCCGACGGGGGTCCGATCGAAATAGGCGACGGGGAGCTCCTGGATGTGGGCGAAAAGACGGACGCGCAGGTCATGGAGGATCCGCTGGCCGAGCCGCTGGATCATGTTCGCCTGAACGTAGGAAAGAAGGAACCCGAAGACCAGGACCAGGACGAAGACAAGAACGATGTTCAGGAGCCCCTCGGGATCCCCCGCCGAGATGTGCCGGTCGACGGCAACCTTGACGAGGTAAGGCTGGACGAGCTTCGTCCCGGACTCCAGCAGGAGAATCAGGAAAACAAGGAAGAGAAATCCCGCGTGCGGCCGCAGGAGGGACAACAGGCGGCCGGCCAGGCGGATGTCGACCTTCCGTCCCGCCACCGCGTCCGCTTCGTAGATTCCCCAGCCCATATCAGTCCCGAATCCCCAGGTTCTCTTCGATCTGCTGGCGTCTGGCCATGTCGCGATAGAACCCGTCCCGCCCGAGAAGCTCTTCATGCGTTCCCCGCGCCGCGATCGTTCCTCCGTCGAAGACGCAGATCCAGTCGCAGGCGCGGACGGCGGAGACGCGGTGGGCGACCAGGATGACGGTGGTCCCATTCTCTCCCCCGTTCCCCGGCGTCTTGAGACGCCCGACTTCCTCCCGCAGACGGGCCAGGATCGCCTCCTCCGTCTCGGCATCGAGCGCGGAAAAAGGATCGTCCAGGATGAGGAGACGGGGCCGGCGGACGAGGGCGCGGGCGAGCGCGGCCCTCTGCCGCTGGCCGCCGGAGAGGGTCACGCCTCTTTCTCCCACGACGGTCTCGAGGCCCTTCGGAAAGGTTTCGAGGTCCGGCTTGAGCCCCGCGAGCAGGGCCGCTTCTTCGATCTCCTCGGGTCCCGCGTCTTCCCGCCCGAAGGAGATGTTGGCCGCCAGCGTGTCGGAATAGAGAAACGGCTCCTGCGAAACGACGGCCGCCTCCGCGCGGAGGGAGGAGCGCGAGATGCGGCCGAGGTCCGTCTTGCCCACGCGGATCGATCCGGCCGGAACGTCGTACAGCCGAAGGATCAGCCGGACGAACGTCGTCTTGCCCGATCCCGTGGGACCGACAAGGCCGATGGTCTTCCCCGCAGGAATCGAGAGAGTAACGTCGGAGAGCGCGCAAGACGCGGCGCCGGGATAAGCGAAAGTCAGATGGGAAACGTCGATGTCGCCCTGCCGGAACGGCTCTCCCCCTTCATCCGTCTCCTCGGCGGCCTCCGCTTCGACCTCACGGATCCGCTCGAGTGAGACCGCGGCCCGCTGGACGAGGTTCAGGACCCAGCCAAGGGAGACGGCCGGCCAGACGAGCATGGCCAGATAGGCGTTGAAAGCCACGAACGTCCCAAGGGTCAGGGAGCCGGAGATGACCATCCTCCCGCCCACGTACAGGATCATGCCGAGCCCCAGGCCGGCGAGAAGGCCGATCCCCGGGATCACGGCCGCCTGGGCGCGCGTAAGCAAGAGAGAGCGGCGCATGTACTCGCGGGAGAGGGCGGCGAACTCCTCCTCCTCGGCCCGCTCCCGGACCATCGCCTTGACGACGCGGATCCCCGACAGGTTTTCCTGGACTCGATCGGTTAGGACGCCGTAATGGTCCTGGACGGCCCGGAAGCGGGCGTAGACGCTCTTCCCCACCCGGTTGATCATGACCGCGATGAAGGGAAATGGAACGAGGACCATGAGCGCCAGCGAGGGGGAAAGGACCGCCATCATCGCAACGCTCATGGCGAACACGAGGACCGTATTCGAGAGGCCCAGCATCCCGACGCCGATGAGGTGCTGGAGAGAGGATGGATCGTTCGTCAGTCGGGCCATCAGGTCGCCGCTTGGCGACCGGTGGAAGAACGAAAGAGGCAGGCCCAGAAGGCGGCGCACCATCCGTTCCCGCACGGCGTGCTCCTGGATCCGGGCCTGGGAGACAAGGAGCCATCGGGCGGAAAACCGAAATACGCCCTCCCCCAGGGCAAGGAGGGCGATGACGGCCGCAAGCGCGGCCAGCGCCTTCAGCATCGCGGCGCCGTCCAGTCCTCCTCCAGTCATCCGGTCGATCGCCGCCCTGAGCGCGAGAGGGGCGGCCACGGCGAACGCCGAGCCGACAAGCGAGGCCGCCGCCCCCAGGAACAGCGTGCGCTTGAGTCCTGGCAGTTCGCGCAACAGCCACCGGATGGTCGAAAGGATCATTTTTCAGATTTCCGAATTTTCAATTTTCAATTTTCAATCGTCTTTCTCATCACCCTGCCAAGTGATGCGGGTCCGTCCGCAATCCTGACTATAGGAACAGCCGCCGGGACCTGTCCACAGGTTTAACGCGATCCAAAAACCATTGGCTTGCGGGAACGGGGCTGGTAAAATCCGCTCGGGTGAAAATGATGTTTTCTCAGGCGCAAGAACGGACATCCGCCAAGTTGTCGACCGGCGCACTCTTCCGGACGCTCAAGGTCGAGAACGCCTACTTGAGGGCGCTCCTCGAGATGTCGGACGCCGCCGTCGCCACGTTCGATCCCCACGCCATCCTTCATTCCATCACGCGGAAGATCGTCCTTGTCACCAAGGCCCGCCGCTGCTCGATCGTCGAGGTTTCCCCGCGGACGAGAGAGGCCACCGTCGTCGCGTCTTCCGAGGATCCGGAGATCCGGAACCTCAAAATCGACCTCCGGAAATACCCGGAGCTCCGCCGCGTGATGAAGACCCGGGAAGTCCTGTACATCCCGAACATCGACCGGAACAGCCTTTTCAAGCCGGTTCGCCCGCTCATCCGCCGTCTGGGCCTCTCGTCCATGCTCCTCATTCCCATCTTCATGCGCCGGAACCTCCTGGGCGTCCTGTTCCTTCGAACGGCCAAGTCCCGGGGGCGGTTCGACGCCGATGAGCTCCGGTTCTGCCGGATGGCCGCCAATATCGCTTCCCAGTCGCTGTCCCACACGGGCGTCTATCGGACCCTCGAGCGCAAGACGCATACATTGGAAAGACTTGCCATCACGGACGGGTTGACGGGCGTCTACAATCATCGCTACCTTTACACGCGGCTGGACGAGGAGTTCGCGCGGGCCGCCCGTTACCAGTCTCCTCTTGCCCTGATCATGGTCGATCTCGACGACTTCAAGCGCGTCAACGACACATTCGGCCACCGCCGGGGCGACGAGGTCCTCAAGGACGTGGCGGCCACGATCCGGCGGGCCGTCCGGCGGAGCGACATCGTCACCCGGTACGGCGGGGAAGAATTCGTGATCCTGCTCCCCCAGACCCCGCTCTCCGGCGCTTTTCAGGAAGCGGAGCGGATCCGCGAGGCGGTCGCGCGCCGGCGTTTCCGCGGACTGGGTCATCCCATCACCATCAGCCTGGGGCTCGCCGCGTATCCGGAAAACCAGCCCCGCCGGGGCGACGACCTTCTCAAGCTCGCGGACCAGGCAATGTACCAGGCCAAGGCCAAGGGAAAGAACCGGGTCATCGTCGCGTCGGACCTGGCCGTCAAGCCGCGGCGCCGAGCTGGGAAGACCAGGAAGAAATGACCGATCCCCTGAAGACGCCCGAAGCCGGACCGAGCCATCCTCTCGGGGCGGTCGCCGACGCCGACCTCGCCCGCGAGATCGAGACGGCAAAATCCCTCGTCACGGCGATCGTCAAGACGCGGAAGAACCTGCGCCTGTACCTCCCCAACAATCCGATCTATCAGCAAACGATCGCCGGCCTTTCCAAGGCGTTCGAGAACGCCTTCGAAAGCCAGGAGGCGGTCACGATCGACATCCAGCGGACGCAGATCCTCTGCGGCGGAAAAACGATCTACCAGTCGCCCGACATGGAGGACAACCTCGCCGCCCTTTTCTACAGGGACGGCATCCGAAACCTCACGTTCCTCCGGGGGATCACCGACGAGGAGACGGCCGAGTTTCTCGAAATCATTCAGCTCGGCGGGCGTTCGGCCGAGCTTGACGATGACGTCGTCACGCTCATGTGGGAAAAAGACCTGGAGCACGTCCGCTACACCGTCGTCGAAGAGGGCGAAGGCGACGAGAACGATCCCGGCCTCCTTCCGCGCGGCGCGCGGCCGGGGGCCGCGTACGGCAACCTCACCGAGGCGCACCGGGACGCCGTCGCCCCCGACGGCCCCCGGGCGGGGGGCGAGGAGATCCGATCCCTCGCCGCCACGCCCGGGTTCGAGGATCTCTCCTCGTTTCCCAAGGAGCTGATGTCGCCGCTCCCGCTGGACGAGGATGACGTCCGCCGGCTCAAGCTCCAGATCCAGGACAAGAGGAACGCCCTGCTCCTTCAGCGAACCGTCGATATCTGCGTCGAGATCCTGTTCCAGGACGCCGGCGCCAACCCGGCCGGGTTCGAGGAGTCCGTCCGGACGCTCGAGCGCCTCGGCAAGCTGGCCCTCATGCGCGGCGAGTTCCGGCTCGTCGCGGACCTGCTCGGACAGTTCCGCCAGATGCTCGGGGACAAGGAGAGGTTCGACGAGAAGGAGCGGAACCTCCTTCGCCAAACCAGATCGGCCCTCGGAAACGAGGCCCGGCTCAAGGAGGTGGGCCAGTCCCTGGACCAGGGCATCCCGTACTCGCCGGAAGCGCTGGAAGCCTATCTTGTCTCACTGGACGAAACGGCCATTCTCCCGCTGTGCGACCTGCTGGGCCTCAAGGAGATGAAGAACCGGCGGGTCATCGTGAACGCCCTGATCGTCCTGGGCCGGAAGCACATGGAAGCGCTCGTCCGGGGGCTCTCCGACTCCCGCTGGTACATCGTCCGCAACATCATCTACATCCTCGGCCGCCTTGACGACGGGCGGGCGGCCGGCGTCCTCAAGCGGTTCGTGTCCAATTCCGAATCCCGCGTCCGCATGGAAGCCGTCCGGTCGCTGGGACTCCTGGGCCCGCCGGCCGCCGAGGGACTCGGCCTCTACCTGGACGACGCGGATCCTCAAATCCGCCTGGCGGCCGTCCGATACCTCGGCGCGACGCGCTCGCCCGAAGCCGCCCGCCGGATCACGGAACGGATCCGGAGCAAGGGTTTCAAAGACCTCCCGAACGAGGCGACGCGGGCGCATCTGGATGCATACGCCGAGGCCGCGGGCCCGGACGCTCTTCCCCTCCTCGAAGAGCTGGCGACCCGCGGGGGCTGGTTCGACCGGAGCCGCATCGAGGAGATACAGACGGCTGCGACGGCCGCGCTCGGGCTCATCGACACACCGAAGTCCCGCGAGATCCTCGGGCGCCTGGGGGAGAACAAGAATCCGTCCGTCCGGTCGGCCGCGCGGGAAGCGCTCGAGAAGCGGGCGGAATAGATACCCATGGCCCAGATTCCTTCCTTTCAGATCGCCGCGCCCCAAGTCTACAACGAGCACGTTCTTGCGCTGGGGAAGGACCTCGTCATCCGCCTCCAGATCCTCCTCAAGCTCTGCGGGATCCACGAGCGGAACAACGTCGCCCTCGTGCGTCCGTCGGAACGCCTGGCCGAAACGCTCTCCGTCTTCCACCGGACGGCCCCCGCGGTGACGCTCCGCCTCTCGCGCGATTTTCTTTACATCGACGAGGTCCGCGTCCGCTACGACATCGAGACCGCGACATCCTACAACTACCTTCTGGAAGAGATGAAGCACCGCCGGGTCGGGTCCGTCTCCTTCAAGGGGCCGGTCGACACGGCGACGGCCCGGACGTTCGGCGCCGTCTTCGCCGGCATCGAAAGGACCCACCCCGACCCCGTGTACGAGATCCAGAAACGGCTCGTCGCGGGGAACTGTTTTTCCATCACCGTGGAGGCGTACGACGAGCCGCCGGAACAGCCCCTCGATACCATCATGGACGAGCGCAAGAGGGCCAAGCGGACCTACTTCCGGGCCATCAGCAGTCTCAAAGGAATCGTCCACGCCCTCAAGGAAGGCCAGGCCGTCGAGCTCCGCCGGGTCAAGCGCTCCGTCCAGTCGATCATCGACGTGATGCTCCGGGAGGAGTTCTCCCTGCTGGGCCTGACGACGCTCAAAGACTACGACGAGTACCTGTATAACCACTGCATCAACGTGAGCATCTTCGCCCTCACCCTGGGGAAGCGCCTCGGACTCCCGAAGGCGCACCTGACGAACCTTGGCGTCTCCTCCGTCTTTCACGACATCGGGAAGGTCGAGATCCCCCACGAGATCATCGACAAGCCGACCGAGTTCACGGAGGCGGACTGGCGGCAGGTCAAGGAACACCCGAGCCTGGGCGTGAAGATCCTCTCCCGGATACGGGGACTCAACGACCTGACCATGGTCTCGATGATCGTCTCGTTCGAGCACCACCTGCGGCACGACAGCAGAGGGTACCCCTCCCTTCGCTCCCGGGCCGAGTGGGACATGCACTTCTTCAGCCGGATCGTCGCGCTGGCCGACCAGTACGACGCCATGACCTCCTCCCGCGTCTACCAGCGGGTCCCGTTCTCCCCGGACAAGGCCCTCTCCGTCATGGCGGAGCGGTCGGGGACCCACTTCGAGCCTGCGCTCCTCAAGGTTTTCGTGAACATGGTCGGGATCTATCCGATCGGGACGCTCATCCTCCTGGACACGAACGAGCTCGCCCTCGTCTTCGACACGAACCCCGCCCCCGCAAACGCCAACCGGCCCCGGGTCCTGGTCATCACGGACACGTCCGGAAACCAGATCGAGGCCCGCACGGCGGACCTCACGGAGATCGACCCCCGGACCGGGCGCCACAAGCGGTCGGTCGCCAAGGTGCTGGACGTCAACAAGTACAACATCAACCTTGCGGAGTACTTCATCTAGCCTGTAGTATTGGCGGCGCTCCGGCGGAGCCTTTCTGCGGCCGGCCTCCGGCAAAAACCCGTCGGTCTTTGTGGCTTCTCGCTGAGCGCTGACCGCTGAAAGCTGACGGCCCCGCCACGATCCTTGGCCATTCGAAGGAAACCCGAGCCCATGACACAGCCTCAAGCACCCGACACCCTGTCCCAGATTCCCAAGTCCTATTCCCCGCAGGCCGCGGAGGACCGCTGGTACGAGACGTGGAGCGCGGAAGGGTTCTTCTCCGCGCGTGACGCGTCGGACCACCCCGCGTTCTCGATCGTCATCCCCCCTCCCAACGTGACCGGCTCTCTCCACATGGGGCATGCGCTGAACGCGACGCTCCAGGACGTTCTCGTCCGGTGGAAGCGGATGGCCGGCTTCAACGCTCTCTGGCTTCCCGGAACGGACCACGCCGGGATCGCCACGCAGAACGTCGTCGAAAAACAGCTTGCCGGCGAGGGGACGGACCGCCACCGCCTCGGCCGCGCCGATTTCACCACGCGCGTCTGGAAGTGGAAGGAGACGTCCGGCGGACGGATCATCCGCCAGCTCAAGCGTCTCGGCGCCTCGTGCGACTGGAAACGGGAGCGGTTCACGATGGACGAGGGCCTCTCGCGCGCCGTGAGGGAAGTCTTCGTCCGGCTGTTCGAGGAGGGCCTCGTCTATCGGGGATCGTACATCGTCAACTGGTGCCCGCGCTGTCACACGGCCCTCTCCGACCTGGAGGTCGAGCACGAGGAGCGCAAGGGAAAGATCTACTTCGTCCGCTATCCCGCGGCCGACGGCGGCCCCGGCGTGGAGGTCGCGACGACGCGGCCCGAGACGATGCTGGGAGACGCGGCCGTGGCCGTCCATCCCGACGACGAGCGGTACACGGGAAAGATCGGCCTGGTCGTGAGCCTTCCGCTCACGGGACGGAAGATCCCTGTCATCGCGGACCCCGCCGTGAGCCCGGAATTCGGGACGGGGGCCGTCAAGGTGACGCCCGCCCACGATCCCGCCGACTTCGAGATCGGCCGACGCCACAATCTCCCCGAGATCACGGTCATCGGCGACGACGGCCGGATGACGGCCGACGCGGGGGAGGCGTTTGCGGGGCTGGACCGGACGGAATGCCGGGAGAAGGTTGTCGCGGCGCTCTCGGCCGAAGGCCTTCTGGCCGCCGTCCAGGACCACCTCCACGCCGTTGGACACTGCTACCGCTGCAAGACGGTCGTCGAACCGCTCGTCAAGGACCAGTGGTTCGTCAAGGTCGCCCCCCTTGCGGCACCCGCCATCGAAGCCGTCGAGAGCGGAAGGATCCGGATCGTCCCCCAGAACTGGGAAAAGACCTACTTCGAATGGATGCGAAATATCCGCGACTGGTGCATCTCGCGCCAGATCTGGTGGGGTCACCGGATTCCCGCCTGGTACTGCGGCGACTGCCGCGGAGAGAAAATCCGATTGACGGGGCGATGGGGCGATGGACCGGTGGGAAAAGCCCCGGCCGCCTATGCCCGGCTTCGCGCGCAGGGGCTCTCCCACGAGCGGATCTTGACGGGCATGGACACGCTGATCGTGGAGCGCGACGTGCCCGCGATCGTGTCCCGCGAGGACAATCCCGCCTGTCCGTCCTGCGGCGGGAAGAACGTGATTCAGGACCCCGACGTCCTCGACACGTGGTTCTCGTCCGCCCTCTGGCCCTTCTCGACGCTCGGGTGGCCTGACCGGACGGACGCGCTCAAGACCTTCTACCCCACGTCCGCCCTCGTCACCGGCTTCGATATCCTCTTCTTCTGGGTCGCCCGGATGATCATGATGGGGCTCAAGTTCATGGGCGACGTCCCCTTCCGCGACGTCTACATCCACGCCCTCGTCCGGGACGCCGAAGGGCGGAAGATGAGCAAGTCGAAGGGAAACGTCATCGATCCCCTCGACATCGTGGACAAGCACGGCGCGGACGCCTTCCGTTTCACGCTGGCCGCCATGGCGGCGCAAGGGCGGGACATCAAGCTCTCCGAGGAGCGGATCGAAGGGTACCGGAACTTCGCCAACAAGATCTGGAACGCTTCGCGGTTCGTCCTCATGAACGTCCCGCCCGATCTCTCGACACGGAGCGTCTCGCGCGAGACGCCCTGGGCCGGCGCCCTCGCCGACCGGTGGATCGTAAGCCGTTTGAGCGCCGTCGCCGGCGAGGTGAACCAGGCGCTCACGGATTACCGCTTCAACGAGGCCTCAGCCGCCCTCTACCAGTTCATCTGGCATGAGTACTGTGACTGGTATATCGAACTGGCCAAGATCTCCCTCTTCGGCGAAGACGCGACAGCAAAACGGCGGACGCAGACCGTCCTCGTGATGGTCCTGGAGACGACGCTTCGCCTCCTCCACCCCTTCATGCCTTTCCTCACGGAGGAGATCTGGCAGGCGCTTCCGCCGGATTGCCGGACGCATGCGCCGCGCGGCGGGACGATCATGCTCGCCCCGTTCCCCGCTCCCGACGGGTCCGTCATCGACCGTCCGGCGGAGGCCGCGATGTCGAAGGTGATGGAGGCAATCGGCGCGCTCAGGATGCTGAGGAGCGAGATGAGCGTCCCGCCGTCGCTGGAAGTCGCGGCCGTCTTCTCGACCCGGAACGAGGGCGTTGCGGCGCTCCTCCGGGAACACGGAGGCGAAGTCGGACGCTTGGCGCGCTGCCGGCCGGAGATCGGCCTCGGCCTCGCCCGTCCGTCCAAGTCGGCCGTCCAGATCCTGCCGGAGATCGAAGTTTATCTCCCCCTCGAGGGCGTCGTCCGGATCGAGGATGAGATCGCCCGCCTCGGAAAAGAGATCGAGAAGGTGGACAAGGAAGTGTTCGGCCTCGCGAAGAAGTTCGAGAACCCCGACTTCGTCTCGAAGGCGCCGCCTGAAGTCGTGGAGAACGGCCGCGCGCGGCTGGCGGAGCTCGCGGAAAAGAGGCAGAAGATCGGGGAGCAGGCCGCAAGGCTTACGGAAATCGGGCGGGAGCCGTCGTGACCCGGCCGAGTCCGCTTCCGGATGTCGACCGCGCGATCCGCCTGGCCCTGGCCGAGGACATCGGAAAAGGGGATCTGACGACGCGCGTCACGATCCCGCCCGCGCGCCGGGCCGTCGGCCTCATCGTCGCCGGGAGTTGGGGGATCGCCGCCGGTCTCCCCGCGGCCGCGCGGGTCTTCCGGATACTGGATCCCTCCTGCCGCGTCCGCGTCCAAAAGAAGGACGGATCAGCCGTCCGCCCCGGCGATCCGCTTCTCGAAATCTCCGGTTCCGCCTGGACGATTCTGGCGGGCGAGAGGGTGGCCCTGAACTTCCTCCAGCACCTCTCCGGAATCGCGACTCTCACGCACGCATTCGTCAGGGCCGTTCGCGGCACCCGCGCCCGTATTCTCGACACCAGGAAGACAATCCCTGGCCTCCGGCTTCTCGAAAAATACGCCGTCCGGATGGGCGGCGGCGCGAACCACCGGATGGGCCTCTACGACGCGATCCTCATCAAGGACAACCACATCGCCGCATCGGGAGGGATCCTCGCGGCCATCGCCGCCGCGCGGAAGGCGACCCGCGGCCGCGTTCCGATTGAGGTCGAGGCCCGGACGCCCCTTGAAGTGCGCGAGGCCCTTCTCGCGGGCGCCGATACGATCCTCCTCGACAACATGACGCCGCAACAGCTTCGCGCCGCCGTCAGGATGGTCGGCGGACGCGCCCGGACGGAGGCGTCCGGAGGCCTGACGCTCCGGAACGTCCGGACGATCGCCCGGACGGGCGTGAACGACATCTCCGTGGGGGCCCTCACTCACTCCGCCCCCGCGCTCGACATCTCTCTGGACCTCAAGCTCCTTCCCGCGAAGCGAACCCGTCCGAGATAGCCCGCCAAGGCTCTCTGCTGAGAACAAAGAGGAGCCGTTGATGCATGACGGACCCTGCATGACGGACGCCGCTCCTCTCCTTGACACCCGGCGCCCTTGAGGCTACTCTAGCCTCCGTTCCTCTGGCCCGTTTTCTACATCGCGAACCCGACCTGGATGCTTCCGCACAAGAAGGCTTCCTCTCATCGCACTTCCGGCCGAGTCGTCGTGCCCGCGCTCGTGCTGGCCGTGATCATTCTCCTCGCGGGAGGAGGGGGATACTGGTACTTCACGCGCGATCTTCCCTGGGTCGACGTCCTCAAGGATCAGAAGGCCTATCCGGGGACGAAGATCTACGCGGACGACAATGTCCTTCTGGGCGAGATCAAGTTCGAAAAAGGGACTCCCGTCCCCCTCAAGAAAGTCCCGAAGAGCCTCGTCCAGGCGATAGTCGCCGTCGAGGACGCCCACTTCTTCCGCCACCACGGCCTGGACTACGTCGGAATGCTGCGCGCTCTGCTCACGAACATCTGGGCCGGGGGCGTCCGCCAGGGCGGGAGCACGATCACCCAGCAATTGGCCAAGATCATGTTCCTGACGCCGGAGCGGACCTTCTCCCGCAAGATCCGGGAGGTGATCCTGGCGCGGAGGATCGAAGCCCGGCTGACCAAGGACGAGATCCTCGATCTCTACCTGAACAAGATCTACTTCGGTCACGGCGCGTACGGGATCGAGATGGCCGCCCAGACATACTTCGGCAAGCACGTCGAGGCGCTCACGCTGTCCGAGTCAGCCGTGCTGGCGGGTCTTCCCAAGGCGCCGAACATCTACTCCCCCTACGCGGATCTGGACCGGACCAAGAGGCGCCAGAAGTACGTCCTGGACCGGATGATCGAGGAAGGGTACATCACGGCCGAAGAGGCGAAATCGGCCTATTCCAAACCCCTTGCCTTGAGGAACCTGCGAAAGAAGACGGACGTCGCCCCCTATGTCGTCGAGGCCGTCCGGAAAGAGATTGAGGAACGGTACGGTCAGGAAGCGCTGTACCAGAAGGGATTGAAGGTCTACACGACGATCGATCCGGCGATGCAACTTGCGGCCGTCCAGGCTCTCCAGGCGGGTCTGCGCGATCTGGACAAGCGCCACGGATTCCGGGGACCGGTGGAGCACAGGGAGCCGCGGAAGACGGACGGGAAGAAGAAGGACGAAGACGAGACAACCGCCGGCAAGACGGTCCTGCCCCTGGGAGAGGTTATCACTGGCCGCGTGACGGCCGTTTCGGGAGACGGGGTCTCGGTGCTGGCGAGAGGCGTCAAGGGGCGGATCCCCCCCTCGGGGATGGCCTGGGCGCTCAACAAGGTGAGGCCGGCGAAGGGCGAGAAGGTTCCGAAGGGAAAGAAATGGCGGGCCGCTCCGGACCGGATACTGAAGGCCGGAGACATCATCCGCGTGCGCGTGGCGGCCCTTCCGCAGAAGGGAAAGGGCGCGTTGTTCGACCTGGAGCAGGACCCTCTCGTCGAGGGCGCAGCCGTAATGCTTGATCCAGCGACAGGGTTCATCAGGGCCCTGGTCGGGGGGTTCGACTTTGGCCGGAGCGAGTTCAACCGGGCGCTCCACGCCCGGCGACAGGCGGGCAGCGCCTTCAAGCCGTTTGTCTATGCGGCCGCGATGGACGCGGGGTTCTCGCCGGCCTCCATCATCATCGACGCGCCCGTGACGTACGACGAGCAGAAGGACCTCAAGCCCGGCTGGTCGCCCGAGAACTACGACCGGGAGTACTTCGGACCGACGCGGCTCCGGACGGCGCTCGCGTACTCGCGGAACATCGTGACGATCAAGCTTCTCAAGGAGGTCGGTCTCAAGCCGGTCATCGGTCTGGCGCGCCAACTCGGGATCTCCGGTCCGCTTCCGGAAGACCTGACGCTGGCCCTCGGCTCCGGGAGCGCGACGCCTCTCGATCTGACGGCGGCTTACGCGGCCTTCGCCAATGGCGGCACGCGGATGAAGCCTATCCTGATCCGGGCGGTCGCGGGCGCGAACGGCGAAATCATCGAGAGCGAGGAGCCGCAGGGCGAGCCCGTCGTCTCCCCCGAGTCATCGTACCTGCTGACCAGCATGCTCCAGGACGTCGTGGCCTACGGGACGGGCTGGCGCGTTCGAGAGGTCGGACGCCCCGTGGCGGGGAAAACGGGGACGACGAACGACTACATCGACGCGTGGTTCGTCGGGTACACGCCCAACTTGGCGGCCGGCGTGTGGGTCGGGTACGACAACGAGAAATCACTCGGGCCGCAGGAGACGGGATCGCGGGCGGCTTCTCCGATCTGGACGGCCATGATGAAGGAGGCGCTCAAGGAAGTCCCCGTCGAGCCGTTCGTCCGCCCGCCGGGGGTCACTGTTCTCGAAATCGACGCCGCCACGGGCCTCCTGGCCTCGTTCGACTCCGAGGAAACGATTCCCGAGGTCTTCAAGGCGGGGAAGGAGCCGACGAGAGCCTCAACCCAGGCGGACCGCGAGGCCCTTGAAGAGGCGGCCAGGAAGGAGTTCGAGGCCGCGGCGGAGAGGGAAAAGGACAAGGGAAAAACGGAAAAGAAGGCCGCCCGCCGGGGCCAGCGCCAGACCCAGGAGGACCGGGACTGATTTGACCGGCCCCCGTCCGTGTGGTATGGTTTTAGCCGTCGGCGGACGGGCTTGGCTGACCTTTCACGGATGGGAGGCGCGAGATGATTGCGAGACTCACGAAGGTTTTTGCCGTCGTTCTTTTCCTGGCCGCGGCCGCTCCGGCATGGAGCGCCGAGGAAGGCAAGCCGGACCTCTTCGAGCAGGCGAAGGCGGCCTACCTCAAGAAGCAGTTCGGAAAGTCCGCCGCACTCCTGGAGAAGGCCGTCGCGGCCAATCCCAACGATCCCCGGTCCCACTACTACCTGGGGTACTCCTACTACAAGACCCGCTCGCTCTCCAAGTCCCTCGCCGCGTTTGCCAAAACGTACGACTTGGACTCGGGGTATTCTCCGGCAAAGAAGTAACCGGGGCCCCGATTTCCCGGCGTCAGAGAACCCCGCCTTGAAAGGCGGGGTTCTCCGACCTCTGCGGCGCTTTTCGTTGTTTGCATTCGTGCGCCCGGCGGGCTATTCCTGTTCCTTCTCCGACGCTCTCGCGGCGCGGTTGTAGGCCCAGTGCTCGATCTTCTTGATCTGCTCCTGCATCGTGACGGAGAGGGGGACCGTCCTGTCGAGGGCGATCATGATGTCCCTCTGCTGGAGGGGGCGCTTTTCGCTGAACGCCTCGAACATGGCGCTCACGATCGCCTGCTCGATCTCCGCCCCCGAGAACCCCTTCGTGCCGTGGGCCAGAAGGTTCAGGTCGAAGTCATCCGGGTTGTTCTTTCGCGTGGACATGTGGATCCGGAAGATCTGCTTGCGCTCCTCCTTCGTGGGGAGCGAGACGAAGAAGATTTCGTCGAACCGCCCTTTCCGGAGGACCTCCGCGGGGAGGAGGTCGATCGCGTTGGCCGTGGCGGCGACGAAGACGAAACCCTTCTTCTCCTGCATCCAGGTGAGAAACGATCCGAGGACGCGCGACGCGGCGCCTCCTTCCGCCTTGAACCCCTGGACGGAGATTCCCGCCTCGATCTCGTCGATCCACAGGACGCAAGGCGTCACGGCCTCGGCCGTGTGCGCCGCCTTGAGAAAGGCTTCCTCCGGGGAGCCGAACGAGCCGCCGTAGATCTTGGACATATCGAGACGGAGCAGGGGAAGGTTCCAGAAGGAGGCGATGGCCTTCACGAAGAGGGACTTCCCGCAGCCGGAGATCCCGGTCATCAGGACGCCCTTGGGGAGCGACAGGCCGAACTCCCGCGCCTCCTCCGAGAAGAGCGTCTGGCGCTTGACGAGCCAGTCTTTGAGCATTTTCATCCCGCCGATGTCCTCGAGACGAATGCCAGCTTCCACGAACTCCATGATCCCGCTCTTTTTTATGAATTGCTGTTTTTCCTCGAAGATCGTCCTGGGGACGGACGCGTCGATCGTGTTCTTGCCCACGAGTGAGCGGCGGAACGCCCGCTCCGCTTCCGGGTAGGAAAGGCCCATGGCGGCGGCGAGAATCTGCTGTTTGACGTCGGCGGGCAGGGAGGCGAGGGAAGGCGCCAACTGCTTGTTGGGCGAGGCCGTCCGCGCGAAGAGCGCATCGAGCTCGTCGGGACCCGGCAGTCCCATGTCCACGACGAGCGTGATCGTCGTCAGCTCCGCCGGAAGGTGCAGGGTCGGAGAGGAAAAGACGAGGCACGAGTAGGTCGGCCGGAACCTCTGGTAAACGTCCTTGAGGCGGCGAACGATCCCGATGTCGGACAGAATGCGATGGTGGAGGTCGTGAAAGAGATAGAACGCGACCTCCGAACGACCCGCGGCCCAGGCGAGGGCCAGTTCGGCGTCCCGAGGCGCATCCTCGACCGGTTTGCCGCCCTGCGTCATTCCGTCGGAAAGCGTCCAGCGGTAGAAAGGGACGGGCTTCGAGAAGGCCCTGCCGGCGAGGTCCTGCATGAGCGTCTCGATCCGCTCGTCCCCTTCCGTGACGGCGCAGATGAGGGGCGTGCGGGCGGCAATCGAACGATGGATTTGCTCGGCGGGGGTCGACATCGGACACCATCCTACCGGCTTTGCGCTCTTCGGTCAACGCCTGCGCGGATGGGTCCGGACGCGAGCCATTCCTTGCAGGACCGTCCGGGCCGCTGTATATTGGGCCGGACCGAGGACGGCTTGACCGCCGGCATGGTGTCTCGACGAACTCACGGAGAACGCGGGCAGTCCGAATGATGAATCGCATGGTTTCGCAGACCATCCGCCTCGGCCACTCGCCCGACCCCGATGACGCCTTCATGTGGTGGCCGCTCGCCGCGGGAAAGGTCGATTCGGGGAGTTGGCGGATCGAGCACCTCCTCGAGGACATCGAATCGCTCAACCGCCGGGCGATGATGGGCGAGCTCGAAATCACGGCCGTCTCGATCCATGCCTACGCCTATCTCGCGGACCGCTATCTTCTCCTCCCTCACGGCGCCAGCATGGGGGACGGATACGGTCCTCTCCTCGTCTCGCGCGAGCCGATGGCTCCCGCCGATCTCTCGGGGGCGGCGATCGCCGTGCCCGGACGTTTGACGTCCGCCTTCCTGGCGCTCAAGCTGTTCCGGCCGGACGTCCGGGAGATCGTCGTTCCGTTCGATGAGATCCCGAGGTACGTGGCCGACGGGAAGGCGCCCGTGGGTCTCCTCATCCACGAGGGCCAGCTCACGTTTGGAAACCTCGGCCTCCACAAGGTCGCGGACTTGGGTGCGTGGTGGAAGGAAGAGACGGGTCTCCCCTTGCCGCTCGGCGGGAACGCGATCCGGAGAGACCTTGGCCCGGATGCAATCCGGGAACTCTCGACGATCCTCAAGTCCTCCATCCGCTACGCCCTCGATCATCGGGAGGAGGCCCTGGGCGCGGCGATGAAGTACGCCCGCGACATGGGGCGGGACCTCGCCGACCGGTTCGTGGGGATGTACGTGAACGACTACACGCTCGATTACGGGCCGAAAGGGCGGAAAGCGATCGCGCTCTTCCTCGACCGGGCGCGCCAGGCCGGCCTCGTTCCGCCGGCCAGGGTCGAGTGGGCGGAATGAGCCGCCTTTTCGAACCGCTCCAGCTCCGCGGTGTGGAGTTCCGCAACCGCGTCTTCATGTCCCCCATGTGCCAGCACTGCGCCATGGACAGCGTCCCGGACGACTGGCACTTCTGCCATTACGGGACGCGGGCCGTTGGGGGCGCCGGGCTCGTCATCGTCGAGGCCACGGCCATTACGCCCGAGGGCCGGATCTCGCCGGGCGACCTCGGGATCTGGTCGGACAAGCAGGCGGGGGCGTTTAAGCGGATCACGCGGTTCATCCGGGAGCAGGGGGCCGTTGCCGGAATCCAGATCGCCCACGCGGGACGAAAGGGCTCCACGGATGTTCCCTGGAAGGGCGGAGGGCCTCTCGGCGCGGAGAAAGGCGGATGGCCCGTCGTCGCCCCGAGCCCCATTCCGTTTTCGCCGCGGCACCAGGTTCCCAGGGCGCTGTCGGAGACCGACCTGCAAGACCTGCTCGGCGTGTACGAGGGCGCGGCCCGGCGATGCCTGGAGTCCGGCTTCCAGGTCGTTGAGGTCCACATGGCGCATGGCTACCTGCTTCACGAGTTCCTGTCTCCCATTGCGAACAAACGCACCGACGCCTACGGGGGCTCCTTCAAAAACCGTATCCGCTTCCCGATGGAAGTCGCGAGGACGGTCCGCAAGGCGTGGCCGGACGACCTGCCGGTGTTCGTCCGTATCTCGGCCATGGACTGGGTGGAGGGCGGGTGGGACCTCGAACAGTCCGTGCGCCTGGCCCGTGCCCTGAAGGACGCCGGGATCGATCTCATCGACTGCTCGAGCGGCGGCCTCGTCGAGGACGCCGTGATTCCGGCGGGCCCCGGGTTCCAGGTTCCCTTCGCCGCGGCGGTCCGCGAGAGGGCGGGGATTCCGGCGGGGGCCGTGGGGTTCGTCACGAGCCCGGTACAGGCCGATCAGATCGTCGCGACGGGGCAGGCGGACGCCGTTCTCCTGGGCCGCGTCCTTCTCCGCGACCCGTACTGGGCCCTGCGCGCGGCGCGAACGCTGGGCGCCGACGTCCATTGGCCCCCGCAGTACCTTCGCGGCCGTGCGTAGCGGAGAGGCGGCCGTGCCGGACGAGATCGTCTTCGACGTGAGCGAGGAAGACTTCGAGCAGAGGGTGATCGAGGCGTCGCGGACGCGGCCCGTCATGGTCGATATCTGGGCCGAGTGGTGCCCGCCGTGCCGCCAGCTCACGCCCGTACTCGAGAAGGTGGCGAAGAGCCGTGAAGGGAGGGTTCTCCTGGCCAAGCTGGAGGCCGACGAGAACATGCGGCTGGCGGGATTCTACAGGGTGAAGGGGTTCCCCACCGTGATGCTATTCCTGGACGGCGAGGAGAAGGGACGCTTCGCCGGCTTCCGGTCCGAGCAGGCCGTGCGCGAGTTCATCGACGAACATGCTTCCCCCGCCCGAGGGCGGGAACATCAGGCCGGCTGAGTGTATGCGCATCCCTCGCGCACGCACTTGAGCACGGTCCCGTTCTTCTTGGACCGGTTCTCGACGAGAAAGGGCGCGCCGCAGGCCGGGCACGGCGTCGGGACGGGCCGGTCCCAGACGGCGTACTTGCAGTCCGGGTAGCGGGAGCATGAGTAGAACGCCTTCCCCCGTTTTGTCTTCTTGGCCGTCAGGTATCCGCCGCAGTCCGGCTCCGGGCAGGCGACGCCGATGCTGATCGGCTTGGTCGTCTTGCAGGTGGGATAGCGCGCGCAGGCGATGAACCGGCCGAAGCGCCCCGAGCGGATGACGAGTGGGCTCCCGCACTTCCCGCACGTCTCGCCCGTCGGCTCCGGGGGAGCGGCCGGCTCCTCCGTTCCCTTCCCAACCGGCCGCGTCGTCTTGCACTCCGGGTAGCGCGAGCATGCGAGGAACGGTCCGAAGCGCCCCCGCTTGTGGACCATGGGACTCCCGCAGTTCTCGCAGGTCTCGCCCGTCTCGGGCGGCGCCACCGGCTGGATTCCCCCCTCCGCGTCCCGCGCGAACTCCCGCGTGTTCTTGCATTCCGGGTAGGCCGAGCAGGCGAGGAACTCTCCGTTCTTTCCCCAGCGGATGACCATCTTCCCGCCGCACTTGTCGCAAACGATATCGGTCGGGATCTCGTGGGTCTTGACGTTCCTCATCTCCACCTTGGCCTGCGCCAGGCTTTCCGAGAAGGGCGTGTAGAAGTCGCCGACGGCCTGTCTCCAGGGGAGATTCCCTTCCTCCACGCGGTCGAGCTCTTCCTCCATGCGCGCCGTGAAGGCGACGTCCAGGAGCGTCGGGAAATGCGCCACGAGAAGGTCGTTGACCAGGAGGCCGAGCGGCGTGGGATGGAATTTCTTCTCGATCTTTTCCGTGTACTTCCGGTCCTGGATCGTCGACAGGATGGCGGCGTACGTGGACGGGCGGCCGATTCCCTTCTCTTCGAGCACCTTGACGAGGGTCGCCTCCGTATAGCGGGGAGGAGGCTGGGTGAAATGCTGGCGGGGCGCGAGGCTCTTGAGCGCGAGGATGTCTCCCGCCTTCATGGCGGGGAGCACGCCTTCCCGTTCCTCGGTCTGGGCCTCGGGCTCCTCGGAGCCCTTTTTTTCCTCTTCGTCCCGTCCCTCCGCGTAGACCTTGAGAAACCCGGGGAACGTGATGACGGAACCCGTGACTCTGAAGAGCCCGGGCCCCGCCTCGATCTCGACGGACGTGGCGTCCATGAGAGCGGGGGGCATCTGGGAGGCGATGAACCGTTCCCAGATCAGGCGGTAGAGCCGGGCCATGTCGCGTTCCAGGAAATCCATGACGGCATCGGGCGTCCTTGACGGCGACGTGGGACGGACGGCTTCGTGCGCGTCCTGGGCGCCTTTCTTCGACGCATAGACCGGGGGCGCCGCGGGCAGGTACTCCGGACCGAACCTCGTCCGGATCGCGTCGCGCGCCTCGTCCTGGGCCTCCTTGGCGATCCGGAACGAGTCGGTTCTCATGTACGTGATGAGGCCGACCGAGCCCTCGCTCCCGATCTCCATGCCCTCGTACAGGCGTTGGGCCAGCATCATCGTCTTCTTCGCCGTGAACCCGAGCTTCCGGGCCGCTTCCTGTTGCAGGGTGCTCGTGATGAACGGAGGGACGGGATTGCGCCGCTTCTCTTTCCGCTCGATGCTCGCGACTCGGAACGGCTTTCCCTCTATGGCCCGGAGGGCGGCCTCGGCGGCCGCCTGGTCTGGAAGAGAGGCCTTCTTTCCGTCCAGGCGGGCGAGCTTCGCTTCGAACGGCGGCGGCGCGCCGGCTTCGAGGCCGGCCGTGATTGACCAGAACTCTTCCTGCTTGAATTCGTTGATCTCGCGCTCGCGCTCACAGACGAGGCGCACGGCGACGGACTGGACCCGGCCGGCCGAGAGGCCCCGCCGGACTTTCTCCCAAAGGAGGGGGGAGAGCTGGTATCCCATGAGCCTGTCCATGACGCGCCGGGCCTGCTGGGCGTCCACGAGCGACATGTCGATCCGGCCGGGGGTCTTGAGCGCGTCGGTGACGGCGCGCTTGGTGATCTCGTTGAACGTGATCCGGTAGATCGCGGGGACCTTCTTCGACCCGTTGCCGAGCTCTTCGGCGACGTGCCAGGCAATCGCTTCTCCCTCGCGGTCCGGGTCGGTCGCCAGGAAAACGGCCTTGGCGCTCTTCGCCGTCTGCCTGATCTTCGCCAGGGCGTCCTTCTTGCCCTTGATCGTCTCGTACTGGGGCTCGAACCCCTTGTCGACGTCGACGCCGAGCGTCTTTTTGGGGAGATCCCTGACGTGTCCGACCGAGGCCAGGATCTCGTACTCCTTGCTCAGGAACTTCCTGAGCGTCTTGACCTTGGCCGGCGACTCGACGATGATGACGGAACTGCTCATGACGACCCTGTTTCTCCTGCCGGGATGACGGGGAGCGAAACGAACCGCTTCCCGTCCATTTGCCTTACGGCTCCCTTCATTTCGAGCATGGTGAGGATCGGCGCGACTTCCCGAATGGGGCGACCGAGCTCCGCGCTGACCCGATCGATGTGCTTGGGATCAGCGGAGAGCGAAGCATACACGCCCCGTTCCGCCGGAGTCAACGAGACGGTTGCGGGGGGGCGGGGCGGCGAGGCGTGCAGGGTGACTCCCTCGGCCTGGGGGCGCAAGGCGTCGGCCACTTCCGAAGCCGATTCCACGAGGACCGCCCCCTGGCGGATCAGGGCGTGGGGGCCCTTGGACAGGGGCATCCCGGGCCGTCCCGGGACGGCGAAGACCTCGCGGCCCTGCTCGAGCGCCAGGCGGGCCGTAATGAGAGACCCGGAATCGGGAGCGGCCTCGACAACGACGACGCCCATCGACAAGCCGCTGATGATCCTGTTCCTCTGCGGGAAGTTCGCCGGATCGGGAGGCGTTCCGCACGGAAGCTCGGTCACGACGGCGCCGTGCGCCGCGACGGCCGCGAGCAACGGGCCGTGCTCGCGGGGATAGACGACGTCGATCCCGCACCCCAGGACGCCGATCGTTCTTCCGCCGGCCGAGACCGCTCCGCGGTGGGCGGCCGCGTCGATTCCCCGCGCGAGGCCGGAGACCACGGTGAATCCCATGGCGGCGAGTTCGCGGCCGAACTGCTCCGCCAGAGAGAGACCGAACGGAGAGGCCCGGCGGGCGCCCACGATCGCGACGGCCGCCGCGTCCCGGGGGAGGAAGGCCCCTCTTCGCGTCAGGACCAGGGGCGGATCGGGAATCTCGCGGAGCCTGGCGGGGTAGTCGGAGTCGTCCGGCGTCGAGATCTCCGCGCCCAGATCGCGCAGTTTGCTCCACTCTTGCCGGGCCTCTTCGAGCCACCCGTGCGACGCGAACGAGTCGACCTGGCGGGCGGAAAGCCCCTCGACCCGCCTGAGAAGCGCGGGCCCGGCGCGCAGAGCCGCTTCGGGGGAGCCGAAGGCGTCGATCAGCCGGCGGGCGGAGACGGGGCCGATGCCGTCAACAGACCGAAGGGCGAGCCACGCGAGCTTTTTTCCGGAGAGATTTTCCTGATCCATGGAAACCGCCTTCTAAAACGGCCGCGTATTATACAGGGCGGGACTGGAGCGTCAAGGGCCGATAGATTGAACGCTTGACCCCCTTCTCCCGCGTTGCTATTATCCCAACCGTTTTTCGGTCCGCCCCGCCAGTCATAGCTGACGATTTCGACTTGAGACAGGAACGCCCTGGCCCTTCTCCTCCCGCGAGCCGTTCGGGGAGGAGCCGACAAGGAGGATGAGATGAACGCTCGACCCTGGTTGGCCGGAGTCTTTGCCGCGATGATCGCCGTTTTCTTCCTGATGCCGGTCACCGCCCAGGCGGCCGCGCCTCAGGCCGAGGCGTGGGGGCATAAGCCGGTGGGCGACACCGGCATCTTCACGGTCATCGGGACCCGGACTCTTCCCCAGGGGGCGTTCGGCGTCGGCCTGGGCTGGTACGGAATCGAAGCGATCACGGAAGCCGGCGGGGACGACCTGGACCAGAACACGTTCTACGTCCCCCTGGCCTACGGCATCAGAAACAACCTCCAGATCGAGGCAAATCTCCCGTTCACCTTCTGGGAAGCCGACAAGTCGAAGACGAACAAGGCGGGACTCGACGACATCACCGTCGGCGTCCGCTACCGCTTCCTCGACGAGGCCGCCGGAAAGCCGGGGCTTGGGATCCTCGGGTTCGTCGCCGCGCCCACGGCCAGCAAGGACAAGGGGATCGGGACCAAGAAGGCCGACTACGGCGCGAAGTTCCTTCTCACAAAGACGCTGGGGACCGTCGAGACGAACGTGAACGTCGGCTACACCGTCGTCGGCGAACCTTCCGAGTTCAAGAGGGACAACGAGGTGACGTACGGCGTCGGCCTTGCCTTCCCCGCCGGAAAGAAGCTCCAGGGTTTGGCGGAAGTCGCGGGGAATTCCGACCGCAACCCGGACCATGCCGCATCGAGACAACTCGAGGGGCGGGCGGGCCTTCGGTACGTGACGGATACCCTCGTGGCTCACTTCGGCGCGAGCCGGGCGTTCTCGAGCAGTTCCCCTGATTGGGGCCTGACGGCGGGCGTCGCCTTCCTGTTCGGCGTCAAGAAAGCCGAAGCCGCGCCGGCCGGGGCGCCGGCCGCACCTGCCGCGCCCGCAGCCGCGGCACCGGCCGCCCCCGCCGCCGTCCCCGCGAGCCTCGTGGCGGCCCTGGAGGACGTCCACTTCGACTTCGACCGCGCCACGCTTCGTCCCGAGGGGAAGAAGATCCTCGACCGGGCCGCCGAAGAGCTCAAGAAGAATCCAGGCGCAGCGGTCGTCGTCGAAGGCCACACGTGCGACATCGGAACGACGGAATACAACCTCGCCCTGGGAGACCGCCGGGCCCGGAGCGCGTACAACTATCTCGTCCTCCTGGGCATCCCCGCCGACCGGCTCTCCACAATCTCCTACGGCGAAGAGAAGCCGGCCTATCCCAACGACGTGGAGGCAAACCGAGCCAAAAACCGCCGGGCGCACTTCACGGTAAAAACCCGCTAGCCGCAAGCCTCCGCGCGGCTCGCTTTCTCATCAGGCACCCCCGGAAGAACCCGGGGGTGCCTGTTTAGTTCCGGAGAATCTCTGTGTTTGGAATCGGCGTCCCCGAACTGATCATCATCTTCGTCATCGCCCTTCTGGTCTTCGGCCCCAAGAAGCTCCCGGACCTCGCCCGGGCCGTCGGTAAGGGGTTCGCGGAGTTCAAGCGGGCCACGCAGGAGGTCAAGGAGACGATCGACGAGGAGATCAAGCAGATTCGCCTCGAAGAGGAGAAGGCCGACATCGAGAAATATCTGGAGGAAACGAAGAAAACCGCGCAGGACACCGCCCGGGAAATCACGTCGGTCGTGGAATCGCCCGTCGAGAAGGAGACGAAAGCCGGAGAGCCCGCCCCGGGAGAGCTTGGAGAGCCGGGAGAAAAAGAAGAGAAGGATCGGCCGGCTGGAGGTCCGCAAGGTGGTTGAGGAAGAAAACAGCGAGCGGATGCCGCTCACCGCTCATCTCGAAGAGCTGAGGAAGCGCCTTCTCGTCTCGATCGTCGCCGTCGGGATTGCCCTGGCCGTCACCTTTAACCAGTCGCACTCCATCCTCCAGTTGGTCCAGGCGCCGCTCAACACGACGTACGTCTTCGAGCGCGTTCCGCCGTACGTCCATGTGAAGATGCGTCCGGAGCCGCTCACGCTCTACTTCCACACGCCCACCGAGCCGTTCTGGACGCACCTGAAGCTGGCCTTCTTCGCCGCGCTCTTCCTGTCGATCCCGGTCATTCTCTTCGAAGTCTGGCGGTTCGTCGCCCCCGGCCTTCTTCCCGGCGAGCGGCGCTATGCCCTCCCCTTCGTCGCCCTTTCGACCCTGTTTTTCGCTCTCGGCCTCGCCTTCTGTTACAAGGTCGTCCTTCCCTTCGCCCTCAACTTCCTTGTCTCGTTCGACGAGAACCTGAAGCCGATCCTGACCGTCGGGGAGTACGTCGATTTCTGCGTCAAGTTCCTCCTGGCCTTCGGTCTGATCTTCGAGCTCCCGCTCGCCATCACGCTCATGGCCCGGATGGGCATCACGACGCCGGCCTTCCTCGCGCGGAACAGGAAGTACGCCGTCCTCCTCGCCTTCATCGTCGCCGCGATCCTCACGCCCACGCCCGACGTCTTCAACCAGGTCCTCATGGCCGGCCCGCTCCTCCTCCTCTACGAGGTCGGCATCCTCTCCGCCCGCCTCTTCGGCCGAAAGAAACCCGCCGAGGCGTAGCTTCCCAGTTCATCCGGCTGGCGGCCGGGCTGTCGGATCGAAGCGCGGCTTGACACCCGCCTGACCGTTCCATAGACTGCCCGCCAATCGGTCCTCATTTCGGCGGCCCATGCCCCTGACTCCTCCGGCAATCATCCTTGACCTCACCACGCGGTTCGAGCGAAACCTCGACTCCTACCGCGGCCCGGGCTACAACGAGACTCAGCTCCGCCGGGAGTTCATCGACCCCTTCTTCGACGCGCTGGGATGGGACGTCATGAACAAGGCGGGCCACGCCGAGGCGTACAAGGACGTGGTCCACGAGGACGCGATCAGCGTCTCCGGCGCGACCAAGGCCCCGGACTACTGCTTCCGCATCGGCGGCGTCCGGAAGTTCTTCCTGGAAGCCAAGAAGCCCGCCGTCAACATCAAGGACGCCCCCGATCTCGCCTACCAGGTCCGCCGCTATGCCTGGTCCGCCAAGCTTCCACTCTCGATCCTGACGGATTTCGAAGAATTCGCGGTCTACGACTGCCGCACGCGGCCGAATCGCACCGACAAACCGGGCAAGGGCCGCATCCTTTACCTCACGCACAGGGAATACCTCGCCCGTTGGGACGAGATCGCCTCCATTTTCTCCAAGGAGGCCGTTCTCAGGGGGTCCTTCGACCGTTTCGCCGTCTCCGAGCGGAAGCGCGGCACCGCAACCGTGGACGCCGAGTTCCTGGCCGAGATCGAAGGGTGGCGAGAGACCCTGGCCCGCAACGTGGCTCTCCGGAACCCGAAGCTCACGGTCCAGGACGTCAACTTCGCCGTCCAGAGAACCATCGACCGGCTGATCTTTCTCCGCATCTGCGAGGACCGGGGCGTCGAAACGTACGGCCAGATCCAGGGCCTCCTCAACGGCGAGAACGTCTATCGCAGACTCCAATACGTCTACGGCCTGGCCGACGACCGCTACAACTCCGGGCTGTTCCATTTCAAGCCGGAAAAGGAAAGAGCCGAGGCGCCGGACGATCTGACGCCCGCGCTCGTCATCGACGACAAGGTCCTCAAGGACATCATCGGCCGCCTCTACTACCCGGAGAGCCCTTACGAGTTCTCCGTCTTCCCTGCCGAGATCCTGGGCCAGGTCTACGAGCAGTTCCTTGGTAAAGTGATTCGCCTGACCGCCGGCCACCGGGCGGTGGTCGAAGAGAAGCCGGAGGTCAAGAAGGCGGGCGGCGTCTACTACACCCCGGCCTATATCGTCGACTACATCGTCAAGAACACCGTTGGCAAGCTCCGCGAGGGAAAGACCCCGAAGCAAATCGCCAGGCTCCGAATCCTCGATCCCGCCTGCGGCTCCGGCTCCTTCCTCATCGGCGCCTATGAGTCCCTCCTCAACCACCACAGAGACTGGTACCTGAGCGATGGGCCGCTCAAGCACACGAACGCGGTCTACCAGGGCGCGGGCGGCCGGTGGCACCTCACCACGCAGGAGAAGAAGCGCATCCTCCTCAACAACATCTACGGCGTGGACATCGACAGCCAGGCCGTGGAGGTGACGAAGCTCTCCCTCCTGCTCAAGGTCCTGGAGGGGGAGAATGGGGATACGCTCACCCGCCAGCTCAAGATGTGGCGGGAGCGCGCCCTCCCGGACCTCGGGAACAACATCAAGTGCGGCAACTCACTCATCGGCCCGGACTACTTCGCGGGCCAGCTACTGCCGGATCAGGACGCCATGCGCCGGATCAACCCCTTCGACTGGAAAGGGGAGTTTCCGCACGTTTTCTCCTCTCCCGCCGGGAGAGGGAAGGGTGAGGGGAACGGCGGCTTCGACGCCGTGATCGGGAATCCCCCGTACATCCGCGTCCAGACACTCACGGAGTGGGCACCGCTCGAAGTGGACGCCTACAAGACGATCTACAGGTCGGCGTCCAAAGGGAACTACGACATATACGTTGTCTTCGTCGAAAAAGCGCTGAGCCTCCTCAACCAGACCGGCCGCCTCGGCTTCATCCTGCCGCATAAATTCTTCAATGCTCAATATGGCGAACCGCTGCGGGAGCTGATAGCTAAAGGCAAGCACCTCACGGAAATCGTGCATTTCGGCCACCAACAGGTTTTCGCCGGAGCATCCACCTACACCTGCTTGATGTTTCTCGACCGTGCCGGCCGAGACACCGTCCGGTTTGTGAAGGTGGGCGATCTTGACCAATGGCGCAGAACGGGCAGCGCCGAGGAAGGCGAGTTGCCAGCCGAGCACGCGAGCTCCGCCGAGTGGGCGTTTTCCGCCGGGAAGGGCGGCGCACTTCTTGAAAAACTCGGTCGCATCGCGCCGAAACTGGAAGATGTCACGGACAGGATTTTCCAGGGCGTCAAAACCAGCGCCGACAAGATTTACATAGTCGAGGAAAGGGAACGCAAGAAAGATCGCGTCCGAATCTACTCGCCCGAGAAGGGCGCTGAATATTGGTTAGAGCCCGATTTGCTTCATCCCTTGATAAAAGGGGGCGACAGCAAGCCATATAATCTATCGCGCACCGACCGCCTGATCCTCTTTCCCTACGCCAAGCAGGCCGACGGCGAGACGCGGTTGATTCCCGAGGATGCCTTCAAATCCCGCTATCCGCTCACGTGGGACTACTTAAAGGCCAACCGGACATACCTTGAGGAGCGCGAGCACGGCAAGATGCGCGGGCTGCGATGGTATGGGTATGTATATCCAAAGGCGCTTGATGTCATGCCGCTTCCCAAGATATTCACGCCCGACATCGCCCCGCGCGCGGCTTTTTCCCTGGACGAAACCGGAGAGGTGTTTTTCACCGGCGGCGTAGCTGGTGGCTATGGAATCCTGGTCAAACCGGACTACTCGCGGGAGTATGTCTTGGGTTTGCTGAACAGCAAGTTGCTGGACTGGATCATAAAGCAAACCGCAACCCCGTTTCGCGGTGGATGGTTTAGCTTCGAGGCACGTTTTATCCGCAGCCTGCCGATATGTAACGCCGACCCCGCCCACCACGACAAGATGGTCTCGCCGGTCAAAAGCATGCTCGCGCTTCATAGGCGGCTCGCTACTGCCAAGGCACCGCACGAGAAGGAGAGCCTCAAGCGCCAGATCGACGCAACCGACCGGCAGATCGACCGGCTGGTCTACGAGCTTTATGAACTCACGGACGAGGAGATTGCGATCGTCGAAGGAGGAGTTGAAACCGGAAAGCGGGCATGGGAGAATGAAGGCCATGAAGACGAGGACGCACAAGGAAATAGACACAGCCGAACTAAACGCCAGGCTGAGGCGGTGGCGGGAGCTTCACGCAGACCCGGCGGAGCGGGAGGCCCTGTTCCGGAAGAAGATCCCGGAGTGGGTGGCGCAGTCAATGGCGTTCGAGAACCAGCCGGTCGGTATCGAACGCCTGAAGACGCTCCTGAAGACCCGGGCGAAGGCGGCGAACCCTTAGGATCAACGCGATATTTCGAGACGCCCGAGGGTGCCCTTTCCTACACGGAGGTCTCGGAGCGGCTGGCTTTATCGCTTGCGGGCATTCTGGGGGAAATTGTCGAGTCCCCCCCTGCGGCCCTTGCTATCACTCCGGAATGGATTTGCCTACAACATCGGAGGCTGGCGGGCGGGCTCTTCCCGGATTGGGCCGGACGGTATCGCGACGTCAATGTGCAGGTCGGATCTCACACCCCCCCGCCATTCTACGAGGTCCCCGTCCTCGTCCGTGTCTTTTGCGATGATCTTGGCGAAAGGCTGAGGCACGTGCGGCCTGACGAGGCGGACATCCGCTCTCTGGCCGAGCTTCTAGTCTGGGCCGACTGGCGGTTCCAGTGGGTTCATCCGTTTCGAGATTTCAATGGCCGAATCGGCCGGGTTATCCTGGTTGCCCTCTTCCACAAACTGGGCCTCCCGCCCTTGGAAACAGTCCCAGTCCTACCCGAAACCCGTCAAGGGTACCTAGATGCCCTACGCACCGCCGATCTCGGGGATCCTGCAAGACTGCTAGAACTCTGGACCCGCCGGATCGCCGAAGCGACCGGACGTCTACCCTTGGAGGGAATGCACGGAAATCCGGAGCAATCAGAAAGTGATGAGTAGTTCGAGTTGCTTTGGATTCCTGGAATACCCGTATCCGATTCTGTTCAACGGTGGGGCCATCTCTTTGGTTCCGGACTACGAGCGGGCGTCCGCATGGGTTTCCGAACACACGAACCGCGACGGCTTCCTGTACCCTCCGGCCTCCTACAGCGCTGACCAATCAGGCAGAGAAATTCCGCACTCATTACGTCCGGCGCTCTTGCATCAAGTTCCACCCTCTCACGATTTGGCTCTGGATTGCCCTGGAACATCAGAACCGTTGCGACGAGGCCCTGGGGCCTTCCTAATCCACCTCTTAGCGTATCTCTTCGGAACAAGGCTTCAGTTTGAGGAATGGTGGGTTGATGGTCGCATCCCGATCAAGCCAGCTCATGGTATCCGCTGTACTAGAGACGTGGTGGGGGACTTTCTTTCTCATTCCCTTCGGACCTGGAATAGCTGGCCGGAAAAGTCCCAAAGACTTCTTACAAATCTACTGTTCATGCACTCACGTACGACCTTGTACCCATGGGAGTGGGAACAATTCGCAAATGCCTACAAGGTGTTTGATGGCTGCCATAGGTTGGCAACGGATCTCCGTATGCTTGCCCTTCCAAAGGAACCCCCGCACAAAGAGCGCATTCGGACGCTCTGTAAGCATTTCCAAATCCCATTGAACGCCGATGTCATCGAGGCGATTGTGAGATTGCGAAATGGGCTTTTTCACGAAACGCTTTGGGACGGCGGCCAACCGTGTTCCGATGGGAACAACTCCTCGTTCTACGCGGCTCATCATCTGCAACGGCTGAACCAAAGGTTAATTCCGGCGATGCTTGGTTACAAAACGCCCTACGTACAAACCTGCTGGTGGAGCATCGGCTCCTTTTCTTTCGATAGTCCCTCGCCGAAATGATGTCTTGCCGTTCACATCTCCCCGGAGAGCGCGGGGATGCGCCGCGTTTTCGCTCGACCCTTGCCTCGCCTGGAACGCTGTGATACCGTCCGGCCATGGCGACCCTATTGCTCTCGGAAGAAAACGCGCGATGACCTACCAGCCCCTCCGCCTCCGCATTCTCAAGAGCGTCGCGCTCTCGTTCCTGGCCGGGTTCGCCGTTACGGTCGTCTTCGGAGAGATCGGCGTCCGGCACTTCCTCCAGATCCCTTCCGACGAGGCCCTCACGGCCTTTCGCCTCGTCACGGGAACGGGGTTTCTCGTAGCGCTCGTCCTCTCGCTCCTCCTCGTCGGCCGGACCGCCGGGCGGATCACCAGGCCCATCGAGGGAATGGCGGAACAGACGCGGCAGGTCGTCGAAGGGAAGCCGCTTCCAAGGCTTTCCGTCAGGACGGGTGACGAGATCGAGGTCCTCGCGAACGCCATGGACACGATGGCCCAGGCCGTCCGGCGGAAGATCGAGGAACTCTCCGAGGAACGGACCCGTCTCTCCGCGATCCTCGCGGCCATGACGGACGGCGTCATCGCCGTGGACGGCGCGGGCTCCGTTCTCCTGGTCAACCGGAAGGCCGGCGAGATCCTGAATCTC
>Ga0154722_1105_pt1 | contig 40011 bp, 38 predicted proteins | sample Rifle2008BG16ft_FD_105730 | JGI IMG/M metagenome (GOLD analysis project Ga0154722, IMG submission 105730) | Nitrospirae bacterium RBG_16_64_22 | reverse complement strand
TGATAAAAGTATAAATATTCCTCACGCCTCCAGGCGGTAGCGGCCTTCCTGGGCGACTGCCTTCCCCCGCCGGGCGGCGATGCTGACAGCCGGCTGGGTCACCCCCAACAGGCGGGCCACGGAGGCCCCGCTCTCTCCGAGTTCCCCAACGGCCCAATAGCAGAAAAGGCTCCGAGCATTTGCAACCCGGCGGGTTCTCTGGGGAGAAAAGAGTTCTTCCGTCCCAAGAGAAAACAGCTCGCAGACCCGTCTCAGGATCCGCTTGAGGTTGTAGCCTTTGCGCCTGAGGGCCGATCGCCTCGTCATCGCCTCCTCGGCCGCCCTGAGCGTCTCCAGGACGAAGTCCCCTTCCCCAAGTATCCTCTCGTCGGACATGACGCGGGTACCCTTCCGACGTGCTCCGGATTCGACCCATCCCTTGAGGCTTCTCCGAAGACCCCCGCCCGTCAGCTCGGGCCGGCGCCCCTGCTTCTCCCCCTCCTGAACAAACCGCGCGTACCGCCTGCGGGCCTCGCCCAGGTCCTTCGAGAAGAGCCCCAGGACGTACCGGGTCTCCTGCCAGTCTCTTCGGACCTTCCCCAGGACGGCTCCGTGGCCGCAGTACGGATGCTTCCCAAGATCGGCCAGGGTTTCCACAACCCGGCCCCTCAAGGGATTGAGGTGGATGTATCGAACCAGTTCGAGGAGGTACGGGTCCTCCTGGCAGAGAACCGATTTGTAGCGGTTCTGAAACAGGTGTCCCGTCCGTCTGTGCCTGCGGTTGAATTCAACGGCGTAGCCGGTGAGGAGCCTGCGCATGACGGCGGACAGGGGGGCTTGGCCGGTCCGGAGCAGGAGGTGGAAATGGTTCGGCATCAAGGCCCAGGCATAGCAGGGGGTGGAGGCCTCGGCAAGAACCCGGGAGAGCCGCTGAAGGAAGGCATCGTAGTCGGCGGGATCTAAGAAGATCCTTCGCCGCTCGATACCACGGACGATGATGTGGTGGAGCGCTCCGGGAGCGTCTATCCTCGCCTGACGGGGCATGCGCGCAACATACCTATCCTGGGCCGGACAGTCAACTTATTTATACTTTTATCAACGTCCCCAAAGGGTCCAAAGGGTCGCCTTTATCAACGTCCCCAAAGGGTCGCCAAAGGGTCGCCGGGTCCCGGAGTCTTTTCCAAGTCTGTCCGAAAAGCCCGGATGCACCGGCAAGAAGACCAGTTCCTCGAATAAACTAACTAACCTTGCAACGTCCCCCTGTCGTCCCTGTCGTCCTGTCGTCCTTTCATCGGGGCGCACACAACGTCCCCAAACTCGCGTCCCCAAAGTCGGAGTCAACTGTTGGGCGGCCGGGCAGGATCCAGCCAGGGTCCCTCACGGGCTAAAGGGCATGCGGGTCCGTACTTCGTACCCCAGTTTCCGGATTGTTTCGGAGATCCTCTCCGGCGTCGTGACGGCCGGATCGTAGGCAACCGTCACCGTCCTTGCCGTCAGATCGGCGTCGGTCCGCTTGACGCCCTCCGTTTTCTTCAAGGCCCCGATGATGTTCGCCCGGCAATTGACGCAGAGCATGTTCTTCACGCCGAGCGTCACGCTCGCCTCGCTTCCCACCGCTTCCGCGGCAGACGGAACGAGCATCAGAACCCCGATCATCAGGAAAGACCGTGCCCTCATCAAGCGCCTCCCTAAGTCCGGTCGATCAGCCACGCCGGATGAGCGTAGCTCCAGACCATGTACAGTCCCGCGAGGACCAGGATGACCCCGCCCCCCTTCTCGATCCACGGGACGAACCGCTCCATCCCCCGCATCTGCTCGACCGCCCCCAGACCCGCGGCCGCCGCGAGGATCGGGACCCCGCGCCCGGCGGAATAGGCCAGCAGAAGCCCTGCCGAGTACCAGACCTTCCCCGTGGCGGCCGCGACGGTCAGGATCGTGACGAGCGCCGGCACGCAGAACGGGCAGACGGCGAGCGAGAACGGAAGCCCCAAGACAAACGCGCCGGCGTAGGTCGCCGTCTTTCTTCCCTTGGGCGCGAGGACCGGCAGGCGGAACGAGACGATGTTCAGCCACCGGAGCCCGAGCAAGAGAAGGACCGGTCCGATCACCAGCCCCCATCGGGGCCCGAAAACCATGGCAACGGCGTAGTTCCCCGCCGCCGCGAACAGGACCCCCAGGAGGACGTCGGCCGCGGACGTCCCGGCGACGAAAGCCCCCGCAAGAAGGAAAGCGTGGCGCGCATCGCGCGCACCCGAGGCGAAGTATCCCACGGCGACCGGAATGGCGGCGAAAGAGCCGGGATTGAAGGAGAGAACCAGACCCGCGAGAAAAGCGAACGCGAAGCTCAAAAGGGAGACGTGCGCGACAACGTCCCGTAGCGCGGCGGCGTCGGGCATGGTCAGGCCGCGAGCGCCTTTCCCGCCGCGACGAGAGCGAACAGGATGCCCGTGAGGTACGGCGTCGTCCGGGCCGAGCGGTCGAGAAACCGGAGCGTTCGCGCCGTCGCCGGCCGGAAGGAGTAGATGAAGGCCGGAATCGAGAAAAATACGGCGAACAGGAGCATCGCGGCCGCGCCAAGGGCCGGACGGGCCGCCCCGGCCAGAGCCATCAGGAGAGCGCCCGCCAGGGGGATCGTGCACGCGGGGAGCGTCAAGCCGAGCTTCGTGCCTTCGGCCAGACGACGTTCGGCCCCGGGAACGATGCCGTAGAACCGGATGTGCGGAACGGGAATGTAGACGAAGCGGCTGACGACGTAGACGGCGCCGAACGAACCGTAGGCGACCTCGAGAAAGATGTCCGGCAACGCGATTCCCCCTGCCCGCGCGAGACCGCTCACGGCAAGCCCCAGCGCGACCAGCAGGCCGATCCGGGCCAGGGCCATCCGTCCCAACTGGCCAAACCGCTCGCGCCGGGAGATCCGCTGGACATACTGCGTGAAGAGGACGTTCGAGGCGATCGCGCACGGCTCGAAGAAGGCCAGGGCGCCGAGGACGACGGCGAAAACGAGAATCGCCCAAGGCTCCATCACGGTTTTCCCTTCCGGTCGAGACGCGATTCCAACTCGGCCCGCAGGGCCTTCTCGCGGGGCAGAGTGCGAAACACGAGTTCCCCGTCGACGGCGATCGCAGGCGTCGCCATGACGCCGAGATCCAGGGCCCGGTCCATCGCCTCCAGGACGTTCACTTCCCTGAGATCGACCGCGCCGCGGCCGTGCTCCCGGATGAAGCGGAGCACCTCGTCCTTCGCCCTGACGCACTTCGCGCATCCCGGCGAGCTGAACACTTCAACGACGATCGGCATCTCTCATCCCTTCCAGGCCTTCCCGGTCCTCCGGGAGATTACGCGAGGGGCCTGGGTGCTCTGCCGCGCCTCCTCCTCGGAGACCGAAGCGATACATCGGCAGACTTCGTTCGCCCCGAGACGCTCCGCGGATTTCTTGGACGCCCATCGCTTCCGGTAGCGCTCCAACCGTTTCTTCAGGTCCTTCAGCATTCGGATCTGATCTTCGAGGGACTTGGTCCTCTCGGCCGCCCACTTCATCACGGCATCGCAGGGCGCCGTCCGGGTGCGCGCCAGATCGAAGACCCGCCTGATCTCGGCGAGCGTGAATCCCAGGCTCTTGGCTTTCAGGATGAAGAGGACACGGTCCACGTCGGCCTGGGCATACAGGCGGTAGTTGGCCCGCGTCCGCCCGGGCGAGCGAATCAACCCCAGCTCTTCCCAGTGACGGAGCGTCTTCGACGAGACGCCGCCCTCTCTCGCCAACTGCCTGATCGTGAGCGCCTGTCGATCCATCTGTCGCCTCGCCACAAGGATAAACCTTCCCCCAGGGGAAAGGATCAACTCCTTTTTCCGGCCCCCAAACAGGTTCCTGCGCGCCCCAGGATGTGCTAGTCTTCGCCCACGCGATCCGCCCGCGCGATCCCGGCTGTCACCCTTCCGAGGAGGAAGAAACGATGAAGAACGCCCCGGCTCCGCTCAAGGTCATGCTCGTGACGCTGTTTACGCTCTTTGCCGGCTTTGGAAGCGCCCTCGCCTCCACGGCCGATACGACACCGCGGGAAGAGAACATCCAGACGATCCGGTCGTTCCTGGGCGAGGAGACCGTCCAGGCAGCCCTTCTGCAGAAAGGAATCTCCGCGGAGCAGGTCGAGGAAGTCAAGGAAAACCTGGGCCTGTTGAGCGATTCGCAGATCCAGACGCTGGCGATGAACCTGGACCGGCCGGAAGCGCGGCCGGAGGAATCTACCGCCCCCGGAGACACTGCCGGAGGCGGGATCGAGTCGGCCGACTGGGGGAAAGACGCCGGCTACAAAGCCCTGTTCCTGGTCCTCATCGCTCTCGTCATCATCGTCGCCGTCATGTTCCCCACGTTCCCCCAGCTCCTGCCGCTCCTGGGCGCGTAAAGCGAGCTTCTCCCGCGTTGGCCAGACGGATTCCGGCGAGGGCCAGGACAACACCGCAAACCTGAAGCGGCGTAACGGCCTGCCCCAGCACCGCCCAGCCCTCCGCGAACGTCATCACGGGTTGCATGAGAAGAAGCGTGGACGCCGTCCAGACGGGGAGACGCTCCATTCCCCTCGCGATCAGCCACCAGCCGAGGACCGACGAGAGAAAGGCGTGCAGGACGAGCCAGCCGAGCGCCGCGGGCGGCTCGTCCAAGGGATTGTTCCGCTCCCAGGCCGCCGGGAGCAGGAGGAGGAGCGCCGCGATGAGGGCCGTCCAGAAGAGAACGGACGGGAGGTCGATCTCCGCGTCCAGAAGAGACTTCAGCACGAGCAGGAACGCGCTATACGTCAGGGCCGTGACCATCCCCATGAAGAGACCCACGAGAACGTCTCCCCCGAACCCTCGCGTCAGGGTCAGGAGGGCGATTCCCGCCATGGCGAGAACCGCCCCCGGCCAGAAGAACCGGCCTGCCCGCTCCTTGAAAAACCAGAACGAGAGCGCGCCGATGAAGAAGATTTGGGAGTTTCCGATCAGCGTGGCCGGACCCGCCCCGATGAGGAAGATGGAACGGTGCCACGCCCAGAGGTCCACGGCGAAGAAGAAGCCGAGAAGAAAGAGTCTCAGCCACGTCCGCCCCGAATGGCGAAGGTGGGCCGTTCCGTTCCCCCGCGCGAGCCCGACGAGGATGATGGGAAGCCACATCCCCGCGGCGAACGCGTTCCGGTAGAAGGCGGAGACCGTCGGCGGCGAACCCGCGAGCGTCACCAGAATGGCCGACGTGCTGATGAGCGCAACACCGATCAGAAGAACAACAACCGCCACCCGCAGCAACCTCCCATCTTCTAACTCCGAACTCCCAACTCCGAACCGTTTTTTCTCTCTCCCGCCTATCCGGCCTCGAACAGCGTGATCTCCCATCGGCCCGTCAGGAGATCGTGCCGGAGGATATAGAGGGCCCCATCATCGCCCTTCACCTTGAAGTAGCGGTGATCCGGCGCGAGCCAGCGGTCGAGAACGTCGACGACCTCAACCCGCCGCTCGCCGATCGTGAACCGCCGCGGCGTTTCCTCTCCCTTGTGTCCCGCGTAGCACTCCACACGGATCGGCGGGTCCGGCTCGTTCACCGTTGGCCCCTCCTCTCTTGCCCATGAGTTGCTCAAAACCCACCGCAAGATCCCCGCTCCACCAAGCCTCAGCGATCTCGTCCCGCTTCCCGACGACCGCTCTCGGCGGCAGTTTTCAGAATCCGCGTGACTTCGTCGTAGATCTCGCGCCGATGACCGACTGCCAGTACGCGGAGGGCCTTTCTACGCGTATCGACGGCGTAGATGACCCGGAACCGCCTCACGCGATACTTCCAGAAACCCTCCAGATCTCCGCCAAGAGGAGTCCCGCCTCGGGGATTCTGTGCGAGAAATCGCAGAGCGGCCTTGACGAGCGCCTTGATGTCCGGGGGAAGATGGCGGATCAAATCCCGTATGTGCGGAGGTATCTCTGGCTGAAGAGCGGGCACTAACCTTGCCGCTTCTTGCCGGGCCTGAGCGGTTCGCCGAATACTTCTTCGAACGAGGCGCCCCTTCCACCCTTGGAATAGAACGACAGGCTCTTCCGGATTTGATCCATCAGGTCGGGATCGCTCAGGACCTCGATGGTCTCTCGAAACCGCTCGTACTCGGCGTAACTCATCAGGACGGCGGCGGGTTTCCCCTTGCGAGTGACAAGGACCTCTTCTTCGCGCTCCTCGACACCCGTTACAAGTTCAGGCAGCCGAGCCTTCACTTCTGAAATTGGCAGTGTCTTCAACATGGCGCCCCTCGCGTTGACCAAAAAAGTGGTCAACTCGAAAAATACACCATGAAGGAATCCATTGTCAATTAGAGGTTCGCGGCGGCGAAGGCCTGGCCGCGCGGTCGGAAGGGCTGGGAACCGAAGAGCTAGTTCGGGGCCGGCACCGCGGTGGGGGCGGATTTGCCGCCGCGCCACGAGCGGACGGCTGCGGCGCCGTGGGCCTGTTTGGCGGCGACGAAGCGGAGATAGTCGCCCTCGATGAGGGAGGCCTTCGTCTCCGGGTCGAGCTCCTTCTTCGCCTCGACGAGCGACGTGATGAACCCGCCGCCGGCCAGGTCGTTTAACAGGATCGCCCCGACGATCCTGTTCCCCTCGAAGATGAGCTTCCGGAAGGCGCTCCCGTCCTTCCGAACTGCGATCTCGTGCTTCGCGGGATCGGCGATATTGAGGCCGATCGTCATGAGGTTGAGGCCGAGCAGATAGAAGGAGTTGATGCCGAGCGATCCCTTGTAGGTCCGCGAGAACCCCGCCATGTTGCTCCCCGCGACGCGCCCCTCGCTGTAGGCGACGGGGAGAACGGCGATCACCCGCCTCTCGCCCGACTGGATCTCGTAAGCCTGGGCGCAGTCGCCCGCGGCGTAGACGCCGGGAACGTTCGTCTGCATCGTCCGGTCGGTCAGGATCCCCCGGTCGATCTCGATCCCGCTTCCCTTGAGAAACTCGACGTTGGGGCGGACGCCGACGGCGATGATGACCAGCTCGGCCGGGATCTTCTTCCCGTTCTTGAGATGGACCTCCTGGACCTCGCCTTTCTTGTTGCCCGCGATCCGCTCGATCGTCGTCTGCGTCTCGAGCACGACGCCCTGCTTCTTCAAGTGACCGCCGACGATCCCTCCCGCCTCCTGGTCGAGACCCAGGACGAGGACGCGGTCGGCCAGCTCCACGACGGTCATGTTGAACGCCTTGTGCGGGGCGAGTCCCTTGACCGCGGAGAGGCCGATCAGCCCCCCGCCCAGGACCACGACGTTCTTCACCTTCCGCTTCTTGATCCAGCCCATGATCTCGACGGCATCCTGAAGCGTCGTGAGGTTCCTGATCCCCTTGAGCTCGCGCCCTTCCATCGGCGGGTTGATCGGCGTCCCGCCGGTAGAGATCATCAGCTTGCCATAGGAAACCGGCTCGCCGTTCTCGATGAGGACCTTCCGGCCGGCCGTGTCGATGCCCGCGACCGTGACGCCGGGACGGAAATCGACGCCCAGCCGCTTGAAGTGGTCTTTGGGCCGGTACCACAGCCGGTCCCACGCCTTGTCCCCGCCCATCCAGTAGGTGATGATCGGACGGCCGTACGTGAAGTCCCACGGCTCGCGGGAGAGGATCGTGATCCGGCCGAAGCGATCATGCTCTCGGATCGCCTCCACCGCGCCAATCCCCGCATACGACGAACCGATGATGACGTAGTTCTTCATGAAATTACCTCAATGACTTGCCACAGAGACACGGCGAATTTATTTCCCGTATTGACCATTCCAACTCTGCCCCTCTGTGCCTACTTGACTGCCATCCCCGCCATCTTGTCCCGGGCGATCCGGTCGGCGGACGCCCGCCGCGCCCGGAGCGAAAGCGTCTCCGTTCCGGACTGAACGAGCGCGCCCGTTTCGCACGCCGCGACGCACGGCGCAACCTCGCGGTGCGTGCATCCGTCGCACTTCCTGGCGATCTTCTCCTTGTAGACCGGCGTGATGGCCGCGAACGGGCACGACATGACGCACATCCAGCATCCGACGCAACGGTCGTAATCGGTGACGACCCAGCCCGAGGCGTCCCGCGCCCGGCAGCCGGTCAGGCAGTAGACCATGCAGGGCGCTTCTTCGCAGTTGCGGCAGAGGAGCGGCACGAAAACGCCGCCCGTCTTCCGAATCTCGATTCTCGGCACGACCGGCGTCTTCCATTTCTTGTGCTGGGGCGCGACCTCCTTCCTGCACGCCTCGACGCAGTCCATGCATCCCGTGCAGCTCGCGGCGTCCACGAGGATGTCGCGGCGGAACTCGGCGGTCATCTCCGAGACCATCTCCTGGCGCGCCGAGAGCGGGATCGTGCTGACGGCATCGGCCGCGGGGAGGGCCGGCGTCAGCGGAAAGACCGTGCCCGTCAGGACCTCGCGCCGGGCCGCCTGCTTGCCGGCCTCCACGGGCGGGATCCTTCGGGCTCGCTTGCGTCCCGAGACCGCTCTCCTGGGGCGCTTCGCCTTCGCCGCGGCGTGTCTCGGGGGAGACGCTTTCCGCTTCGCCGTCTTTCGCCTCGCCAAGCCCATCAAGCTCCCCCTTCGCGCCCTTTTTCTTCAAGCGACAGCGCGCCCCGAAGGATCATGGCCGCCCCCCGGTAGAACTCGGACCCCGACAGATTCTCCACGTCCGCGCAGAACTTCCCAGCCCAGCGGACGAGATGGTCGAAGAGAAGGCTCGATGCCAGCCCCTCCGCTCCTTCCGCCGATCCCTGTTGTCCGAGAAGGTGGGCCAGGCAGTCCAGCTCGACGCTGATATGATCGACCATCTCTTCCGCCGGGATCGGGAACCCGCCTTGGCGGTAGATTTCCCGCGCGCGTTCGGCCCTTGCCCCGTTCATCTGCTGTTCGTGGGAATAGATCGACTCGTACGGCGGAACGAACGGCATGTACGAATCGTAGAAGAGGCGCGTGTGTTTCGTCTGAAGGTGGTCGAGCACGTCTTCCGGATTCAAACCCTCGAACACGGCCAGAAGAGAAAGCCCTTCGTCCACGACGGGGGCTTTCCCGAGGACCGAGACCGCCGAGGCCGCGTCCCGGCGGAACGCGCCGGACGAGACGTCCCGCGCCAGCGCCTCGTCCGCGTACCGGAACGCGCGGGCGAGCGCCTTGTACAGGCCCGCACGGACGGCGGGAGAAGGACTCCCGGGGGCAAGGGAAGCCGGCGTCGCGGGGCCTTCCTCGAACGCGCATGTGGTCATCGCCCGGACCCAGTACAAGCGGCCGTGCTCGCGCGCGTTCCTCTTCCAGAAATCCGCGTCCTTCTTGTCGGAGTAGAGGAGGTCAATCTCGTTCGGGTTGATGTGGGTCAATCCAGCCTCTTTCCTGTTGGAGCGATCATGGGGTCCGCCAATGCTCTCCGCGGCGCGATGAAGACCGAGCGGATCAAGGCCGCAGGGAGGAGCCGGCCGGAGGCGTACTCCCTGTACGTCGAGGACCGGCGACGACCGAGGGCGCCCCCCAGAGGCCAACGGGCACTCTGGTTGAGAATGCCGCAACGGTCAGCGTCGCGCCGCTCTAGAAGTACGGCGTCGGCGGATAGTGCGCGATCTTTTTCTCGTCCAGAAGGGCGACGGCCTTCTCGTAGTCCTCCGGGACCACGTGGATCGTCCCGTGGTAAGGCTCCACGGTCGAGACCGTGCGAACCCTGATCGTGACGCCCGCCCCCCGGATCAAAGCCTCCGCTTTGTCATAGTCGCCGTTCATGTAGGCCACCCGGATCGGCCTCGTGACGATCGTGCCGATACTGCCTCCGCCCGCCTGAACCGCCATCCCAATGCCCCCTTCCGAAGCAAACTGCCGAAAAGAACCGTCCGTATCGCCCCTTTGACTCGGCCGGGCCGGCCTACCGGCCGACCAGCGCGGCCTCGACCTGCCTTTCGACCGAATCGGCGATCCGCCGGGCGTACCGTTCCCGCAGAACGCTCGTGTACTCGTTGATGTTCCCGAAGTAGAGGCAGTGGGTCGCGCACATCTGGGCGCAAGCCGGCCAGAGCCCCCGGTCCACCCGCTCCATGCAGTAGTTGCACTTCACGACCTTCTTCGTCTTCGGGTTGTACTGGGGCGATCCCCACGGACAGGCCGTGATGCACGTCTTGCATCCGATGCAGGCCTTCTCGTCCACGAAGACGATCCCGTCCGCCCGCTTCTGCATCGCGCCCGTCGGGCAGGCGGAGACGCACGGCGCCGGATCGCAGTGATGGCAGGACATGTAGACGAACTGCGACTTGAGACGTCCCCCCACCACTTTCGGCCCGACCTGGATCATCCGGATGAGCCGCGGCCCGACGGGAAGATCGTTCTCCAGCTTGCAGTGGACTTCGCAGGAGAAGCACATGATGCACCGCTCCGCGTCGTGGAACATGTGGTACATCGGCGTGTTCCCGCTTTCGAGCGTCGTCCGGGACTGCCGTCCCATCGCCGGATAAGCGGCGTTGTCGCCAGCCTTCTTCGCCGCAAACCCTTCTTCCGCCTTGAACACATGCATTATGAATCCTCCCAGAGTCCAATTTTCAAACCTGAGCCGCGCCTAGGGCCGAGCAGATCGAGGCCGCAGGGCGGAGCCGACCGGAGGCGTGCTCTTCGCACGTCGAGGATCGGCGACAACCGAGAACGAAGAGATGCGACGGCCATCGGCGCGGCCCTAGATCCCCGCGAAGAGGTCCGTCGACCGGCTGTGCTCGAACAGGTTCCCCGGCTCGGTCTCCTTCCCCTCGTACACGACCTTTTCCTTCTTCTTGTCGAACTTCGGCGCGCTCCCCTCCGCCACGCCGTTCACGTAGGCGCCCAGCTCCGTCTTCGTGTCGACGCCGTAATCCGGAGACATCTCAGTCACGAGGTTCCGGGCGATCTCCACCGCCCGGGCCTTGTCCGTACCCTTCTTGTAGACACACACGAGCTGGGCCTTGTACTCCGGCTGGTTGTAGACCGGGTCCTTGATGATGTCGTCGATCAGGAACGAGACGTTCCGGTTCGTGAGCCCGGGGACGAACGGCTGGTATTCGTCCGTGGAACAGCAGATCCAGACCTGCCGCGGGTCGGTCTCCTCCGTCACCCACGCGAATCCTTCGATCTCGGCCCGCTCGGACTCGACGATGACGCGGTCGCCGTCGGCGATCCCCAGCGCCTGCGCCATGATCGGGTGGACCTGGATGAAGCGGTCCGGCTCCAGCTCGTCGCACCAGGGCCACCAGTGCCCCATCTCGTGGAACGAGGAGACGATCCGGCCCGTGCAGAGGATGACCGGGTAGTTCGCGAACTCCTTCGGGTTCGAGACCGGCGTGTGCCCGCCCTCCCGGTGCTGGGGCACGTAGTCCCAGCCGAGGTCGCGGAGCGTGCTGGACGCGATCTCGAGCTTGCCGGACGGAGTCGGGAACCGCTTGTCGGAGCCGGGGTAGTTCTCCCCCTCCTGGTACATGATCCACTTCCCGCGGAGCTTGGCCTCGGGCGTCTCGAACTGCATCGCGTCCTGCTCGGTGAAGACGGGCCACATCACGCCGCCCTTGGGCGTCGAAGCCGGATCGAGCGTCTTCTTCGTGGCGCCGGCCGTCATCGGCTCCTGGGAGAGGAAGAACTCCGTCCACTTGACCATGTCGGCGATCCAGGCGTTCCCCTTGCGCTCCTTCATCGTCTCCTTCGGGAAATACTTCTCGAACTCCTCCTTCGCGAGGACCCGCTCGGCGAGTCCGACGACGACGTCGAGGTCGTTCCGGCACTCCCAGTTCGGCTCGATCGACTGGTTGTACCAGGCGAGCAGGCGGTTGTTGCCGTGATGGACCAGGCCCTCCCGCTCGAAGTGGGACGTGATGGGGAAGGCGACGTGCGCGTGGTGGTAGGTGAAGTTCGGGTGGAACGCGTTGTGAATGGCGATGTCGATGTTCTTCTTGAACGCCCCCGCGTACTTGTGGGTATTCGGCATCTGGGCCAGCATGTTCCCGTTCCACCAGACCGCGCGGATCGGGTACGGCTTCTGCGTGGAGATCACGTTCGCAAGCCCCGCCGCGGAGACGTCCCCCATGTTCACGAGCTTGTCGGAGAGGATCGGCCGCTTCGGCTCGGGAAGCCCCTTGAGGTCGTTGCCGGGATTCAGCGGCGGACGGCAGTTGTGCAGCCAGTTCCAGCCGCCGCCCGGGACGCCGATGCTCCCCGTCAGCGCGACGAGCGCGCCGTAACAGCGGTTGACGTTGTTGGAGTTGTAGGTCTGGGCCGTTCCGAGCGTCCCCGTCACGGAGAACGGACGGTTGTTTCCGATGACCCGGGCCGCGCGGATGATCGTCTCCTTCGGGACCCAGGTGATCTTCTCCGCCCGCTCCGGCGGCATCTTGTCGATGAGCGGCCGCCACTCGTCGAGGCCGTGGACCCATTTGTCCGTGAACTCCTTGTCGTACAGGCCCTCCTTGATCATCACGTGGATCATCGCCATGACGAACGCCGCGTCGGTGTTCGGGCGCAGCCGGACGGCGATGTCGGCCTTGGCCATGGAGGGGTGGAAGCGGGGATCGACCCAGATCACCTTGCACCCCCGCTCCTTGGCGTTCAGGACCCAGTTGATCGTGATGACCTCGTTCGCCCCCATGTTGGAGCCGGCGACGAGGAGGGAGCGGGAGTTGACCCAGTCCATCGAGGGGTTCGTGAGGCGGCCGTACTCTTTCGCCCCGAAGAAATAGTGCATTGCCACGCCCGGGCTCTCCGTGCAGATGGGGCCCTGGCCGACGATGTTCGGCGTCCCGAAGACCTTCCCCAGGCGGGCGGCCGCCTCCTTCCAGCAGAAGTCGGACCGGCCGGTGCGCTGGATGTAGAGAGCCTCCGGACCGTACTCCTTCTTGACCTTGAGGAGCCGCTCGGCGGCGAAATCGAGCGCGGCGTCCCACGAGGCGCGCTTGAACTCGTCGTCCAGGGTCTTCCGGACCATCGGGTACTTGAGGCGCAGGGGATTATAGATGTGCTGGAACTGGCCGGACCCCTTACAGCAGAGCGCGCCGTAGTTGTTCGGGTTCTCCGGGTCCCCCTTGATGTCGACGACCTTGTTGTCCTTCACGTAGACGAGCATCCCGCACGTGGACTCGCACTGGTTGTTGCAGTGCGTCACGACGACCCTGTCGTACTCGCGAACCGACTCACCCGCGTACCGAAGCGCCATTGACCACCTCTCCCGTTTTGTAGACGTTTTCAGATTGAACCGGGCCGCACTATAGTGAGCGGATTGAAACGGGTCAAATTCATCTTTCAAATTCATTCATAATTCCCGTTTATTTCTTCAAGGTTATGCGGATATTGCGAGAGCTAATGCCCCCGGGCGGGCGGCCGCCGGAGGCAAAACTTCGCCTTGATTTGACCCGGCCGCTCTGCTACACTCCGCGCGGTTTTTTTGCCTGGACGCGGACAGGTTGCCTTTCCCCAATCCAAAGACTCCAACACGATCGTTGGCTCCAGTCGTTTTTGGTTCCGGTGGTTCCGGCAAGGAGGGAACGACATGCATACCGTCGAGTCTGTCGAGCGGATCTACTCCCGCTACTCGGGCATCTACGATCTTCTCTTTGGAAAGATCTTCCATTCCGGACGCGGGCAGGCGGTCGAGATGATGGACCTGTCCCTCGGCGACCGGGTGCTCGAGGTCGGCGTGGGAACGGGGCTGTCTCTTTCCTTCTATCCGCGGAACTGCAAGGTGACCGGGATCGACATCTCGGAAGGAATGCTGGCGGAGGCCGAGAAGAAAGTGGCGGAAGAAGACCTCCGGCACGTCTCTCTCCAGAAGATGGACGCGCTCGACATGGAGTTCGCCGACGACACGTTCGACCGGGTTCTCGCGGCCTACGTCGTGACGACCGTTCCCGACCCGATCCGGCTCGTCCGCGAAATCAAGAGGGTCACGAAGCCGGGCGGCCGGTTCGTTCTCCTGAATCACTTTCAAAGCACGAACCCGGCGTTCGGATGGATCGAGCACGTTATCTCGCCGCTGACCAGGAGGGTCGGGTTCCGGACGGACCTGGCGCTTGACGATTTCGCCCGGATGGCGGACCTCAACGTGCGCCTGATCAAGTCGGTCAATCTGTTCGGCCACTGGAAGACGGTGGAGTGCGTGAATATCAAGTAACCGGCTGGAAGACCCTGCATTCAAAATCCACGAACAGGGACGCGGTGGAATAGGATCTTCCCTTGCCTTGAGGGACAAGGGAATCTGGGCCTGAGTCCTCCCGGACTCAAGTGAGCGGAGGTGGCGTGTGTCTGAAGCGATAGCGGCAAACCGGACCATCCTTGTGGTCGGCGGCGGGATCAGCGGTCTCACGACGGCCATCGAAGCGGCCGAAGCGGGCGCGGACGTCCTCCTCGTCGAGCGGAACCCCTACCTCGGCGGACGCGTGGCCCAACTCAACAAGTACTTCCCGAAGCTCTGCCCTCCCTCCTGCGGGCTCGAGATCAACTTCCGCCGGATCAAGGCCAATCCCCGGGTCAAGGTCTTCACGATGACCGAGGTCTCCGGGATCGCGGGGGAGGAAGGGAACTTTCAGGTCACGCTCAAGACCTCCCCCCGGTACGTGAACGAGCGATGCACGGCCTGCGGCAAGTGCGCGGAGGCGTGCGAGGCGGAGGTAGCCAACCCCTTCAATTTCGGCATGGACCGGATGAAAGCCGCCTACCTTCCCCACGATATGGCCTTCCCGCTCCGGTACGTCGTCGATCCTTCCGTCCTGGGAACGCCGGACCAGAAGAGGATCGTCGATGCGTGCGCGTACGGCGCCGTCGACTTCGACATGCAGGCGAGAAACGTGACGCTCACCGTGGGATCGATCGTCTGGGCGACCGGGTGGGACCCTTACGAGGCCGGGAACCTCCACGCGTACGGCTTCGGTACTTTCCCCAACGTGATCACGAACATGATGATCGAGCGGCTCGCCGCCGTCGGGGGACCCACGAAGGGCCGGATCGTCCGGCCGTCGGACGGCAAGGAGGCGAAGAACGTCGCCATTATCCACTGCGCGGGCTCCCGCGACGAGTTCCACCTCCCGTTCTGCTCGAGGATCTGCTGCATGGCCGCCCTCAAGGAGGCGCAGTTCGTCCGCGAGCAGTACCCCGATTCGAAGGTCACCCTGTACTACATCGACATCCGGGCCCTCGACACGCTCGAAGACTTCTACGTAAAGGTGAAGAACGACCCGAACGTGACGTTCATCAAGTCCAAGGTCGCGGCGATCCAGCAGGACGAGGCCACCGGGGACCTGATCCTCCAGGGGGAGAACACCACGGCAAGGGAGAGGTACCTGAACCGCCACGACCTGGTCGTCCTGGCCACGGGGATGAACCCGACCACCGCCCGCGAGAAAGTGCCCGTCGAGGTGGTGACGGACCAGTACGGCTTCGTGGCCGCCGATTCCGGCCGGCCCGGCATTCACGCCGCGGGTTGCGCGAGGGGGCCGCTCGACGTCGCCGCCGCCGTGCAGCAGAGCACCGCCGCGGCCCTCAAAGCGATCCAGTCCATTTCCAGGAGGTAGTTTGATGGATAAGAAGACGGGGGTCTACCTTTGCTCGGGGTGCGGGATCGGCGAGGCGGTTGACATCGCCAAGCTCGAAGCCCTCGCCGCCAAGGAGGGAAAGGCCCAGGCTGTCAGAACGCACGCCTTCCTCTGCGGTCCGGAGGGCGTCGACCTCATCAAGAAGGACATCGCCGGCGAGGGGATCAACGCCGTCGTGATCGGCGCCTGCTCCCCCCGCGTCAACACCGACGTCTTCTCCTTCGGGGCGGCCCTCATCGAACGGGCCAACCTCCGGGAGCACGTCGCCTGGTGCCAGACGCCGAATACAGAGGACACTCAGGCGCTCGCCCACGACTACCTTCGGATGAGTCTCGTCCGGATGCAAAAGACGGACTCGCCCACTCCTTACCTTGCGGAGGACTTCGCGAGGAGCGTCCTCGTCATCGGGGGCGGGATCACGGGAATGACGTCCGCTCTGGAAGCGGCGGAAGCCGGCACCGACGTCGTCCTGGTCGAGAAATCCCCGGCCCTCGGCGGGACCGCCGCAAAGCTCCACAAGCAGACGCCCGCGCGCGCGCCTTACCGCGACCCGGAGGACACCGGCGTGCGCGAGGCCATCCGGCGGGTCATGGAGCATCCGCGGATCAAGGTCCACACCGGGGCCGAAGTGGCGAACACCAAGGGCGGCCCGTGCCTCTTCGACGTCACCATCCGGAAGGGGTCCGAGACGATCGAGGAGCGGATCGGCGCGATCGTGATGGCCACGGGAGCGAAGCCGTACGATCCGGCCAAGCTCGGGGACCTGGGTTACGGCCTTTCTCCCGACGTCATCACGATGGAAGCCTGCGAGGCGATGGCCCAGAAGGGGAAGATCGTCCGTCCGTCCGACGGGAAGGAAGTCCAGCGCGCGGCGTTCGTCCTCTGCGCCGGGTCGCGGGACGAGAAGCATCTTCCGTACTGCTCCGCGTATTGCTGCGGAGCGGCGATGAAGCAGGCTGTCTACCTCCGCGAGCAGAACAAGGACGCGTCGATCTATCTCGTCTACGACGAAATCCGGACCCCCGGTCAGCTCGAGGAATTCTACCGCCGCGTCCAGCAGGACGGGGGCATGTTCATCAAGGGCAAGGTCTCCGGCGTCAAGGAAGAACCCGGCAAGCGGCTCTCCCTGGAAGTGACGGAGGCCCTTCTGGGCAGTTCTCCCGCCGTCATCGGCGACCTGGACCTCGTCGTCCTGGCCACGGGGCTCGTCCCCAACGCCGGCGGCGACAACGGCGGAGTCCTCCATCTCGAATACCGCCAGGGCCCGGAGCTTCCGACCCACAAGTACGGCTTCCCCGACTCACACTTCATCTGCTTCCCGTACGAGACGCGGAGGACCGGAATTTACACGGCCGGGACCGTCCGGCGCCCGATGGGGATCGCCGCCGCCCGTGAAGACGCGGCCGGCGCCGCTCTCAAGGCGATCCAGGCGATCGAGATGACCACGCGGGGAGCGGCGGTCCACCCGCGCGCGGGCGACCTCACGTACCCCGAGTTCGCCATGCAAGGATGCACGCAGTGCAAGCGGTGCACCGAGGAATGCCCCTTCGGCGCCATCAACGAGGACGAAAAGGCCAACCCGATCCTCGTCGCCACCCGCTGCCGGCGGTGCGGCACCTGCATGGGCGCCTGCCCCCAGCGGATCATCTCGTTCAAGAACTACTCAGTGGACATGATCGGATCGATGCTCAAGTCGATCGACGTCCCCAGCGAGGAGGAGGAAAAACCCCGGATCCTCGTGTTTGCGTGCGAGAACGACGCTTACCCGGCCCTCGACATGGCCGGCATCAACAGGATCCAGATGAACCCGCACGTGCGGATCATTCCGGTCCGGTGCCTCGGCTCGGTCAACCTCGTCTGGATCTCCGACGCCATGTCCAAGGGGTTCGACGGCATCATGCTCATGGGGTGCCGGCACGGCGACGACTACCAGTGTCACTTCATCAAGGGAAGCGAGATCGCGAGCGTCCGCCTGTCCAAGATCGCCGAGACGCTCTCCCGGATGGCCCTCGAGTCGGAGCGGGTCCGGCAGGAGGCGATCTCGATCATGGACTTCCGGCGCGCCCCGGAAATCCTGAGCGCGTTCGCCGAATCGCTTCAGGCGTTCGGCCCCAACCCGATGAAGGGCTTCTAGCGCGGCAGTCGCGCGACCGGTTCGCTAAACGATCCCTCTCCCCTGCTCGCGGCGGAGGGGGGAATGCGTGCTCTCGACAAGATCAGAGGAGGAACGCGAATGGCAAGCGCCGCAGAGTCCAGTCCGGGCACGGTGGCCTACGATCCCGGGTTCGCCCGGGACGTCTTCAGCCGTGTGAAGACTGCCGACCGGGTCTACCTGTGCATGCAGTGCGGGGTCTGTTCGGGCTCATGCCCGCTCACGCCGCTCTTTCCCGACTTTTCCCCGCGGGTCTTCATCTATCTGACGCAGACGGGGAACCTGGGCGAGCTCCGCCGCCGCGCCCACCTCATCGACAAGTGCCTGGGGTGCTACACCTGCTCCCAGCGGTGCCCGCGGGACGTGAACCCCGCCGAGGTCGTGGAGGCGCTCTCCCACGTCGTTCCCAAGTACTTCCCCGAGGCGGTCCACAAGCACGAGGCGGCCATCACCCAGGAGTACGTCGATCAGATCATCGGAACGGGCCGGCTCAACCTCGCCCGACTTCACGTCATGTCCCTCCTCAAGACCGGGCGGTTCCTGGAACTCCTCGCGCCGGCCGAAGCCAAACAGGGATTCAAGCAGTTCATCACCGGCCGGATGTTCAAGCTGATGCAGCTCGGCAGCCCCCGGGCCTGGCGCTCCGGGCTCAAGGGCGCCCTGACCCAGATCAAGGAGAGGCGCGCGAAGGAGGTGGCGGCGGCATGAAGAAGGTTGCTTATTATCCGGGATGCGCCCTCAAGACGATCGACCGGGCGTACGACGACACATCCAAGTACGTCGCGGGATCTCTGGGATTCGCTCTGGAGGAAATCGGCGACTACAACTGTTGCGGGATCGGAGAACTCAAGAGCCAGGGGGAGGCCGGCCTGATGCTCCCCGCCCGGAACCTGATGCTGGCCAAGGAGCAGTTCGGCGCCAAGGACCTCGTGATGTCCTGCTCCGTCTGCTACCACGAGCTCGCCCGGGCCAACGCCGTCCTGAACAAGAGAGCGGACGAGAAAGAGAAGGTGAACGATCTTCTCCGGACAGGGGGCGGTTCAGGCTACGAGGGGGACGTCGAGCCGCGCCACATCATCGAATTCCTCTTCAACGAGGTCGGCGTCGCGGGAGTGAAGGCCAAGGTCAAGAAGCCGCTCACGGGCCTCAAGGTTGCCCCCTACTACGGCTGTCTCTACTCGCGCCCGTCGGTCTACACGGGGACGGCCCGGAATCCCAGGATGGACGACGCCGAGCGCCCGCGGTTCATGCACGCGCTCCTGGAGGCCTGCGGCGCCACAACCGTCTCGTACGGAAACGAGACGTCGTGCTGCGGCGGCCGGTCCCTGATCCAGGACGAAGACACATCCTTCCGGCTGATCTACGATACGCTCTCGAAAGCGAAGGCGGCCGGGGCCGACGTCGTCGCCCTCATCTGCCCCAAGTGTGCCGGCGGTCTCGACATCATGCAGGAGAACGTCCTCAAGGCGGCCGAAAAGCGGGAATCCGGAGCGGGCAAGAAGGGGCACATCCCCATCGTGTACGCGACACAACTCATCGGCCTCGCCTTCGGCGCGAGCGCCGGCGAGATGAAGCTCGGCGACATGGAGACCGGCGCCGCGAAGGCCCTCTCCTCGATCATCCGCTAGGAACAGTCCGCTGGGGTCGGACACCCGCTCCGGCGCCATGAGCACCAGGCCGGATGGGGATTCGGAAAGGACTGCCGCCGGGACTGCTTGCCTACTTGAATGCCTCGACGTGGTCGAGCGCGAACTGGCGGAAGTCGATCGGGGGCTTCCCCGTCACCTGCTCGACGGTCGGCAGGACGGCCGATGTCGCGCCCTCTCGATGCAGTTGATAGAGTTCCATGAGGACGTCGATCAGCCAGTCAGGGATTTGTGCGTTCTTCATCCTGTGACGGGCGGACTCGTCCGAAACGTCCACGTACCGGATGGCCCTCCCCGTGACCTCGGATAGAATCTCCGACACCCGCGTATTCGACAGCGCCTCCGGGCCTGTGAGCGTATAGGCCTTTCCCTCGTGTCCCTTCTTCGTGAGCGCCTCGACAGCGACACCCGCGACGTCGCGGGTGTCGACGAGGCTCACTTTCCCGTCGCCGGCCGGCAGGTAGAAGGCATCCCTGTTCTTTATAGACTCGCCGAAAAAGACGGCGTACGTCTGCATGAAGGAATTCGGGCGCAGGAAGGTGTAGGCGATCCCCGAATCTTCGATCTCCCTTTCCACCTCGCGGTGCCATCTTCCAAGCGTGATGCCAGGAGCGGCGTCGGCGCCCATGCCGGACAACCGGACGATATGCTTCACGCCCGCCTTCTTGGCCTCCTCGACGAGCGTCGCTCCCATCCGAACCATGTGGGGAACGAGGGGGGTGAGCAGAAACACGCGCGAAATTCCGTCAAACACAGCGTGCATCGACCCCGGCTCGCCGAAGTCGGCCTCGAAGACCTCCGTGCCGGCCTTCCTCAGCGCCTCAATGCTGTTCCGGGAGTGGGCCACCGTGCGGACCGGAACTCCCGCGGCCAGCAATTGGCGAACGACGTGCGTGCCGACGTTTCCCGTCGGCCCGGTAACCAGGATCTTCTCTTCCATAACGAACCCCCTTGGCCAGGGTTGTTTACGAACTTGCCGGGCCGCTTTCTCGCGGAGCCGCGCCGGGCTTGAGATCCACCCCCTTGTCCCCGTACAAAACCCCCCTCAGCCACTCGAAGCCGAATTCCAGCAGTTCCACGTCGTCGTTCCTCATCTTCTCGATCCTCTCGGCCGGAACGTCGTACGACGACAGGAACCGGCTCTCGAAGACGAACCGCCGGAAGCTTTCGACGTTCGAGCTGACCATGAAGAAGAGCTGGAGGGCCTTCGGGGACAGCTCGGCCGTCGGACCGAGCGATTTCTTCCGAAGGATGATCTCCATCCAACCCCGGTTCCGCTCGTCGTAGAGATCGAGCCCCTGGTCGGCCCGCCACTCGGCGACCGTCCACTCCCGGGACTCCGCAAATCCCTTGCAGTGGTCCTCCCGGACCATGAAGTAGAACTCCTCCTTGTCGGCCACGTCCTGCTTCTTGAGGAAGACCATGCCGACAGGATAGTACCGGCAGGTGGCGGGACGGTCCTCGTAGATCGAGCACCCCTCCGATGTCACGAAGGGACATGGAGACCCCTCCTCTTCGCGCATCTTGAGCCGCACGACCGGAAGCATCGTCTTCTCCAGGATTTCGACGTCCGTGTGAACCAGCAGAAACTCCTCGGCCGTGAGCCCCAGGCGCTTCTTCATCCTGAGAATGTCGTACGGCGTCAGGATGATATCGATCCCGCGGCAGCACTGGGTGAAGCACGAAAGCCCCTTGTGGCAGGCGAACCTGAACCGGCTTTCCGGAACGAGCTTGACCGGTTCGATCTGGCTGGACGGTGTCGGGATTTCCATTCCTTGTTTCCTCGATGAAAGCGCGGGCTGGGGGAAGCGGATTGAATCGCCTTTAGGTTACCACAGGCCGTTGGGTAAAGGATTTGAAAAACGAACTTCTTCCACCGCAGAGGGCGCGGAGGACAGGCATTCCCGGATCGTCTCCTTCCCTTCGCCGATCAATTGACGTCGATCGCCGTCCACCCTCCCAGCAACTCTCTGCGTCCTCTGCGTTCTCCGCGGTCAGGTTGCCTGCTCTTGGAATATCAAAAAAAGGGGCGGTCCGCAAACCGGCGGACCGCCCCGCGTGCCCTGGCCGAGAGGTCTCGGCCCGTCGTTAGCCCTTCGGCACCAGGTCGATGTGCGGAACCTTCTTGCAGGTCCACTCGCCGGTCTTGGGATCGATCCGGGAGTTGACGAAGCACTTCCAGTTCTCCTCGTCGAGCTTCGGGTACGTGGCGTTGTAGGTAAAGCCGGGGTACCGCGTCTCCTTGCGGAACTGGGTGTGCCGCAGGTGGGCCTCCGCCGTCACGATCCGGTGGTAGTTCTCCCACGCCCGGAGAAGCTCGTGGAGGTCGGATGCCGCCATCTTCTTCGAATCTTCCTTGAGCATCGTCAGCAGTTCGAGGCCGCGCTCCAGCATCTTCTCGCTGGTCACGTACCATGTGGCGACGCCGGCCACGTACTCGTCCATGATCTTCTGCAGGCGGGCCTGCAGCATCTTCGGCCGGATGTAGTTCGGGTTGATATCCGGCGCCGTGGTGAGGCTGTTGTTCGCCAGCCAGTTGCGGACCGGGAGGTAAATCTCCTCAGCCAGTTCCGCCGTGCTCTTCGCGAGCGACGGCTTGTGGTCCTTGTGGTCCAGGGCGAACTTGATCATCGCCTTGGCCGCGATCCGCCCCTCGGCGTGCGAGCCGGAGGAGAACTTGTGGCCGGACGCGCCGACGCCGTCGCCGGCCGTGAAGAGGCCGTTGACCGTCGTCATGCTCCGGTAGCCCCACTGCCATTCCTTCGGGGCGATGTCCTCAGGGCCGGAGACCCAGATCCCGGCACAGCCGGAGTGGGACCCGAGGAGGTACGGCTCCGTCGGCATCAGCTCGGACGGGGACTTCTCCGGCTGAATGTTCATGCCGGCCCAGAGCCCCGCCTGACCGATACACATGTCGAGGAAGTCTTCCCACGCCTCGGCTTCCAGGTGCTTGACCTGCTTCGCGTCCATCGTCTTGGAGAGATTGGCCATGGCCGCCACCGTGTCCATGTAAATGGGACCGCGCCCTTCCTTCATCTCCTTCAGCATGAGGTGGTTACGGAGGCAGGTGGCCGGGACCTTCGAAAGGCCGTAGGGCGGATACTCCTTGAGCATATCGGCGTTCTTCTCCATGTAGTTCTCGCCCAGGGCGTTCGCCGCCTTGGCTTTGAAGAGGAGGAACCACGCGCCGACCGGGCCGTAGCCGTCCTTGAACCGGGCGGGCACGAACCGGTTTTCCATCATCGTGAGCTCGGCGCCGACTTCGGCCGCCATGGCGTACGTGGAGCCGGCGTTCCACACCGGGTACCAGGCGCGCCCCATTCCCTCGGCCACGGACCGGGTCCGGAAGACGTTGACCGCGCCGCCGCAGACGTTGAGCATGGCCTTGGCCTTGAAGATATACAGCTTGTGCTCGCGGGTCGAGAAGCCGACGGCCGCGGCGATCTGGTTGTCGTTCTTGGCGTCGAGGACGAGCTTCACGATGAAGACACGCTCGTAGATGTTCTCCATCCCGAGGGCCTTCTTCGCCGCCTCGGCCACGACGACCTTGTACGACTCGCCGTTGATCATGATCTGCCACTTGCCGGACCGGACCGGCTTACCGCCGTCCTTGAGCGACTTCCCTTCGTCGCCCGGCTGCTTCCAGACCGGAAGGCCCCACTCCTCGAAGAGCTGGACCGAGTCGTCCACGTGACGGCCGACGTCGTAGACGAGGTCGTCGCGGGTGATCCCCATCAGGTCGTTGGCGACCATCTTGACATAGTCCGCGGGGTCGTTCTCCCCAAGGTACGTGTTGATGGCCGAGAGCCCCTGGGCCACGGCGCCGCTCCGGTCGAGCGCCGCCTTGTCCACGAGCGTGATCTTCATGTCTTTGGGCGCCCAGCGCTTCGCTTCGACCGCTGCGCCGCAGGCCGCCATGCCGCCGCCGATGATCAGAAGGTCGGTCTCGATCTCGACGACCTCTGGATTACCGAACGTTCCCTTCTCTGCCATGATATTCCTCCTTCTCGCCTACTTCTTGAGGGTGGGGAGCGTCTGGCCCGCGTGCGTGAAGAAACCGGGCTTCGTCAGGTCTTCGAGCTTGGGCTCGGGCTTTCCCTTGTAGGGATCGACGGAGCCTTCGGCCGTGGTCCGCGTGGGGAACTTGAACCGCTTGACCTGGCCGTTGCGGAACTTGACGGTCCACATGATGGAGTCGGACCCGCGAAGAGGAATCACGGCCCCGCCCATCGGGACGATATCGGCGTAGGCCCGGACCTCGATCGCCTGCTGGGGGCAGATCTTCACGCAGGAGTAGCACTCCCAGCACTGCTCGGGCTCCTGGTTGTACGCCTTCATCTTTCCCTTGTCGAGCATCATCAGGTCGTGCGGGCAGATGTACATGCAGGCCGTCTTGTCCTGCCCCTTGCACCCGTCGCACTTCTCCGTGTACACAAAACTTGGCATGGTTTCCTCCTTCTTAAGAATTCCCAGCGCTGGCCATCCGCCGCCGGGGCGTTTAGAAACAGCCGATCGGGCTTCCCGTCACCTCCCTTCCTGACAGACGGACGATTTCGCGCCGTGCCCGCCTAGGCGCCGGCTTGTGTGTGCTTGTGAAGCTTGATCTCGACCTTCTCCTCGAGAGAATCATAGTACGCCTTCAGGATCTCGACGACCTCGGGCCGGCTGAACTCGGGCGGAACCGCCTCCCCCTCCGACATCATCTTCCGAAGCTTGGTCCCGGAGAGGAGGACCCGGTCGTCCTTGCCGTGCGGGCAGGTCTTCATCGAGGCCATGCCGTCGCACTTGTAGCAGAAGAAGGTCCAGTCGATTTTGAGCGGCTGGATCTCCAGGGAGTGCCGGGGGATCTCGTCGAAAATCTTCTGGGCGTCGAACGGGCCGTAGTAGTCGCCCACGCCGGCGTGATCGCGGCCGATGATGAGGTGGGAACATCCGAAGTTCTGGCGGAACAGAGCGTGGAGGAGCGCCTCCCGGGGCCCGGCATAGCGCATGTCCATCGGGTATCCGGACACGACGCAAGTGTCCTTGACGAAATAGTCCTCCACGAGCTTGTTGATGGCCCGCGAGCGGACGTCAGCGGGAATGTCTCCCGGCTTGAGCTTGCCCAGAATCTGGTGGATGAGGACGCCGTCCAGCGTCTCGATGGCGATCTTGACCAGGTGCTCGTGGGAGCGGTGCATCGGGTTCCGCGTCTGGAACGCCGCCACCTGGCTCCACCCCTTCTCCTCGAAGAGGGCCCGCGTCTCGGCGGGGCGCATGTAGATGCCGGGGTAGGTCTCGGGGAAGTGCCCCTCGGAGAGGACCTTGACGGATCCGGCGACGTTCACCTCTTCCTGCTTCATGACGAGAGTGACGCCTGGGTGGGCGGGGTCGTTCGTCCGGAAAATCTGCTTGCACTCGTGGGCCTTGTCGATCTTGTACGTCTCGCGCACTTTGAGGATCCCCATCGTCTCGCCCGACTCCTCGTCCACGAGGGCGACGTCGTCGCCCTTCTTGAGGCTCTTCGCCTGCCCCTCCGTCGTGGAGAGCGTGAAGGGGATCGGCCAGAAGAGGCCCTTTGCCGTCTTGTAGTCGTCGCAGACGCCCTTCCAATCGTCGTATCCCATGAAACCGTCGAGAGGTGTCAAGGCGCCGATCCCCATCATGATGAGGTCGGCCGTCTCGCGGGACGTCATCTTGACCTGGGCGAGCGACTTGGCCCGCTCCCGCTCCCCCTTCAGCTCGGCGCCCGAGAGAAGCAAGGGCTTGAGTTTGTCACTGCCGTGAGGCGGAACCAGTCTCGACATTGTTTCCTCCCTGTTTGGTGCGTGGGCCGCCGCGCTCGCGGCGGACCGGTCAGCGAAGCCCGGGACCAGGTCAGCGGCTGTGCGCCGGGGAACCGACCCTGCCCGCCAGATAATTCTTGAGCGACCTCAGCGCCCGCCCGCGGTGGCTCAGGGCGTCTTTCTCTTCCCCGGTCATTTCCGCGAAGGTCCGGGCGTGCCCACTTGGCCCGTCCGGCCCGTCCGGAATGAAAACAGGATCGTACCCGAATCCGTTCGCGCCCTTGGGCTCGAATCCGATCGTTCCCTCGACCCGGCCGAAGAAGGTCTCGGCCTTGCCATCCGGCCATCCCGGAAAAACCAGGGCGATACAGCAAACGAACCTTGCGGCACGGCGGCCGGCGGGGACGCTCCTCAACTCTGAGAGAAGCTTCTCGCGGTTCTTCCGATCATCCGCGCCAGGACCGGCCCAGCGGGCCGAGAAAACGCCCGGCGCGCCGCCCAGGGCGTCCACTTCGAGCCCCGAATCGTCCGCGACGGCGGGCAGTCCCGTTCGCGCGGACACGATCCGCGCCTTCTTGACCGCGTTTCCTTCGAAGGTCGCTTGGTCCTCGACGACCTCCGGGCAGTCCGGAAATTCGTCGAGAGAGCGAAGCGTCAGCCCGCTCTGCGCCAGGATCCTGCCGAATTCTTCGACTTTCTTTCGGTTCCTCGTGGCGAGGACAATCTCCAGACTCGACCTCTAAGAAAAAGAACTACGCGAAGAACGGGACGGAAACAAGACTCTCCCCATTCCCCCGGCCCCGTGCGCGCAAGCGACGCTTCCCCGAAAGGCGCCTGCTCTCGCCGATGGAAGCGGACCGCAACCGCGGAAGACGAGCCGTCAGGACAGCATGCCGTGCATGCCATGTATAGTTGAACCGAGACGCCCGAGCGGAAGCGAGGGGGGAACCTTTCTCGCGGCCCCAACGAATACCACGTTGGGGCGCCCGGGTCAATGAAAAAGAGGGGGGTTTCACAACGAAAGCACGCGATTTGCATAGCCAATCGGCGGATTGATTTCTCTTATGGGATCGCTCTATCTATTCGGCTGACTTCGGGTCTTCATCGGGGTAGTATTGGCTTCCAAGATGATGGAAAACTTGGCCAATTTCCTATTCGAAGCGGGAATGCTCAAACGGACCCCCCGGTCGGGGTTCCAGTTCCTGGGCTCCGGGGCCGAATCCGTCGCCGAGCACTCGTTTCGGACCACCTGCATCGGGTACGTTCTTGGCAAGATCACGCCCGGCGCGAACGTGGACCGCCTCGTCCAGCTCTGCCTCTTCCACGACCTCCCGGAAGCCCGGACGGGCGACCTCAACTACGTCAACAAAAAGTACGTCGTGCCCAACGAGGAAAAAGCGGTTGCCGACCTCGCCGAAACGCTCCCCTTCGGCGGAGAGATCAAGTCTCTCATCGCGGAATACAACGCCGGGGAGACGACCGAGGCCCGCCTCGCCCATGACGCGGACCAGATCGAGATGATCCTGGCCCTCAAGGAGTACAAGGACCTGGGAAACAAGTACGCCGACGAGTGGCTCGCTTTCTCCATGAAGCGCCTTCTCACCGACCAGGCCCGTGCATTAGCCGAGACGATCCTGGAGACGGACTCCTCCCTCTGGTGGTTCAAGGACAAGAGCGATTGGTGGGTCAAGGGACCTGGGTAGGCGGATCGACGGGTCCGCGGGAGAAACGTTCGGTTGAAATACGGGTTGACAAGGTTTCACCCGTTTGAATAGGCTTGTCTTGGTGATCCAGCGGTCTCCCGGCCCATCCAGGACCTGGAAGAGCGCTGGACCATCGGAAGTTCCTTCGGCCAAGGAAGGGATGGATCGGGAATGTCCGTCCTCAATCGGGTAAAAGAGAAGCGCTTTTCCACGCGCCTTCTCTTGTCCGTCCCCGTCGCTATTGAGCCTCCCTCGGATCCGGGCCGCCCTCGCCCGCTCCCCCAATCCTGCACGTCGATCGACGTGAGCGACCGGGGAATCGGCCTCGCGTGCTCGTCCCCCGTCGACCTCGCCGACTGCGTCCTCGTCCTGAAGATTCCGGGGAACGACGGGATCGCGCTTCCCGGCCGGCTTTGCTGGTCCGCCCGCGATCCCAAGACGAATTCCTGCCGCTACGGGTTTTCGTTCGCGGGCGAAGACGGGCCCGAAAAGACAAGACTCCGGCGACATCTCGCGGACCTTCTTCTCGACAGGAGCCGGATCGGCGGGCGGAAGGTCCCGACGACCATTCAGAGCGATCTGATCTCGTTCGCGAACCGGCGGGGCAAGAGGATCGTCGCGTTCTACGACCATCCGGTCGGGGAAATGTACAAGCCCGACACGCCGTTCGTCGTCATGCCTCCCGCGTACGGAGAGCACAAGACGACCGCCCTTCTTCCGGCCTACACATTCGCCGCGAACGGCTTCCACATCCTCCGGTACGACACGACCGACAGCGTCGGGGAAAGCGACGGGAGCATCCTCGACTTCACCCTCTCCCAGCACGAGGAGGACCTCCACGCCGCCCTCGACTACGTCGAGAACTCCTTCCAGGCGTACCCGATCGTCGTCTGCGCGGCGAGCCTCGGCGCCCGGTCCGCCCTCAAGGCCGCAAGCTGCGACCCCCGCATCCGGGCGCTGGCTCTGCTCGTACCCGTCGTGGACCTGCAAGCCACGCTCACGGCAGTCCACTTGGAAGATCTCGTCGATCGCCACCTGAGGGGACATGACTACGGAACCATGAACGTGCTTGGGCACTCGATAAAAGCCGACCATTTTCTGGGCAATTCCGTCGCCTTCAATTTCCACAATCTACAAGCAACGCTCGAAGACAGCCGGTCGACCCAGGTCCCCGTGCATGTCATTGCAGGGTTGAGAGATACATGGGTCTCTCTCGATGCGGTCAAGTTGGCCCTGGAGAGCATTTCTTCGGAATGCAAGACTCTGTATCTGCTGGATCAGTCCATGCACAGGCTGGAGGAGAATCCGAAGGACCTTTCCGCTGCCTTTCAACATCTGGTTGAGCAAACACATCGAAGCCTGCTCCCATCCGTCCCTCTCGCTTTTCAATCACCGTCATTGCGGGAAGTTGTAACACAGCGAAGGATCGAAAAGGACCGGATGAGATTGCACATGGACAAGAGAATGGAAGACGAGAGAGAATTCTGGAGGTCCTATCTATCCGATTTCACGCTTATCCGGCAAGTCGAAGACTATCAACAGTTGGCAAGCGACGTCGTCGAAATGATCGGCCCCTCCGCAGGACCTATGATCCTCCTGGACGCCGGATGCGGCTCGGGCAATCTTGCCTTTTTCTTCCTCTCAGGGAGACGCCCTCTTTCTCTTTACGTCGGAATCGATTTCGTGCACGAGGCCCTCCTGACGGCCATGAACACGAGCAAGACCCTGGAGCCAATGCGCAGACCGGCTGGAGAAGCGGCGCCGGGTTCTTACACATTCATCCAAGGCAACCTTGACGCATCTCTCCCGCTCCGCTCCGGCACGGCCGATCAGATCGTCTGCAATCTCGTGCTCTCGTATCTCAATGATCCGCTCGGCCTGCTGAGGGAATTCGTCAGAGTCCTCAAGCCCGAGGGGCGGATGGTGATCAGCACGTTGAAACCGATGGCGGACTGCTCCCAGATATACCGGAATGTCGCGGAGAAAGCCCGGAGTCACGAACAGATCGACCAGGCGCGAACACTGCTGAACAACGCCGGAGGAATCGCCGTCAAGGAAACCCATGGCCTCTACCGCTTCTTCTCCCAACTTGAGTTGGAAGCTCTGCTCGAAGCGTCGGGAGCGGTCCCCTTGTCATCGAGGATCTCCTTCGGAAATCAAGCCATCCTCATTGCCGCCGTGAAGGCCTGAAATCATGAGCTTCTTTGCAGTCACCGCTCTCGTCATTGCGGTCATCAATACGTTCCTCGGAATATTTGTCCTCGCCCAGAAGCCGGAAGACCCAAGACACCGTACGTACGCCGCCTACTGCGTCAGTCTTTCTTTCTGGAGCGGTTTCTATTTTCTCTGGCTAACGGCCGACAGCGTTCCGCAGGCCCTTCTCTTTGCCAGGTTGATGATGGCCGGGGCTACCATGATCCCGGTTCTCCACTATCATCACGTTACCACCCTCTTTGGACGTCCGAAGCACCACGCGAAACTACTCGCCTCGGGTTATTCCCTGGGGGTTTTCTTCTTGCTTCTCGATCCGACCGGTTTCTTCATTCAAGGTACGCACCAGACTCCTGTCACCCCCTACTGGCCGACGCCTGGAGTTGCCTTTCCGTTCTACCTCGCCTACTTCTTCGCATACTTGGCCCTATCGACGGCCATGATGTTCAAGCGAAGAAGGGAAACCACTGGTATCGGAAGAACTCAACTGGAGTACATTCTGATTTCAACAGTCGTGGGGTACATCGGCGGAAGCACAAACTTCCCACTCTGGTACGATATATCCATTCTCCCGTACGGAAACATCCTCGTTCCACTCGTAACGGCCGCAAACGGCTACATCTTGATCAGATACCGCCTTCTGGACGTTCACACAATCATGAAGAGGGGGCTTGCGTACGGCGTCACGCTCCTTCTTGTCCTTCTCCCGCTCTTCGGTATCGCGCTGTTCGCGCAGAAACGCTTCTTCGGCGCAATCGACCCCGGCTTCTCGGCCATCCTTCTGGCGGCGTTCGGGCTCATCGCCGTGGCCTTCTACCGCCTCAAGGCGCGGATCGAGTCGGCCGTTTCGAGGTCCTTCTTCGCCTCGAGCCACGAGGTGACGCAATCCCTGGCGGAGCTCGCGCGCGCCGTCGTCCAGATGCTCGACCTGAGGGAGATCGGCCAGAAGCTCGCCGCCACGATCGCGACAGCCACGGGCGCGAAGTCGTGCGTGCTGTTCGTCGAGGACTCAACCGGCTACCTCCGGCGGTCCGCGGCCCACCCTCCCGCCCGTCTCTCGCCCAAGGACGGAGGAATCTCGCCCGAACACGCCGTCTGCCAGGTCCTGAAAACGAACCCCCTCATCCTTCGCGAAGAGGTGCCGGGACTCCGTCTTCAGGAGGCCGCCGGTTCCGTGGAGCAGCTTTTCGCGGCGGACGATTTCGCCCTTCTCCTTGCGTTCCGCGAGCCTTCAAACAAGGAGAACGGGCGGCTGATCGGATTCTGCGGCATCGGCCAGAAGGAGTCCCGGCGGCCGTACACGGCCGACGAGCTGAAGTATCTGGAGACTCTCGCGTCCCAGGCGGCGGTCGCCATGGAGAACGCAAGACTCCACGAGTTCCACTTGGACGCCCAAAAACAATTGGAGCGGATCGATCGGCTCAAGGGGATCGAAGACGTGGTGTCGGGATTGTCGCACGAGATCCGCAATCCCCTGACGAGCATCAAGATGTTTCTTCAGCTCCTGCCGCAGATCCGGACCCAGGAGGACTTCGTCCGCACCTACTACCAGGCCGCCATCCGGGAAATGGCGCGAATCGAACGGTTGATCACGGAACTGATCAACCTGAGCAGGCCCAAGCCGCCGCGGCTCAGGAAACAGCCGCTCAACACAATCATCGAGAGCGTGGTCGTCCTTCTCAAGCCCACGTGCCGGGAACGGTCGATCGAACTCCAGACCGATCTTGACGAGTCCCTGCCCCATGTCCCCATGGACGAGGACAAGATCCGGCAGGTCTTGATCAATCTCATCCTGAACGCCGTCGAAGCCGTCGAGGGAAGCGGAGGGATCACGATCGCCACGCGGCTCGTCGTGTCGGAGAACGTCCCCTTCGCCCGCCTGACCATCGCAGACACGGGAAAGGGAATACGCCCCGACCAGATCGAACGGATATTCACGCCGTTCTACACGACGAAGACAAGGGACAAAGACCGGAAGGGGACGGGGCTCGGCCTCTCCATCGTCCACCGCCTCATTCAGGAGCACTCCGGTACGATTGACGTAGAGAGCACGCCGGGACGCGGGACGACGTTCGTCATCATGCTGCCCATCCGGATGCCGCCGCCCCCCGAGGAAGCGCGGCCGGAAGACCGGGAACATCTCGCGATCGAGACTCCGCGGGAATGAGGGAATCTCAACCGTCCAGTTGTTACGCCTTCAGCACCGCCCCCGTCGAGCCTGAAGTCACCATCTTCGCGTAGCGGGCGAGCCAGCCCGAAGTGACGCGCGGAGCGGGCGGCTTCCAGTACTCCCGCCGGGCGTTCAATTCGTCCTCGCTCACGTCCACGTCGAGCGTCCGCCGCTCGAGGTCGATCCGGATCGTGTCGCCGTTCCGGAGCAGGGCGATCGGCCCTCCCTCGGCCGCCTCGGGGGAAACGTGGCCGATGCAGGCGCCGCGCGTGCCGCCGGAGAACCGTCCGTCCGTGACGAGGGCGACCGACTCGCCAAGCCCCATCCCGACGATGTTCGCCGTGGGAGCCAGCATCTCGACCATACCCGGGCCTCCCTTGGGCCCCTCGTAGCGGATGACCACCACGTCTCCGGCCTTCACCTTACCGGCCAGGATTCCCGCGTTCGCCTCTTCCTGCGATTCGAAGATGACCGCCGTCCCCTCGAACTTCATCATCCCCGGAGTGACGGCGGCCGTCTTGACGACCGATCCCTCGGGGGCAAGACTGCCGAACAGGATTGCGAGCCCGCCTCTTTCAGAGTGGGCTTTCTCGATCGGCCGGATGACATCGGGATCGAGGATTCCCGCGTCCGCGATGTTCTCTCCCAGCGTCTTCCCGGTCACGGTCCGCTGGTCGAGACGAAGCACGTCCTTCTTCCGCGAGATCTCCTTTAGGATCGCCGACACCCCCCCGGCCCGGTCCACGTCCTCCATGTGCCAGGAGGAAGCGGGCGCGACTTTGCAGAGATGAGGGACCTTCTCGGCCAGCTCGTTGATCCGGCGGAGGGGATACTCGATCCCAGCCTCGTGCGCGATGGCGATCGTGTGGAGGACCGTATTCGTCGACCCCCCCATGGCGATGTCGAGGGCGAACGCATTGTCGATCGCCTCGCGGGTAACGATGTCGCGCGGCCGGACGCCGTCGCGGACGAGATCGACGATCCGCCGCGCGGCGCGCCGGACCAGGTCCTTCCGCCTCGGATCGACGGCCAGGATCGTCCCGTTCCCCGGGAGCGCGATTCCCAGGGCTTCCATCAGGCAGTTCATCGAGTTCGCCGTGAAGAGGCCGGAGCACGAGCCGCACGTGGGGCACCCCTTGTCCTCCAGCTCCTTGAGCTCGGCGTCCCCGATCTTCCCCGCCATCCGCGCGCCCACGCCTTCGAAGATCGTGATGAGGTCCACCGCGCGGCCGTTTGAGAGATGCCCCGCCGCCATCGCTCCCCCGGACACGAGGATCGACGGGACGTTCACGCGCATCGCCGCCATGAGCATCCCCGGAACGATCTTGTCGCAGTTGGTGATGAAGATGAGCCCGTCCAGCGCGTGGGCGTTCGCCACCGTCTCGACGGCGTCGGCGATCAGCTCCCGGGAGGGCAGGGAGTAGTGCATGCCGGCGTGCCCCATGGCGATCCCGTCGTCGACGCCGATCGTGTTGAACTCGAACGGCATCCCCCCGGCCGCGCGGATCTCGTCCTTGACGATCCGGCCGAATTCCTGAAGGTGGACGTGCCCCGGGACGATGTCGATATAAGAGTTGGCCACGCCGATGAACGGCTTCTCCATGTCGGCGTCGGTCACGCCGCACGCCTTGAGAAGACCCCGGTGGGGCGCCCGCTCGATTCCTTTCTTAATTGCATCCGAACGCATCAATCCTCCTCTACCCCACCCAGCCTCCCTGTCCCGACAAAGTCGGGGCCCTTACAAAGGGGAGGAGGGCTTTCCGATTCACCGACTCACCGACTCACCGATTCACCCGCCCTTGTCACCTTCCGAACGAAATCCGGAGCGCCTCGGCCACCCGGACCAGCTCGCCCCTCGGCGGGACGCCCCGCATCTTTCCGGCGGCGCTCGCAAGAGACGCAGAAGAGATATCCCCCCCCCGAACGCAGACAAGCCGTCCGAACCGCCGGCGGCGGACCAGATCGACGGCCGCGACGCCCAGGCGCGTCGCCAGAATCCGGTCGAACGGCGTTGGGCTCCCGCCCCTCTGCAGATGCCCCAGGACGGTCACGCGCGTGTCGATCCCCGTCCGCTGGGTGATCTCGGCGGCGATCTTCTGCCCGATCCCCCCCAGGCGCTCCGCCCGGCCCCCCACGCCCTTCTCCACCAGCGACACCGATCCCCCACGGGGCTTCGCCCCCTCGGCCGCGACGATGAGGGAGAACTTCGACCCGCGGCGGCGCCGGGTCATGATCTTGTCGCACATGGCCTCGTAGTCGAACGGGATCTCGGGGATCAGGATTACGTCCGCCCCGCCCGCGATCCCGCTCTCGAGCGCGATCCAGCCGGCGTACCGTCCCATGACTTCCAGGACGATGACCCGGTGGTGGCTCTCAGCCGTCGTGTGGAGCTTGTCGAGGGCCTCCGTGGCCGTCGTGACCGCCGTGTTGAACCCGAACGTGATGTCCGTCGACGCAAGGTCGTTGTCGATCGTCTTCGGAACGCCGACCATCGGCAGCCCCCGCCGGTGAAGATCGTACGCGATCCCCATCGTCCCGTCCCCGCCGATCGTCACCACGGCGTCGAGACCCATCTTCCGCGCGTTGCGGATGACCAGCGGAGAGAGGTCCCGCGTGACGACCTTTCCCCTGACCTCGGTCTGATACTTGAACGGGTTCCCCCGGTTCGTCGTCCCCAGGATCGTCCCCCCCTGCGGGAGGATCCCCCGGATCGCGAGCGGCGTCAGGACCTTCGACTTGGCCGGGTCGATAAGGCCGTCGAACCCGTCGAAGATCCCCACGACCTCCCATCCGTGCGTGTTGACGGCCGTCTTCACGACCGCCCGGATGACGGCGTTGAGTCCCGGGCAGTCGCCGCCGCCCGTCGAGATCCCGATCCTCCGAATGGGTCTCATCCGTCTTCCCTCCGCGAAAAGTAGTCCCTGAGCGCCTGGACGGTCGAGGGAAAGGCGAGTTCGTCCCACGGAATCTCGTCCGGCCCAAAGAGGCCGACCTCCAGCGTCTCGTCTCCGACCGACGGCCGATCGCCGTTTCCCTCGGCCTTGTAGACGATGATCACGACGGGATAGCCGGGATACGAATAGACGCCCACGAGGCCCGTGATCGTCACGTCGAGGTTCACCTCTTCCCGCGTCTCCCGCCGCGCGGCGTCCTCCATCCGCTCGCCCACGTCGGCGAACCCGCCGGGATAGACCCACTTCCCGTACGAGGGCTCGATCCCCCGGCGCAGGAGAACGATCTTTCCGTCCACGCGCGGGATCGCGCAGGCCGCCACTTTCGGGTTCTGGAAGAAGATGAACCGGCACTCCTCGCAGTAGAGGCGCTCCGGCTCGTGGTCCCGCAGCCTTCGCGCCGAGAGCCCCGCGCCGCACCTCGGACAGTAGGCGAAAACGGGGCCTTGGTGATGCGGATGGTCGATCTTCGTCCCTTCTGTTTTCCGATTCACCGATTCACCCATTCACCGCTTCACCGATTCACGATCGTATGGAGCGGGTGGCCGAGGCCGGGGCGCCCCGTCGCCCGGAATCCCGCCAACGCGGGATGAGGACGATGGGGCTGGCCGAGGACAGGACCCGCTCCAATGCATTTCACCCATTCACCGCTTCACCGTTTTCCCGCGCCCCTGGCCTCCTCGACCAGCCGCTCGGCCACGCCCGTCACGTCGCCCACGTCCTTCCCGTGCCCGTCCACGCCGATCTCCCTGGCGAACTCCGGCGTCGTCACGGCCCCCCCGATCATAATCTTATACGGCAATCCTTTTTCCTTCACCGCATCCCGGACGATCTTCATCTGCATCATCGTCGTCGTCATGAGGGCCGAGAGGCCGATCAAGTCCGCCCGGTGCTTCGCGGCCGCGTCGAGAATCGCCTCGCACGGGACGTTCTTGCCGAGGTCGATCACGGCGAAACCGTAGTTCCTCAGCATAAGACAGCAGATGTTCTTTCCGATGTCGTGGACGTCCCCCTTCACCGTGGCCATGACGATCGTTCCCTTCTTCTCCACGATCCCGGCCGACTCCATGAGCGGAGACAGGATCTCCACGCCCTTCCTCATCGTCTCGGCCGCCGCGATGAGGTGCGGGATGAATTTCTTCCGGGCCCCGAACAGCTCGCCCAGATGGCGGATCGCCGGCGTCATCGCGTCGAGAAAGACGGCGAACGGATCGAGACCCTCGGCCAGCCCCTGGCGGACGAGGGCCTGGATCGATTCCCGCTCTCCCTCCACCACGGCCTCGAAGATCCTGTCGCGCGTGCTCTTCGGCGTCCCGGCCTCCGCCGCTGGTTTCTTCCGCTCCTCCGCCTTCGCCTGGTGAATCTCGATGAACCGCCTGCACCCCGGGTCGCGCCCGGAGAAGAGAGAGGCCCCTTCGACGGCCCGGTGCATCCCCTCGTCGTACGGGTTCACGATCCCGGCGTCGAGCCCCGCGCCGATGGCGAGGGCGAGAAATGTGTTGTGAATGAGCGGCCGGTTGGGGAGGCCGAAGGAAACGTTCGAGACGCCCGCCGAGGTCGCGGCCCCCAGTTCCCGGCCGACGAGCCGGACCGTCTCGATCGTTTCTCGGGAGCCGTCCTGCATCGCCGAAACCGGCAGGGCCAGGACGTCGAATACGATCTGGTCGAGGGCGATTCCCATGCCGAGCGCCCGTTTCAGGATCTTCTCGGCATTCCGGAGACGGTCGGCGGCCTTCTCCGGAATCTCGTCGCCGGAGACGAGACCGAGAACGGAAGCGCCGTACCGTTTCACGAGCGGCAGGACCCGTTCGAGTTTCTCCTCCTCGGCGTTCACGCTGTTGACGAGCGCCCGGCCCGGATAGACCTTGAGACCCGCTTCCAGGGCGTCGACGTTCGCGGAGTCGATGACGAGCGGCAGGTCCACGATGTTCTGGACGGCCGTCACGGCCCGGGCCATGTTCTCCGCCTCGGGCGTCATCGGAACGCCGACGTTCACGTCGAGCGCGTGCGCGCCGTGCTCGTACTGCTTCCGGGCCTCGGCCACGATCATGTCCATCCGCCCTTCCCGGATCGCTTCGGCGAACGCCTTCTTCCCCGTCGGATTGATCTTCTCGCCGATCTTGAGGAAGGGAAACCCCGGGCCGATCCGGACCGTCTTCATCCGGCTCGTGATCTTGACGCCGCCCGGCACGGCCCGCGGGGACGCGGGACGGCCCCCGATCGTCTTCCTGAGGAGGCGGATGTAATCCGGCGTCGTTCCACAGCACCCGCCGACGAGCGTCGCTCCCGCCTCGACGAAGCCCGTCCCGAACGCCGCCACTTCCTCCGCCGAGAGGGGGAAGACCGTCCTCCCCTCCCGCTGAACGGGAAGGCCGGCGTTCGGCTGGACGCCGATCGGTCTTCGCGTCGTCCGCGCCATCTTCTCGACGACCGCGGTCATCGCGTCGGGACCGGTCGAGCAGTTGACGGCAATCACGTCGGCAAGCGTCTCGAGTGCCGCCGCGGCCGTTTCCGGATCGGTCCCCGTGTCGGTCAGACCGTCGGTCGTGAACGTCATCGACGCCACGAGAGGAAGATTCGGCGCCGCGTCCCGCGCGCCGATAAGCGCCGCGCGGAGCTCGAGGAGATCGAACATCGTCTCGATCACGATCAAGTCGGCGCCGGCTTGGGCGAGGGCGCGCGCCTGCTCGGCGAAGATCGCGACGGCGTCGTCGAACGGAAGCTCGCCGAACGGCGCGAGCGTTGTTCCCAGCGGCCCGATGTCGCCCGCGACGTACGCCCTGGTCCCCGCCGCCCGGCGGGCGATCTCCACGGCCGCCCGGTTGATCTCCGCGAGCCGCCCTTCCGCGCCGTACTCGGCGAGACGCAGGCGGGAGGCGCCGAACGTGTTCGTGAGGATCACGTCGCTCCCGGCGTCGACGTACTCCCGGTGCACGGCCTCGATGGCCGCCGGGTTCTCCAGGTTCCAGAGGTCCGGGGCGTACCCCGCGGGCAGACCCCGGTTCTGGAGGAGAGCCCCCATGGACCCGTCGAGAAGGAGGACCTCCCTCCTGACCCGCTCCAGAAAATGTCCCGTCATGCCGCCTCTTTCCTCTTCCACCCGATCACGGCCGACACGGCCATCCGGGGAATCATGATGTGCGATTCGGGCATTGCCTTGAGCCCGATCTTTTCCGCTTCGACCAGACGAAGAAGCTCCGGTTGGTGCGAAAGCGCCCAGTCACCGTAGCCGCAGGCGTATCGAAATGTCCTCTCGTATCCGTTCTTGACGATCTCGCTCTCGACCACGCGGTCCACCTGGTCCGCCATGTAGTCGGCCATCCAAGTCCCGACCCGCTCCAGGTAGAACGCCTCCGCCAGGTTCTCCGCGGACAACGCCTCGACCCTGGCAGGAAGCGCCCCCCCGATGTGGCAGGCCATGAGCGTCGCACAGTCGCAGTCCGCGAGGAGCTTCACCATGTTCGATCCGGCGAGAAGCGTTCCGCTCCCCTCAATGACAATCGTGTCGGGCCGGACCTCCGTGATCCGGAACGTCCGGTAACAGGCCTGCCCTTGGATGAGCGAATAGGCCAGGTCGATCGCTTTCTTGATGTCCCGGGAAAGCGCGGCGGAGTCCAGCTCGGCGAGCGAACCGGCCTTGGGAATCCGCATCTCCCGCAGGACTTTCTTCTCGTCGATCGTGAACGGGATGTTGCGAAGGACGACCGCTCCCGCCAGGCTCCTGATCGGCATAGATTCTCCAGCCGGCCCCTTATGCTAGCACACGGGGAGCGGGAAAACGCGCGCGATTCACGACTGGCCCGTCGAACGAACCATCATGGCAGCCCGGGCCGCGATGAAGCCTCCCCGCGTCAGATCCACGCCGATGATCCGGTCCTTCGCGTCCTTCTCGCTCCACGGAAGAGGAATCGGAATCTTGGAGCCGTCCTCGGAAAGCGCCAGCCGGTACCCGGCCGTGAACCCGACGAGGAGCTTCCTCGCGATCAGGTCCCGAAGAGCATCGTAGAAGTCGAGGTGGTATTCCTTGCGGACCTTCTCCTCGGACTCAGGGATAGGAAGGGGATTGCGGAGGAGGGAGTAGATGAACCGGAACACCCCCTGGGGAAGACACACGGCGGGATCGACCTTCTGCGGAAGATCGGAGAACGTCTCCCGCCCGAGAAGGTAGATCTCCAGCTCGAGGACTTCCTTGGACACCATCTCGACACCGAGCGCGTGGGCCTTCTCTTCCTCCGCGCCGTCCGGGTCTCGCTTCGGATTGCGGCAGTAGAGGGTCTTGAGGACCTCTTCCTGAAGCGGGGAGAGCGCCCCCTGTCTCACCGGCGGCCCCCCGCGGCCGCCTTCGCCCCCCTGAAGGGGCAGGCGCGCTCCGCAATGTGCCGCTCGTACTCTTCGCGGAAGTAAAGGATGGAGCTTTGCACCGGCTGGACGGCCGCCGTGACAAGGTGGCAGATCCCCTTCCGCTCGATCATCCGGCACACCTGGAGGGCGGCGTCGATGTCCGCCGTCGATCCGCTTCCGCTCTCGATTCGGGAGACAATCTGCCCCAGCGCCTCGGTCCCCAACCGGCACGGCGGACATTGGCCGCAGGACCCGTGTTCGAAGAAGGAGACGAACCCGCGGACGAGTTCGACGACGCAGGTGTTTTCTCCGACGACGAACATCCCCCCCGTCCCGAGCCCGGTTCCCGCTTCTTTCATGGAATCGAAGTCGAGACGCACGTCGATCTTGTCCGCCGGCAGGAGAGGAAGAGAGGGGCCGCCGGGGAAGACGGCCTTGAGCCTCCCGCCTCCGCGGATTCCTCCGCCGTCCTTCTCGACGAGGTCCCTAAGCGGATACCCCATCGGCCGCTCATAGAGCCCCGGCCGCAGAACGTCACCCGAGAGGCAGAAGACCCGCGTCCCATGGTTGTTCGCCGGGCCGATCGTCCCGTACCAGTCCGCCCCGCGCGCCAGGATGTGCGGGAGATTCGAGAGCGTCTCCACGTTGTTCACGACCGTGGGCTTCCCGAAGAGGCCGATGGCCGCGGGATAGAACGGCGGCTTCTGGCGCGGAATCGGCGCTTTCCCTTCGATCACTTCGAGGCAGGCCGTCTCCTCGCCGCCGATGTAAAGACCGGGGCTCTCCACGACGCGGACCTCGACCCCGGAGCGGCCTGGCCTCTCTGCGGTCCCGATGAGTCCCGCGATCTGGGCCTCGTCCATGGCGCGGGCCATGACGGCGATCTCGTTCTTGAACCGGCCGTTGATGTAGAGCCAGGCGGTCTTCGCGCCGACGGCGTACGCCGCGATCAGGATCCCTTCGAGGAGCTGATGCGGCGCGCGAAGAAGAAGGGCTTGGTCCTTGAACGTCCCCGGCTCATCCTCGTTGGCGTTGCAGACGAGGTACTTCTCCGGCGACGGGGTCTCCAGAACCATCCGCCACTTGACGGCCGTGGGGAAACCGCTCCCGCCCCGGCCGCGGAGCGCCGCCCGCTCCACCTCCGCCACGATCCCGGCCGGCGGCATCGCGAGCGCCTTCCGAAGCCCTTCGTACCCGCCCGCGCGCTCGTACGCCGCGAGATCGGGGAGGTCGAGGCGATCGGGATGAAGGAGAACGGGTTCCATACAAACGGGAGGACGGTTATCTCCGTCCCTTGCCGCCCTTCTTTCCAGCCTTGCGTTTCGGAGAAGCTTTCTTCGCCGGTTTCTTGGGAGCGGCTTTCCTGACGCCTTTCTTTGCCAGGGCTTTTTTCGCCTTCGGCTTCTTCGCCGCCGCTTTGTTGGCCTTTGCCTTCTTCGGCCTGGCCGCGGCCTTCTTTCCCTTCGCCAGGAGTCCGGCCAGCGTCTCGCCGATCAGGGCCGGGTTGTCCGTCACGGCCACGCCGGCCTTGCGGAGCGCCGCCATCTTCGACGCGGCCGTGCCCT
>Ga0154722_1060_pt3 | contig 41453 bp, 46 predicted proteins | sample Rifle2008BG16ft_FD_105730 | JGI IMG/M metagenome (GOLD analysis project Ga0154722, IMG submission 105730) | Nitrospirae bacterium RBG_16_64_22 | reverse complement strand
TGCTTCAGAAGCTCCACCATCCGCTGGCCGCGGTTGAGCTGGCGAAGCGTGGCCTTGTCCAGATCGCTTCCGAACTGGGCGAACGCGGCGATCTCCCGGTACTGGGCCAGGTCCAGCCGGAGGGAGCCCGCGACCTGTTTCATCGCCTTCACCTGCGCCGAGCCGCCGACGCGGGAGACGGAGAGGCCGACGTTGATCGCCGGCCGGACGCCCGAATAAAAGAGGTCGGAGTCCAGGTAGATCTGGCCGTCCGTGATCGAGATGACGTTCGTCGGAATGTATGCCGAGACGTCCCCGGCCTGGGTCTCGATGATCGGAAGCGCCGTGAGTGACCCCCCGCCGCGCGCGTCCGAGAGCTTGGCCGCCCGCTCGAGGAGGCGGGAGTGGAGATAGAAGACGTCGCCGGGATAGGCTTCGCGTCCGGGGGGACGGCGAAGCAGAAGCGAAAGCTGGCGGTAGGCCACGGCCTGCTTGGACAGATCGTCGTAGATGATGAGGGCGTGACGGCCGTTGTCCCGGAAGTATTCGCCCATGGCGCATCCGGTATACGGGGAAATGAACTGGAGGGGAGCGGGCTCCGAGGCCGTGGCGGCGACGATGATCGTGTAGTCCATCGCGCCGTACTCGGAGAGCGTCTTGATTACGCCGGCGACCGTCGAGCGCTTCTGGCCGATTGCGACGTAGATGCAGACGACGTTCTGCCCTTTCTGGTTGATGATCGTGTCGACCGCGACGGCCGTCTTGCCCGTCTGCCGGTCGCCGATGATGAGCTCCCGCTGGCCTCGGCCGATCGGGATCATGGAGTCGATCGCCTTGAGCCCCGTCTGGAGCGGTTCCCGGACCGACTGCCGATCGACGATCCCGGGGGCGATGACCTCGATCTTGCGGGTCTGCTTGGCCGCGATCGGTCCGTGCCCGTCAACCGGCTCGCCGATGGCGTTGACGACACGCCCGACCAGCTCGTCTCCCACGGGGATTTCGGCGATCCGGCGGGTCCGCTTGACGAGGTCGCCCTGCTTGATCTCGGCCGCTTCTCCCAGCAGGACGACGCCGACGTTGTCCTCCTCGAGGTTCAGGACCATTCCCATGATCCCGTGGGGGAATTCGAGGAGTTCTCCCGCCATGGCGTTTTCCAGCCCGTACACCTTGGCGATCCCGTCTCCCGCCGAGATGACCGTGCCGGTCTCGGCCACCTCCATGGCCGTCTTGAAGCCCTGAATCTGCTTCTGGATGAGTTCGCTGATTTCGGCCGTCTTGATCTGCATTGTCTACCTTTCCGTCAGATGTTTGTCCAAGCGGTCGAGCTGACCGCGGAGGCTTCCATCGTAAACGACGGAGCCGATCCGGACGACGACGCCGCCCAGAAGGCCGGGATCGACCGTCACGCCCAGGCCGATTTTCCGGCGCGTGATCCGGCCGAGCGCGGCCGCCAGGGCGTCCGTCTCGCCCGGCGAAAGGGGCCGCGCCGAGGAGACCTCGGCCGTGGCCCGGTTCTCGGCTTCTTCGAGGAGGTTCCGATATCCCGCCGCGACTTCCGGGAGCTGGCTCAGGCGGCCCCGCTCCAGAAGGCTCGTCAGAAAGCGCTGGCAAAGCTCCCCGGCGCCGCACTGGTCCAGAACGCCGGTGAGCAGGTCCTTCTTATCCGAGATCCGAATCTTGGGATTGTTCATGAAACGGCCGAGGACGGGATTGCCGGCGTAGATCTGGGCCGCCCCGTCAAGGTCGCGGCCGACCGTCGGGGCCTGATCGGCCGCTATGGCCATCTGAAAGATCGCCCGTGCATAACGCCGGGCCAGAGGTCGAACTAAGCTCATTCGGGAGCCTCCGGGGGGAAAAGCCCGCAAACGCTACCATGCGTTCTCTAAACGGTCAAGGATCATTTGGCTTTCTGGAGCGGAGAGCGGGTGAATCGGAGAATGAGCGGATAAGCAAAGCAAATGGCGCCGGACGGCAGACCGCGCGAGCGATGCGGGCTACTCCGTGAAGAATTCCTCGACGTCGGTGCGGGTGACGAGGGACTCGACGGTGTACCCGGCGGCGCGGAGGAGATCGGGGCCGCCTTCCTCGCGGTCCACGATGACGATCACGTGGTCCACGCTCCCGCCGGCGGCTTCAACCTCGCGGATGGCCCGAAGGGTCGAGGTCCCTCCCGAGATCACGTCGTCGACAAAGACGGCCCGCGCGCCGGGGTCCAGGTTCCCCTCCACCTTTCGGGCGTTGGGGATAGACTCCACGTCCTTCCGGACGAAGAAGGCGTTGACGGGCCAGTTGGCCTCGTCCGAGAGGGCGGCGATGACCGAGACGATCGGGATGCCGCCGATCGACATTCCTCCCACCGTGTGGCAGTCGAGCTCCTTGAGCCGCTTGAGGATGAGCTGGCCGATGCAGTAGGCGCCCCTTGGGTGCAGGCTCACGAACTTCGTGTCGATGTAGAAGTCGCTTTCCCCTGTCGACACGCCGGGCCGGCGCCGCTCGTAGGCCCTTTGGGCGATGAGTTGGACAAGCTCGCGATGAAGGGTTTCGGCCGAATCGATCTGGCTCAAACGAACAGCCTCCGTTTCGCAGGCAGGATCGCCCACCGGCAGGGAGCGTCCGGACAGTCACAGTCCCGGCCGGGGTCGATTTATTCTAACAGAAGGCGTTTCGGGATTAAACGGGGAGAATAAGGGGGACTTTCCAGGAAGTGTTCGTTGCCGGCGCGAGACGGCGTCTGCGGAGAGCCTGACGCCGTCTCTGGCAACGGTTTCGGCCGCCATCCTTACCGAGAGGGCGGATTTTCGGCCGCCGATGAGCGGCCGGCCATCGTCCGGTGGTGCATTCCGCGTCCCTTGTGCTGAGGCAGTAAGGCCTGCTGTTCGGGGGTGAGGACGCTCCGTACGTCCAGGCGAAAGATGAGGGACTTCTCCCCCAGCTGGGCCCGCAGGTCGGATACTTCTCTTTGCTTGGCCAGGGTCTTCTCCCGGTTGGGAGTCCGGGCCGCCAGCATGGCGTGGAGTTCGGCCTTCTTTTCCCGGAGCGCGAGCTTCCACTCGGACGTCTCCTTGACGAATGCCGCACGAAATCCGTCGATCTGCTGTCGCTGATCGGCCGTGAGCTCGTGTCCCGTCCCGTTCAGCTTGGCGAACGGTTCCGCCGCTCGACCCTCGTGACCGTGGACGCGCGCAAAGGCGACGGCCGCGGGGATGAGCAGAAGTACCGCGGTCAGTGCAATGGTCTTCTTCATGTTTCTCACCTCCTTCCTTTCGAGTCTGGTGAATTCGACCCGGCGTGGGCGAAAAGGTTGAATCCCGCGGGTTTTTCCGTCTGCCCGGCGCCCCCTTGTGGTCAAGGGAGCGCCGGGAGAAGACAGGCGGGGTTCACAACTAGCGCCCGCCGTACCCGCTGTGGCCGTGCTGGTGATGACGGTAGTGGTCGTGGTGACGGGCGTCCCGATGCGACCTGAATTCGCAGGTCCATCCGCCGTCCCGGTAGTGGTGATAGTGCCTATGATCCCGGACGTAGACGGGAGCCGGCGCATAGACCGGAGCGTGCACGACGGCCGCGTGGGCGGGCCGCGGGTCGAGGATAGCGTCGAGCAGGATGAGGCCCCCGAGGGCAATGGCGGCTCCTTCCCATCTGTGGCGGACCTTGTGATCCCCGGCCCAGGCCTGGGGTGCTACGGCGGCAAGAATGAAGAGTGCCGTGACGGTTGCGAGCGCGATCTTCTTCATGGCTGACCTCCTCTCGGTTCGGGGTTCTCCCCGTTTTGCCCTTAAGACGGACGGGCGGGAGGTTTATTCAGCGGGGAAAACCCACGGCGGCAATGACCGCTTGCGACCTCCTGTTATTGTGACTCGGTTTTTCAGAGAAGGTTGAACCGGGAAACCGCAGTTCATTCACCGCAGAGGACACGGAGCACGCAGAGGGAAATCTTTTTCGGGCGCTTTTCACGCGTACAGAGACTGCTTTGCGTTCTCTGCGCGCTCAGCGGTTCATGTTTTTCCCGCGTTGAATGAAGTGGGATGTCAGCAGGACAGGCCGAGGGAGGCGAACATCCGGATGTCGGCGGCGGGATCGCCTCCGGCCGTGGTGAGGTATCCGCCGACGATCGCGCCGCGGGCGCCGGCCCGGACAGCCTCGCTCTGGAGGGGGCCCAGGCTCGCCTCCCGCCCGCCCGCCAATTTGAAGACCGGCTTCGGAAGGACCAGGCGGAAGACGGCGATCGTTCGGACCATCTCCCAGGGGTCGGCCGCTGGAACATCCTCCAGGGGCGTTCCGGGTCGGGGGTTGAGGATGTTGATGGGTACGATCTCGGGATCAAGCTCCCTCAGCGCGAACGCAAACTCGATCCGCTGGCGGGGCGTCTCGCCCAGGTTCAGGATCCCGCCGCAACAGGCGTTGATCCCGGCCTTCTTCAGGATGCGAACGGTCCGGACGCGGTCTTCGAATGCGTGAGTGCGGACGATGGAAGGGAAGAAGGAAGCCGCCGTTTCGATGTTGTGATTGTAGGTGGAAACGCCGGCTGACTTGAGCGCCGCGGCCTGTTCTTCCGTCAGGGCTCCCAGGGCGCAATCGACCGAGAGGCCGGTTTCATTTCTGATTTTTTGGACGAGGGAGAGGATCCGCGGGAAGTCCCGTTCGGACGGGGAGCGTCCCTGCGAGACGATGCAGAACCTTCGGGCGCCGATCTCCCGGGCGCGCCGGGCGGCGTCCATGATCGCTTCATCCGAAAGGAGCGGGTGGCTGGGAGCGTCGGCGGAGTGGTGCATCGATTGAGAACAGAACGAGCAGTCCTCGACGCAACTCCCCGTCTTCGCGCTGACGATGGCGCAGAGGTCGGCCTTGCTCTCATGGAAGGCGGCGGTGACGCGGGCGCCGGCTGAGACGAGGTCGGGCGTTGGAATCCGCGCGTCGGTAAGGAGCGTCAGGGCCTCGTCGAAAGAGATCTCCCGGCCGGACAGTACTTTCCTGAGCGCCTCCTCGACGAGAAAATGGAAGGCGGGGGATGGATTCCCTTGCCCGGGCGCCGATTCACCCATTCACCCATTCACCGTCATTCAACGATATCTCCGGGCAGATCCTCGACCTTGACGCCGCGCTCGACGAGGTAGGCGACGCCCTTGTCGAGGGATTGCTCCTCGCCCACGAGCTCCAGGACGACCTCGCCGACGGTCTCGGTCACTTTGGCGCGGCGGATGTTCGGCATGATGTCGAACCGCTTTGCCATCGTGTAGATGACCGGTTCGGTGATGAGTTCCTGCGGGAACGTGAGACGGACTCTTCGATTCGGCACGGTCAGCTCCTCAGACTGCAGAATTCTTCGTAGTCGATCAATTCCGTTATCGTCGGGTGCGGTCCGCAGACCGGACACTGCGGGTTCTTCGGCACCTTGACCGTCCGGAACTTCATCTCTAGCGCGTTGTACACGAGAAGACGCCCGATGAGCGGTTCGCCGATCCCGATCAACAGCTTGAGGACCTCCGTCGCCTGGGCCACGCCGATCGTCCCCGCCACGACCCCGAGGATCCCCGCCTCCTGGCAGGATGGGACGAGTCCTGGCGGCGGCGGTTCCGGAAAGAGGCACCGGTAGCACGGGCCCTTGCCGGGGACGATCGTGGTGACCTGGCCGTCGAACCGGAAGATCCCGCCGTGAGAGAGGGGCTTGCCCGACAAGACGCAGGCGTCGTTCACGAGGTAGCGGGTCGGGAAATTGTCGCTCCCGTCGACGACGACGTCGTAGTCGGCGATGATCGACAGAATGTTCTCCGAGGAGACGCGCGTCTTGTGGACGACGACCTTGATGTCCGGGTTGAGGGCCTCCATCTTCTCCCTGGCCGAGTCGGTCTTGTGCTTCCCGATATCATGGGTGAAGTGGATGATCTGCCGCTGGAGATTGCTCACCTCCACCGTGTCGCTGTCCACGAGGCCGATGGTTCCGACCCCGGCCGCGGCCAGGTAGAAGGAGACGGGCGCGCCCAGACCGCCCGTTCCGATGACGAGGACGCGGCCTTCGAGGATCTTCCGCTGGCCCTTGCCGCCGACTTCCGGAAGGAGGATATGGCGGGAGTACCGCTTGACCTGATCGTCGCTCAGTTCGAGTTTCTTCATGGATATGAACCCTTCACGCGCTTCCAGCAGGCCGCAGTAGTACCGGGCACGTCCTATGCCTGGGACGGGTTGATAGTATAGCGGTTCCCGTTCTGGAAACGAAACGGAAAGCGGAGTGGTTCCGGATTCCCTTTCCCTACGCCCCGCCGGCGATGGCGGGGATGATCGAGATCTCGTCCCCGTCCTTGAGGGGGGTCGTCTCGCCTTGAAGGAAGCGTATGTCTTCCTCGTTGACGTAGATGTTCACGAACCGGCGGACCTTCCCGGCCTCGTCGCAGATCCTTTCCTTTAGCCCGCTGTACTGGGCTTCGAGGCTGTCGATCACCTCCTGAACCGTTCCCCCCGCCGCGACCACTTCGGCGTTGTTCCCCGTGAGGGCTTGAAGGGGAGTTGGAATCCTGACCTTGACACCCATCGTTCCGATCCTCCTCTTACCAGGATGCTGAAAAAGTCCATCCATGGCTTTTTCAGCCACGACTTGCGCGAAGTGAATTCGCGCAAGTCTTTCAAATCGCTCGACTTCAAATCTTCGCGATTTGGCGGCGCGTCCATGCTCCGCGCGTCCCGCCTTGCGGGACTGTTTTTCAGCAGCCTGCTACTTCTTTTCCCGCTTGCGGATGTAGATCTCCCAGGCGCGCTCCTCGATCTGCTTGATGCCGAGGACCTCGTTTCCCTCGTTGATCGCGCTCTGGGGGACGTTCTTGATCGCCGGGGGATAGTCCACGATCACCCTGAGGACCTGCTCCTCTTCCATGTCTTCGAGCTTCAGCTTCGACCGGACGAAGGTGTAGGGGCACACCTCGCCGCGGATGTTGAGCGTCTCGTCAAAGGCGGGCGTTTCGTCCGCCGAGAGCATCTTCGGTTGTTCCTGCGCCATGGCCGATCCCCAGGTTCAACTTTCAACTTTCGACCTTCAACCTTCGACTTTCGACTCCTAACTCCTATCTCCGAACTTCTACCCCACGCCCGCCGTCTTCTTCTCCAGGGCCGCCTCGAAGGCGGCCAGGTTCGGCCGGATGTGGATCGGCTCGCCGATCTTGCCGGCGACCGCCTCCTGGGTCTTGAGGCCGTTCCCCGTGACGCAGATGACGAGCGACTCGTTCCGCCCGATCTTCCCCGCCAGGGCGAGCTTCCGCGCGACGGCCACCGTGACGCCTCCGGCCGTCTCCGCGAAGATCCCCTCCGTCCGCGCCAACAGCTTGATCGCGTCGACGATCTCGTCGTCCGTGACGGCCTCCGCGTCGCCGCCCGACGCCCTCAGCATGTCGATCGCGTAGTATCCGTCGGCCGGGTTTCCGATGGCGAGGCTCTTGGCGATCGTCTTCGGCACGACCGGCTTGATGACGTCGCGGCCGCTCTTCCACGCCTGGACGATCGGCGAGCACCCCTCGGCCTGGGCGACGTGGACCTTCACGCGCGCCCGCGAGATCAGGCCCAACTTGTCGAGCTCCGAGAACCCTTTCCAGACCTTCGTCGAGAGGGAGCCGGACGCCGCGGGGACGACGATATGGTCCGGGGTCCGCCATCCGAGCTGTTCGGCCACCTCGAAGGCGATGGTCTTCGATCCCTCGGCGTAGTACGGGCGCAGATTGATGTTGACGAACCCCCAGGTGTACTTCGAGGCGATTTCGCTGCAGAGGCGGTTGACCTGGTCGTAGTTCCCCTCCACGGCCACCACCTGGGGATCGTAGATGAGGGAGCCGATGACTTTTCCTATCTCGAGGTCCGCGGGGATGAAGACGACCCGCTTGAGTCCCGCTTGGGCGGCGTGGGCCGCCACCGAGTTGGCGAGGTTTCCCGTCGAGGCGCAGGCGACCGTATCGAACCCGAACTCCTTCGCCTTCGAGAGGGCGACGGCGACGACGCGGTCCTTGAACGAGAGCGTGGGATGGCAGTTGGCGTCGTCCTTGACGTAGACCTCTTTCAGACCGAGCTCCCGGGCCAGGTTGTCCGCGGCCACGAGGGGCGTGAAGCCTGAGTAGAGGCCGACGGTCGGCTCCCCGTCGATGGGGAGAAGCTCCCGGTATCGCCAGAGCGAGGGGGAGCGGGAGGCGATCGTTTCCCGGGTCAGCGTCTTCCCGATCGCCTCGTAGTCGTAGACGACTTCGAGCGAGCCGAAGCAGAACTCGCAGACGTAGATCGGCGCCTTGGCATAACTTCGCCCGCATTCGCGGCATTTGAGACCTTTGACGTGCGACACTCCCTTTCGACCTCCGTTCTACCTGAAGTACGGCTCCAGGCTGAAGTACCGTTCTCCGCCGTCCGGGAAGACCGTGACGACCCTCTTCCCCTTGGGGAGTCTCTCCGCCACCCGGACAGCCGCGAACGCCGCCGCTCCGGCGGAGATTCCCACGAGCAGACCTTCCTCCCGCGCCAGGCGTTTTGCCGTGCGGTAGGCGTCCATGTCGTCCACGGCGATGATCTCGTCGATCACCTTCCGGTCGAGCGTCTTCGGGACGAACCCCGCGCCGATCCCCTGGATACGGTGCGGTCCGGGCGCCCCCCCGGAGAGGACCGGCGAGCCCGCGGGCTCCACGGCGTAGATCCGGACGCCCGGCACACTCTTCTTCAGGACCGCGCCGACCCCCGAGATCGTGCCTCCCGTCCCGACGCCCGCGACGAAGGCGGCGATCCGCCCCCCTGTCTGGGCCAGGATCTCCCGCGCCGTCGTCCGGCCGTGCGTCGCGGGATTGGCCGGGTTCTCGAACTGGTGCGGCATGAACGACCCCGGCGTGCCGGCCGCGATTTCCCGCGCCTTTTCCACGGCCCCGGCCATCCCGTCGCGGGCCGGCGTGAGAACGATCTCCGCGCCATAGGCCGCCAGGATCAGCCGTCTTTCCTCGCTCATCGACTCCGGCATCGTGAGGATGAGCCGGTAACGCTTCACGGCCGAGACGAGCGCCAGACCGATGCCCGTGTTTCCCGACGTCGGCTCGACGATGACCGATCCGGGCCTGAGCAGGCCCCGCCTCTCGGCGGTCTCAACCATCCCCAGGGCGATCCGGTCCTTCACGCTTCCGCCCGGGTTGAACGACTCGATCTTGGCCCAGATCTCGGCGCCCCGCGCCGGAACCACGGCCCTGAGCCGGACCAGAGGGGTCCGGCCGATCAGGTCGAGGACGCTCCGTCCGACCGGGCCGGTCTTACGATCCTCCGCCCATGAAGTAGAGGAGTTCAACCGAGTCGCCCTCTTTGAGGCGGACCTGGTCGTATCGGCCGCGCTCGATGATCGAGTCGTTGACCTCGACCGAGACCATCTCCGGGCGGACGTTTCTGTTTTGGAGGAGCGACGCGATCGTGGCGCCGTCATCGCACGTTTCCTTCTGTCCGTTGAGCGAAATCATCATGATCCGAGGTCCCTTTCCTCATGCCGCAGACAGCTTTTCGCTCTTCTCCCCGACTCGCCCCGGCGAGCCGGGGACGATGATCGGGATGGGCGTCACGCGGTCCTCCACGATCCGGTAGGCCCGCGCCTCGGGTTCCCCCGGGTCCCGGAACGAGACGATCACCGTGGCGGCCTCCGGATAGAACGCCAGGTCCCTGTCCTTTCGGGAGGGGTAAGGCGTCGTGCACGGATGCGAGTGGTAGATGCCCACGAGAGAGAGCCCTTCCTTCCGCATCTCCTTCATGACGGCGAACTGCTCCTTCGGGTCCATGAAGTACGAATAGGGCGTCGGCTCGACGTTCGTCATGGGATAGACGCGGACGACCCGCCCGTCCCTTCCGGCCAGGATCCCGCAGGCCTCGTTCGGGGCGTGCGCCCTCAGGTGCTCCACCATCTCCCGAAAGGACTCCGGCCCCATCTCGATGCCGGGCGGCTGTTCGTCCTCCACTCCGTCCTCCATCCTGGCTCCGCGCCGGCTCCACGCTGGAAATAAAAAAACCCCGTGCCAAAAAGACGCACGGGGTTGACGAAATGCCTGACCCGGCCTTTTAGCACTTTTTTTAACGTGGTTGCAATATGCCGCAAATCAATCCACGTGTATTCAGTTGTAGGCTCCAAAATAAGGAATACGCCCGGAAGGTGTCAAGAAGTATTTCAAATTTCCCCCGTTGGAGAACCCCGCCTTGAAAGGCGGGGTTCTCCAACCTCCGAGGTACTTTTCGATAATTTCATTCGTGCGCCTTGACCCCGTCCCAAGGGGCGGGGTCAAGGCGCACTTTGCGGTTCTACCGCACGACGAGGACGGAACATGGGGCACGCTCGACGACCTCGGCCGAGACGTTCCCGAGAAGCGTCTTGAGGACGCCTTTTCTTCCCCGCGATCCGACGACGACGAGCGACGCGCCGACTTCCGCCGCGAGCGTGACGATCTCGTCGGCCGGACCGCCCTCCCGCACCACGAGCCGGGGAGTGACGCCCCTGGACCGGCAATGGGTTTCCGCCCGCTCCAGGACGAGCCGGGCGTCCATCCGCGCCGCGTTCCGGAGGGCCTCGTGGTCCAGCTCCTCCATCTCCACGCTTTCCCCGGGGCCGCCGGTGACGGAGACGAGGACGATCTCCCTTGCGCCGGGGCCGGTTCGGTCGATCGCCGCGTCCAGAATCTTTTGGATAGGCGTGTTTGGGTCAATACAGACGACGACGATTTCCGGCTGGGGCATTACGGACTCCTTCCTATCAGCGATAGGAGCCAGCCGCGAACGGCATCGCCAAGGCCGGGGGCCTCCGTTCGGGCGGCCCGCGAAGTGAGCGGGACAGCAAGGGGATCGCGGATCGACCGGGCCATATCCTGGACATTCTGGAAACGCGCGGCCGGTTCCCTCTCGATCGCTCTCAGGATCAACTCCTGCCAGGCGGGGGAAAGATCGCTCTTGAAGACGCGCGGCGGGATCGGGTCGAGATACAGGCGCCGCCGGGCGCGGGCTTCGGGCGTCCGGCCGGCGAAGGGAAGGCGTCCCGTAACCGCTTCGAAGAGAACGATCCCCAGAGAATAGATGTCGCTCCGCCAATCGGCTTCCTTCCCGGCGACCTGTTCAGGAGAGGCGTAGTCCGGTGTTCCCTGGGGAAGACCGGTTTCTGCGCGGTCCTCAATGAGCTCGCGCTTTCCCATGGTTCTCGCCAGGCCGAAGTCGACGAGGACGAGGCGTCCGTCCACGGTCCGGATGACGTTCTCGGGCTTGAGGTCGAGGTACGCGATTCTTCTGCCATGAAGATACGCGAGGGTTTCGCACAGGGCGAGGCCGATCTCCGCAGTCCGGGAGAGAGGAAGGGGCGCTTCCCGCCGGAAGACCCCGCGCAGATCCTCGCCGTCCAGGAACTCGAGGGCCAGGTAGTGCAGGTCCCGTCCGTCCGCCCTCCTGAACCGGACGATTCCAGGATGGTCGAGTTCCTCAAGGAGAGCGGCCTCCCGGCGGAAGGCGTCGTAGAACTGGGGCCTCGCGCCGAAGGAGAGGTCGGGCACCTTGAGCGCCACGACTTCGCCCGTGGCCGTGTCCGTCGCCTTGTAGATCGTCCCCATCGCGCCGCGGTGGACGAGTCGGACGATTTCGTATCGGTCGATGTGTTTCTGCGCGCCGGCCTGCACGCTGGGCCCGGGCTTCGTCACGTCGATCCTCCGGCAGGGCGTGTCAATCTACCACATCCGGCCGGGCCGGGGTAGATCGACCGGTTCCCGCCTTGACCGGTGTGGAATAAGGGTGGTACGGTCGGATAATAATGAACCTAGAAAAAGCAGTTGAACCGCGGAGCACGCAGAGAACGCAAAGGAGTTCCATGGATGGGAAGACACATCGACCTCACCAGGCAGGTGAGCATCAAAACCGCCCGGAAAGGTGTTCCTTGGCGGACTCCGCGTCCTCTGCGGTGAGTGAACTGCGGTTATTGGGATGAAAGCCAAGCCGGAGATTACGCTCGTCACGGGCGGCACGGGATTCGTGGGCAGACGCCTCCTGCCGCTGTTGGCCGATTCGGGAAGGGTCCGCTGTCTGGTCGAAGGGAAAACGAACATTTCCCGGCTCCGCCACGGCCACGTCGAGTACGTCCACGGAAGCCTCCTCGACCGGGACGCGCTTGGGCGCGCGCTCCGCGGCTGCGGACGGGTCGTCCATCTCGAAGGCGTCCCGCAGGAGAGCCGGCGGGTTGTCTTCCGCAGGATCGACGCGGGGACGAAGATCCTCGCGGAGGAGATGAAAAACGCGGGCGTCCGCCGCCTCGTCATGTTGTCGCTCGTCGGGGCGGCGCCGGACGCGCCCTTTCCGTTCCTCCGCGCCCAGGCGAGGGCCGAAAGCCACGTCCTGGGATCGGGCGTTCCGGCGGCGATTCTCCGGACGACGATTCTCTACGGGCGCGGGGACAATTTCGTCGAGAGGATTCTCGACTGGTCCCGGTTTCTTCCTTTCATTCCGATCCCGGTCTCGGGAACGCGGCGGCTTCAGCCTCTTCACGCGGCGGATCTGGCTTTCGCGCTCCTCCGGATGCTGGACGAAAACGAGACCGGCGTCTGGGAAGTGGGGGGACCCGAGATCCTGACCGTAGACGAGGCGGTCGCCATGGTCGCCCGCGCGTCCGACCGGCGCGGTTCCCTCGTGCATCTTCCCCGCCCCCTGATCCGCGCGTCGGCCGTCGTCCTGGAAGCCTTCTCGCGTCGGCCGACGCTCACGCTGGCGCAGGTCGACGCCTTCCAGGCCAACCATCTCTGCCCCCGGGACTCGTTCGAGAAGCGGTTCGGACGCCCGGCGAGGACTTTCGAGGAAGGTCTGCGGGACTTCCACGTTCGTTCGTGAGGCGGAGAACGAATCCCACGCAATCCCCCTTTTTCAAAGGGGGAGAAGGGCGATTGGAAATTGTAAATTGGAAATTGTAAATTGGAAATTGCAACTCCGAAGGAGAGCCCTGGCCCTCTTGGCATTTGTCCCCGCCGTTCTTTCGTTCGCCGTTCCAGCTTCCGGTCTCGAGCGCCTGAAAAAGGTTTCGGACCGGTTCTATTTCTTCCAGGGAGATTTCGGAAATCCGAACAGCGGCGTGATCGTCACGCCAGGCGGACTGGTCGTGATCGACGCCCAGTGGTCCACGGCGGCGGCTGGCGACTTCCTTCGGGAGATCCGCGAGGTCTCCGACCTGCCCGTTCGGTTCCTCGTCTACACCCACGCCCACGCCGACCACGTCTCGGGCGCCCATGTCCTGGCGCAAGGGGCGACCGTCGCGGCGTCGGCGTCGACTGCCCGGGAGATGGAAGAGCGCGGCCGGGAGATGGTCGACGCGCTGAAGGAGCGAATCCGCAACCAGGCCGACGACCTTCCGCTCGTCCTTCCCGCCCTCACGTTTTCCGGCCGGACCGTCATTCGCATCGGCGGCGTCGACGTCGTCCTCATCGACGTCGGACGGGGGCATTCCTGGGGGGACACGGCCGTCTTCCTGCCGGAGGAGGGGATCCTCTACGCGGCCGACCTCGTCGCGACGAACCGGTTTCCCTGGATCCGCGAGTCCTCGATCCGCGAATGGCTCGCGGCGCTGGCCCGCCTCTCGGCGGAAACGGGCGGTCCGGTCGAGAAGGTCTTCCCCGGGCACGGCGAACCGGGCGGGGCGGCGCAGATCGAGAGGACGAAGCGGCTGTTGGAGGCCCTCCGGCGGGAAGTGGGCGCGGCGATCGAGGCCGGTTGGTCGACGTTCGAGGCCCAGCGGAGGATCCGGCTGACGGAGTTCTCCTCCCTCGAAAATTACGAGTTCCGCCTGCCGCCCGCCGTGGGGCGGGTCTACGAAGAGATGGAAGCCGAGAAGGAGGGGATCGCGCCGGGGCATCCCTAGTTGGCCGAGCTGGCCGGTCCGGCCGAGCCGAGTCGGCCGAGCCTTGAACCGCCTCGGGGTGTGTGGTAAGGTCGGGGCGTTGGCCGACCGCCGTTCCGGGTCCCGCAAAGGGTCTCTCCCAATGCCGTCTCTCATTCACCATGCCGAGATCCTGTCCCTTCTGGCCGAGGGGGCCTCTCTCCTGGGCCGGACCCCCGACCGGGAAAAGATCCGCCTCCTTCGCGACAGAGTCGCCGAGACACGGCGGATGCACGGCCTGGAAGGATCGTCCGCCGGGGAGGAGACGCTCGTCTGGCTCACGGTCCTGGACGCCCTGGTCGAGCGGCTCCTGCACGATCAGGAGGCCATGGCGGCCCTCTCGACGGTCAAGGCGTTCTACGAAGACGTCCTGGCCTCGCTCATCGAGGGGGTCGTCGTGATCGACCCGTCCCGCCGGATCACGCTCGTCAACCGGGCGGCGGAGGAGATCGTCGGGATCACGTCGGAAGAGGCCGTCGGCCGGTCTCTCGACGACGTCTTCCGGGACCTGACGGAGATCGCCTCCCTGGCGACGCAGACGTTCGAGACGGGCCGGTCCTTCTCCAACAACGACGCGCTCCTCAGGCGTTCGGGGGGAGAGACGCGGGCGATCGGCGTGATGACTTCGATCGTCGCCGGGTCCGGCGGCGGCATAACGGGGGTCGTGGCCGTTCTGAGGGATCTCACGAGCGTCCGGGAGATGGAAGAACAGGTCCGCCGGGCCGAACGGCTGTCCGCGCTCGGTGTCCTCGCCGCCGGGATCGCCCACGAGGTCCGGAATCCGCTCGCCGGCGTGAGAGGCGCGGCCCAGCTGTTGAGAAGCGAGGTCCGGGACAACCAGGCCCTCGTTCCCTACACGGACGTGATCGTCCGGGAGGTCGACCGTCTCGACCGGATCGTGACGGGCCTTCTCCCCTTTGCCAGCCCGCGGACCTTCTCCTACGGTCCCGTCAACATCCACTCTGTCCTCGACCGCGTCCTCCTCCTTGAACAGCCCCGCGCTTCGGCGGCGGGCGTCGGCTTCCAGCGCGAGTACGATCCGTCCCTTCCCCCCGTCCGCGGGAACGAGGAACAGCTCGCCCAGGTCTTCCTGAACCTCGTCCGGAACGGCGTCGAGGCGATGCCGGCCGGCGGACGGCTGACGGTGACCACACGCGTTCCCGACCCGTTCATGGCGATCCGGCGCGAAGGGGAGCGGATGCGGATGATCCAGGTCCGGGTCGCGGACGCCGGCGTCGGGATTCCGCCGGAGGCGACCGCGTCGCTCTTCACCCCGTTCTTCACGACGAAGGACCACGGGACGGGACTGGGTCTCGCCCTCTCGCACCAGATCGTCACCGAGCACGGTGGGGCGATCCGGGTCGAGAGCGAGCCGGGGCGCGGGAGCGCGTTCTCCGTCACCCTCCCCATGGTCCAGGAAGAGACGCCGCCGGAGAAACCGGGCCGCGGCGCCAGGCGCCGCGCCAGGACGAAGCAGGAGGATGCGGTGTGACGACCCTTGCGCCGCGCGTGCTCGTCGTGGACGACGACGAGTCGATCTGCTGGGTCCTGTCGAAGGCGCTGGACAAGGCCGGGTTCGCCGTCACGGTCGCCCACTCGGGGCCCGAGGCGCTCGAGCGTCTGGCCCTGGAGCCCCCGTCGATCGTTCTGATGGACATCCGGATGCCCGGGATGAGCGGGCTCGACGCCCTGGAGAAGATTCGCGCGGAGCGCCGCGACGTGCAGGTGATCATCATGACGGCGCAGTCGACGATGACCCACGCGATCGAGGCGATGAAGCGGGGCGCCTACGATTACCTCACGAAGCCATTCGACACGGACCAGGTGACGGCCCTCGTCGCCCGCGCCGCGGGCGAGATCGGGCTTCCGCCTCCGGCGGAGGAGGCGGCGGCCGAGAAGAGCGAGGTGACGCCGATCGTCGGCCGGTCGGGCCAGATGCAGGAGGTGTTCAAGGCGGTCGGACGCGTGGCGGGCAAGGACGTCACCGTCCTCCTTCGGGGAGAGAGCGGGACGGGGAAGGAGCTGGTCGCCCAGGTCATCCACGCCAACAGCCGGCGCTTGAGCGGCCCTTTCGTCACCGTGAACGCCGCGGCCATTCCCCGCGACCTCCTGGAGAGCGAGCTGTTCGGCCACGAGAAGGGGGCGTTCACCGGAGCGGCGGTCCAGAAGCGGGGGAAGTTCGAGGTGGCGCACGGGGGGACGATCTTCCTCGACGAGATCGGGGACATGGATCTCTCGCTCCAGGCGAAAATCCTCCGCGTTCTCCAGGAGAAGACGTTCGAGCGCGTGGGCGGCACCGACACGATCAAGGTGGACGTCCGGGTGATCGCCGCCACGCACCAGAACATCGAGGAGCTCGTGGCGGGCAGGCGGTTCCGGGAGGACCTCTACTACCGCCTCAACGTTTTTCCGATCTTTCTTCCCCCCTTGCGCGAGCGGATGGAGGACCTCCCCCTCCTGGTTTCCCGTTTCGTGGACGCGTTCCGCCACGAACTGGGGACGGGACGGATGCACGTCTCGCCGAGGGCCATGGAGCTTCTCAAGGGGTACGACTGGCCGGGGAACGTCCGCGAGCTGGAGAACACGATCAAGCGGGCGATGATCCTCTCCACCACAGGCACTATCCTTCCGGACGCCCTCCCGGATCACCTCCGCGGCCTGGCCCGCCGCCAGCGCGTGGCCAAGGACGAGTCCCTGGAGCGGTTCCTCGAGGAGAAGCTCGGCACGTTCGTCCGGCAGATGCGGTACGTCGAGGGGAGCGATCTCTATCACATGGTGGTTTCGAAAGTGGAGCGGACGCTCATCGCCATGGCCCTTCGAGCGACCGGGGGAAACCAGATCAAGGCGGCGGAGACGCTGGGGATCAACCGGAACACGCTCCGCAAGAAGATCAAGGATCTGAGGATTCCCGTCGAGAAGGGGAAGGCCGAGGCTTAGCAGGTTGCTGAGAAACTCGTTTTTCAGCATCCTGATGCCTGCCTTCGCCGCTCCGGACGGGCGGAGACACAAGGAGGATCGGCCCATGAGCCACGCTTCTCTCTTTCGAGCCGCTTCTCCCGCCGAAATCGCGGACGAAGTCCTCAAGGAGTTCGTGGAGGCCGCGCGGCGAGCGTTGGGAGACGATCTGCGCTCCATCGTCCTCTTCGGAAGCGCGGCCGAGGGGAAGCTCCGCGCGACCTCCGACGTGAACGTCGTTCTCGTCCTCTCCGCGTTCGATCCCGCCAAGGTCGATCCGCTCCGCGAGCCGTTCAGGGCCGCGCGCGCCGCCGTCCGGCTCGCGCCCATGATCCTGCTGGAAAGCGAGATCCCGGCGGCGGCCGAAGCGTTCGCCGAGAAGTTCTCCGACATTCTCCGCCGCCGGCGCGTTCTCCACGGGAGCGATCCGTTCGCGGGCGTTTCAATCTCCCGTGAGGCGGCGATCGGACGGCTCAGACAGGTCTGCCTCAACATGGTCCTTCGGCTGAGGGAACAGTACGCCCTCAGGAGCCTTCGGGAAGAGCAGGCCGCCCGCGCCGTCGCGGACGCGGCCGGACCTCTTCGCTCCGCCGCCGCGAGCCTCCTCGATCTTGAAGGCGCGCCGGCCTCTTCTCCGAAGGAAGCCCTGCTAAGCGTCGTCTCGTCCTTCGGCGGGGCCGGATGGGATGAGGTCCTGGGCCGGGTCTCGGAAGCGCGCGAGTCGGGAGTTCTCCCGGCGGGCTCCTCCGCCCCCGCCCTCCTCAAGATGATCGAGATCGCGGAACGGCTCCGAAAGCGGGCGGAAAGCCTTCCCTGAGGGACAGGCCGTGAACCCGTTCGATCTTCCCGGTCCGGAATTCCTGGTCTTCTATCTCTTTCTGGCTGGAATCGTCATCGCCGGCGTTCTCGGCGCGCGCTGTCTCCGTGAGGGGGGAGACGCGCCGCGGATCGATTCGTCCGATCCCTACATGATCGCATATCTTCGCGGGGGGCACCAGGAGGCCGCGCGTGTGGCGGCGCTGTCGCTCGTCGACCGGGGGCTTCTCAAGGTGAAGGGCGAGGAGATCGTGACGGCCGATCCGTCGGCCGAGACGCTTGTCCGGCGGCCGATCGAGAAGGCGGTCCTCGCGTGGTTCAAGGTCCCGAAGGAGGGCTTGTCGGTCGGGGACAGCCTTGAGGCCGAGGCCGCGTGCGCCAAGTACCGGGTGGAACTGGAGCGTCTTGGCCTGCTTCCGGACGAGGAGGCGAAAAGAACGCGGTTCCGGCTGAACGCCGGCGCCGTCCTCATTCTCGCCGGAGTCGCCCTCACGAAGATCGCGATCGCGCTCGCCCGGGGGCGGACCAACGTGGAGTTCCTGGCGGTGTTGATGGTCGCATCCGCCATCGCCGTCTGCGTCGTCGGCAACGCGACCCGCACGGTCCGCGGAAACGCCGTGCTGGGGCACCTCAAGACTCGGTTCAAGTGGCTCGAGGACAGGGCGGGGTCGATCTTCCCTGGAGGAGAGACGAACGAGCTGGCGATCCTGGCCGCCGTGTACGGACTCGGGGCCGTGCCCGCCATTCTCTTCCCGCACACGAAGATGCTGAGGCCGAAGAAGCGGACCTCCGGCGACGGAGGGTGCGGGTCTTCCTGTTCATCCTGTTCCTCGTGCTCCTCCTGCGGCGGGGGCGGGTGCGGTGGCGGTTGCGGCGGTTGCGGGAGTTAACATGCTGCGTGATCGCTGGCTCTTCGGGCGGAAGGCGGGATCGTTCACCCTGCAATGGCACCTGACGAACGCCTGCGAGCTTCATTGCGCCCACTGCTACGACCGGTCGAAGAGGACGGTCCTCGACCTCGACGAAGCATCGAGAGTCCTCGATGACTTTACGGGTTTCTGCGACCGGCGCCGCGTGAGCGGCCAGGTCTGCCTGACGGGCGGGAATCCTTTCCTCTATCCCGGGTTCATGGATCTCTATCGCGTGGTCGCCTTGGCGGGGCACGCGATTTCCATTCTCGGGAACCCGGTGAGCCGGGAGCAGATCGCCGGGATCGCCTCGATCCGCCGGCCGATCTACTATCAGGTCAGCCTGGAAGGCCTTCCGGAACACAACGACCGGATCCGGGGGGCGGGGAACTTCAAGCGCGTCCTCGGTTTTCTCGGCGTCCTGCGCGCGTTCCGCATCCGGGCCCACGTGATGCTGACGCTCACGCGGGACAACCCGGACCAGGTCATTCCACTGGGCGAGCGTCTCCGGGGGCTGGCCGACCGGTTTACGTTCAACCGCTTGTCCCAGGTCGGGGAGGGGGCGCTTCTCGACCTTCCGGAACGTGACGAATACATCCGGTTCATGAAGGAGTACATAGCCGCCGCCCGGTCGAACCCCGTCCTCGGCTTCAAGGACAACCTCTTCAACATCTTCCGCCACCACTACGGACGGCCGCTCCTTCGGGGGTGCACGGGCTTCGGGTGCGGCGCGGCGTTCAACTTCGTCGCCCTTCTTCCGGACGGCGAAGTCCACGCATGCCGGAAGTTCCCGTCGCCGATCGGGAGCGTCCGCGAATCGAACCTGCCAGAAATCTACGACTCCGCCGAGGCGAAGCGATACCGCCGGGGATGCGGGGAGTGCCGCGGGTGCCCCGTGCGGAACGTCTGCGGCGGCTGTCTCGCCGTCTCGCACGGCCGGGGGCTCGACGTCTTCCGCCGGCGCGACCCGCAATGCTTCATGGCGGATCGGGCGGAGTCTTTGGCGGGCTTCCAGGCCGGCCGACTCTCGCGCCTACAAGGCGCTGACAAGTCGCGTGAATTGTCCGGGGCGGGCGAATCTCACGCCGCTTGACACCCCTCATTCCAGCCCTTATAGTCTTGCGCCATGTCCCGGCGCCCCCTTGTTGCCGCCAACTGGAAGATGTACAAGACTCCATCCGAGGCGGCTGAGTTCGTGCGGGAACTGCTCCCGCTCCTGGGTGAGAGCGGGAGGGCCGACGTTGTCCTGGCTCCCCCCTTCCCGGCCCTGGAAGCCGTCGCTCGGATCCTCTCGGGGACGCAAATCGGCCTCTCCGGCCAGGACCTTTACTGGGAGGACGAAGGGGCGTTCACCGGGCAGGTGTCGGGCCGGATGCTGGCGGCCGTTGGGTGCGGGTACGTCATCATCGGCCACTCGGAGCGGCGGCAGTTCTTCGGGGAGACCGACGAGACCGTGGCCCGGAAGGTGGACGCGGCCTACCGGAACGGGCTGACGCCTATCGTCTGCGCCGGAGAGACACTGGAACAACGGGAAGCCGGCGAGACGGAATGCACTCTTCTCCGGCAGTTGAACGGCGGGCTCGGCTCGCTTTCGGCCGACCGGGCGCGGACGCTCGTCCTGGCGTATGAGCCGGTCTGGGCCATCGGGACGGGGAGGACGGCCACGCCCGAGATAGCGGGCGAGGCGCACGCCCTCATCCGGAACTGGCTCTCCCGGCGGTTCGAGGGTGCCGCGGAGGAGATCCGGATTCTCTACGGCGGAAGCGTCAAGCCGGACAACGCCCGCGCGCTCTTCTCGATACCCGATATCGACGGGGGACTGATCGGGGGCGCGAGCCTCAAGGCGGACAGTTTCGCCGCCATCGTCGCGGCCGCAAAGGCCTGACGGCGGACGACGGTCTATTAGACACTTATTAGAAAGGGACAAACGAACATGATTACGGTACTCACGATCCTTCACATCTTTTTGTCTTTCTTCATGATCGCCGTTGTCCTCTTGCAACAGGGCAAGGGGGCGTCGATCGGCGCGGCGTTCGGGGGCTCCAGCCAGACGCTCTTCGGGGCGCGGGGCGCCACGACCTTCCTGGCCAAGATGACGGTCGCCTTCGCCGCCCTCTTCATGGTCACGTCCCTGTCTCTCGCCTACATGGCGTCGAAGCGCGGCGTTTCCTCCGTCGTCCTGGACGAAGCACGGGGAGGAGGCCCGGCCTCCGTCACCGCGCCCGTCGAGAAGAAGGAAGGGGCAGCGCCCGGCCCGGCGCCCGAGACTCCTTCCGCCCCGGCAAAATAGCTCCACATCGCCGGGAGCCCGTCGTCCAGGAAGGAACGGTAGAGAAAACGGACGCGCGGTTTTGATAACGACGTTAGGTTGCATAGAGGAGCGTGTAGATGGAAGAGAAAGACTACAAGCAGGGCTCGGTGGTTTTCCGGGAGGGTGATGCGGGATCGGCAATGTACATCGTCAAGTCCGGCAAGGTGAAGATCGTCAAAAAGGGGAAGGAAGTTGAGAAAACCCTTGCCGTGTTCGGGCCCGGGGAGTTCTTCGGCGAGATGGCCATCATTACGGGAAATCTCCGCTCGGCCTCGGCCGTCGTCGAGGAGAACGCCCGGCTCCAGACGATGAGCCGGCAGGACTTCCTTGGCATGATCCAGTGCCAACGCAAGGAAGACGGTGTGGCGATGGGGGTGATCGAGAGTCTTTGCAATCGACTCCAGGAGACGGACCGGCAGATCGAAAACCTGCTGATCGGCGATCATCTCAACAGAGTTGCCGATGCGTTGTCCGGCGCGGACTCGGGATTGACGGTCGGGGACCTGGCAGGGCGCATGGGGCTCCACGGGGATCGCGTTCGAGACGTCCTTCGGAAGCTCGAAGCCGCCGGGGTGCTTTCGACGGAAGACGGCCGCATCAAGGCGATCGACCGTAAGAAACTGGACAGATACCGGGAGACCCAGACGCGCGTCGTTGATGTCCGGGGCGAAGATGACACGCTTCGGACCCATCGTCTTCTCAAGTCCGCCGGCAAGGGGACTTGGCTCGCGATCATCACCGACAGCAGTGCTCTCGAAGGGCAAATCCGACGGATGTCGGAGTCGGCCGGCCACAAGGTCCTCGATTCCGTCGCCGTCGGGCAGGGAGAGTGGCAGGTTACGGTCGAGATATACCCCGCAAATTCGCTGTCCCGCCGATCCGCGTTGACAATCCGAAACGGCGGGCCGTATGATTTCTTGTATGGCATAAAATAGACGCTGGGGGTGTCCTGCGCGGCCAGGACTGAGAGTTCCGAGAGAGCGGAACAACCCCTTGCACCTGATCCGGGTCATGCCGGCGTAGGGAAGCGGTCGACAGCAGTGAATAGGCGCCGCGCCATCTGGTGCGGCGTTTTGTTTTTCGGGGGAATATCGAGAATGGACCGTCAGGCATTCAACCTCGACGCGGCCGCGGTCTCCGCCCTCGCCCGGAGGCCCGCGCCGGATGCCGGCCGACTGGACGAGGTCCTCGCGAAAGCGTCCGCCCTCGGCGGCTTGAACGTCGAGGACGCGGCCGATCTTCTCGCCGTGGAAGATGAGGAGGCGCGCGCGGGGATCCTGCGGGCGGCTGGCGATGTCGCCCTGCGGACGTTCGGCCGGCACCGCCTTCTCTTCGTTCCCCTCTACCTTACCAATCGCTGTGCCAACGACTGCCTCTACTGCGGTTTCCGGCGCGGCGCGGGCGCCGACCGCAAGTGGCTTGGCGGCGAAGAGGTGGAGTCCGAACTTGAGGCGCTCGCGCGGACCGGCCACACGCGGCTTCTCATCGTAGCCGGGGAGGACCGTCACGCCGCCGGCATCGAGGATGTCAGTCTTACGATTGAGGCCGCGAGACGGCGCGGTTTCGTCGAGGCGGCCGTTAACGTGGCCCCGCTCGCCGTCGAGGACTTCAGGCGGCTGTTCGATACGGGCGCGTCCCGCTACCAGTCGTTCCAGGAGACGTATCATCCGGAGACGTACGTCCGGGTTCACATCGGAGGGCCGAAGGCCGACTACGCCTTCAGGCTGGGAACGATGGACCGGGCGGCGGAAGCCGGGTTTCGACATCTCGGCATAGGGACCCTGCTGGGCTTGCACGACTACCGGTTCGATGTTCTTTCGCTTCTTTCCCACGCCGGGCACCTGAGGGAGCGATGGGGCGGGGGGATCGCCGTCTCGGTCTCCGTGCCCCGCCTGAGACCGGCGGAGGGGGCCGCGCTGACGCGGGCTCCCAGTCCCGTCTCCGACGACGACCTTCTCAAGATCACGGCCGTCTACCGCCTTGCGCTTCCGTGGAGCCCGATCTCCGTATCCACGCGGGAACTGCCGGCCATGCGGGAGCGTCTCGCGCGCGCGGGCGCGTCGCACTTCTCGGCCGGCGTCTCCACGTCGCCCGGAGGGTACGCCCGGCCCCATCCGCCGGCGGACGTGGCGCAATTCGAGCTTGCGGACCATCGGTCTCTGCGGGAAGTTGTCGAAGACATGACGGGGGAGGGGTGGATCCCGAATCTCTGCCGTCGTTGCGACGAGGAAGAGGCCGGAAATGCGGCCTGCGAGTGCCAGTGCGCCCCGCAAGCGCGGGGTGAGTGCCTGGCCCGGCTCCGGGAACGGCAGTGGGCGATGGACGGAGCGGCCCGGTGACCGTGCAAGTGAACGGCGAGTCACGGGTCTTTCGCGAGGGGACAACCGTCGCCGATCTTATTGACGAGATGGGCGTCGTCCAAGGGCGCGTCGCCGTCGAGCTGAACGAGAAGGTTGTTCCCCGCGCCGAGCACGGACAGACGATCCTCTCTGAAGGCGACCGCGTCGAGGTCGTCTCGTTCATGGGGGGAGGGGTTTGAAGTCGTGAGGCGGCGAACCGGAGAAACGGGGAAAGACCGTTCCGGGGCACCTGCATTGCTCACCGGTCCCCCGGCTCTCCGTTTCCTTGTGTCCTAGCGCTCGATCGCGAACGAGGATTCAGTCACAGGCCATGAGAGGAGATCCGAATGGCGTCACCCGCTGAAGTTGCCGATCCCCTCGTTATCCGGGGGATCACCTTCAAGTCCCGGCTGTGGGTCGGGACGGGGAAATACAAGGACTTCGATGAGACGAGGCGCGCAATCGAGGCGTCCGGGAGCGACTGCGTGACGGTCGCCGTCCGCCGCGTGAACATCACCGACCGGACGACGGAGAACCTTCTCGACTTCATCGACCCGAAGGTCTACAAGATCCTTCCGAACACGGCCGGGTGCTACACGGCCGAGGAGGCGGTCCGGACGGCGCGTCTCGCCCGCGAGGCGGGCGTTTCCGACATGGTGAAGCTCGAGGTCATCGGCGATCCCAAGACGCTGTTTCCGGACAACGAGGCGCTTCTTGAGGCGACGAAGGTCCTCGTGAAGGAGGGATTCATCGTCCTCCCTTACACGAGCGACGACCCCATCATGGCCAGGAAGCTGGAAGACGCCGGCGCGGCGGCCGTCATGCCGCTCGCGGCGCCGATCGGCTCGGGCCTCGGGATCCGGAACCCGTACAACATCCGGATCATCCTCGAGCACGCGAAGGTCCCGGTCATCGTGGACGCCGGAGTGGGGACTGCGTCGGACGTCTCGATCGCGATGGAGCTGGGGTGCGACGGCGTCCTCCTCAACACGGCGATCGCGGGGGCGAAGGACCCGATCATGATGGCCTCCGCCATGCGCCACGCCGTCATCGCCGGACGGCTCGCTTTCAAAGCCGGGCGCATTCCGAGAAAGCTCTACGCTTCGGCCTCGAGCCCCCTGGAAGGGATGATTGAATAGCCTCCCTCGCCTCTGTCTCATTACCGACCGGCGTATCGTCCGGAAGGGAACGCCGACCGAAGCCGTTAAGGCCGCCCTCGACGGCGGCGTTCGGATGGTTCAGCTCCGGGAGAAGGACCTCCCCATCCGCGATCTCCTGACTCTGGCCGAGGAGACGCGGGATCTCACGCGTGCCTACGGCGCCCTCCTCTTCATCAACGACCGTCTCGACGTCGCCATCTGCGCCGAAGCCGACGGCGTTCACCTGCCCCAGAACGGCCTTCCCGTGGGGGGGATCAGGCCCGTCGTTCCGAAAGGGATGCGCGTCGGCGTCTCGACGCACTCCCTGGCGGAGGCAACGGAGGCCCAAGCGAACGGGGCCGAGTTCGTGACGTTTGGCCCGGTCTACGAGACGCTTTCGAAGGCCGCCTACGGAGAACCCGTCGGAGTTCCGGTATTGAAAGAAACCTGCCGGTCGCTTAGAATCCCGGTCTACGCTCTTGGAGGAATCACGGCCGGACGGGTCGGGGAAGTTCTGGAAGCCGGGGCCTTTGGCGTGGGGCTGATCTCTGCCATTCTGGGCCAGGACGACATCCAGGCCGCCGCGCGTGAATTTTCGGCACTGGTTGAACGATGAGGGTGAGAGTAGGCGGGTTTGGGAGAAACAATGAAAAGCTTGAACGCACATCTGGCTGAAGCGGTTGCACACTATTGGCGCACTCGTGAAGGCCAGGCTGTGCAACAGACCAAGGCGGGCCGTGCCGACCAGGGCGCGAGGAGCGCCGTGACCGGCGGGGCGCAAATGAATGGGTTCATCAAGCTGATCAGCGGCCTCATCGTCGAAACCGGTGTTTCAGAAAAGAACATCTTCCACAATAGGGCGGTAGAACTGCCGGGCTTCTTCCGGCCGACCAAGGAATGGGACCTGCTCGTGGTCAAAGACGGACAGCTCATTCTTGCGCTCGAAGCCAAGTCGCAGGTCGGTCCCTCCTTCGGAAACAACTTCAATAACCGGACGGAAGAGGCCATGGGAAGCGCCGTGGACGTCTGGACCGCCTACCGCGAAGGGGCGTTCAACAAGACCGTGCGGCCCTGGCTTGGGTATCTCTTCCTGCTGGAAGATTGCAACAAGTCCCAATCTCCCGTAAAGGTTCAGGAGCCGCATTTCAAGGTGTTCCCCGAATTCGTGAACGCGTCCTATGCCAGGAGATACGAGCTCTTCTGCCGAAAGATCGTGCGGGAGCGGCATTACAACGCCGCGGCTTTTCTCCTGTCGGAGAAGGAAAAAGGTCTCAAGGGCGGCCATACCGAGCCTGCCGATGATCTCACCTTCGAGCTTTTTGCGAAGTCGCTCGTATCCCATGTTGCCGTATACGGCGCACAGGAAAAGAAATGAGCAAGACGGCCATTCTGGAAGAAAGTCCCACACTGCATCGTCTCGTCCTGGGAGATGCGCGAGACATGTGCTACATTCCCGACGAGTCGGTCCACCTCGCCGTCACGTCGCCTCCCTACTGGACCCTGAAGCGGTACAATGAGAACGAAGACCAACTGGGCCACATTGCCGATTACGAGAAGTTCCTGGAGGCGCTGAACCAAGTGTGGAAAGAAGTGCACCGCGTTCTGGTGCCTGGGGGAAGGCTTGTGTGCGTCGTGGGGGACGTCTGCCTGTCACGCAGACAGCACGGACGGCATGTGGTTGTCCCCCTGCACGCGGACATCGCGGTCAGTTGCCGAAAGATCGGGTTCGACAACTTGAATCCCATCATCTGGCACAAGATCAGCAATGCCAGTTTCGAGGCGAACAACGGGACCAAGTTCCTCGGCAAGCCCTACGAGCCCAACGCCATTATCAAGAACGACATCGAATTTATTCTGATGCAGCGAAAGCCGGGCGGCTACCGACAGCCCACGGAACACCAGCGGAAGACGAGCCTTATCGCCAAGGATGACTACGCCAAATGGTTCCGCCAGTTCTGGACCATCACAGGCGCCTCGACGAAGTCCCATCCCGCCCCCTATCCTTATGAGCTTGCCCACCGCCTGGTGCGGATGTTCTCCTTCTGCTGCGACACGGTCCTCGACCCCTTCTGCGGATCGGGCACGACCATGCTCGCGGCAATGAAAACCGGCAGGAACAGCATCGGCATCGAAATCGATCCCGCATATCACGAAATGGCCGCCAAGCGCCTGCAGGAAGAGAACCAGGACATGTTCTCATCGGCCAGATTGGAGATGTCGTATCTCACCCCGCATCCTCGAAAACTTTCGATGGTCAAGGAGAGTTCAAAGACCTACGGCGCGTCGGGGAAAAAGACCGCAAGGACAAAGAAGCGATCGCGCGGGTGAGTGAAAGGATGAGTCGGTGAGCAGAAGGACAACCAAGGCCCCCAACCTTCCCTTCGTCCGCAAGGCTCTTTCGATCGCGGGGAGCGATCCCTCGGGCGGGGCGGGGATCCAGGCGGACCTCAAGGTCTTCACCCTTCTTGGCGTCTACGGGATGGGCGTTCCGACGTCCCTCACGGCTCAGAACACGTCGGGCGTGGGGGAGATCTTCGGCGTTCCTTCCCGTTTTCTCGAAAAGCAGTTGGGTGTTCTCTTTGCCGACCTTACGCCCGACGTCGTCAAGACTGGGATGCTCTGGGACGAGAAGCATCTTCCCGTAATCGCCGAAGCGCTCAAGGCGGCCGGGAACCCCCCTTTGGTCGTCGACCCGATCCTCAAGTCCGGCACGGGGACGCCGCTCTTTCCCGAGAAGGGGATCAAGGCGCTCATGCGGCTTCTCTTTCCCCTGGCGACGATCATCACGCCGAACGTTCCCGAAGCGAAGGCTCTGACGGGTGTCGTCGTAGACGGGCTCGAGAGCATGAAGGAAGCGGCGGACGCTCTTCTCGAGACGGGAGCGCGGGCCGTTCTCATCAAAGGCGGGCATCTTCCCCCCGGGAAGAAGGGCCAGCCGGCCAAGATCATGGACGTCCTCTTCCACGAGGAAGGATTCGAGGTCTTCGAAAGCGAACGGACCCCGGGCGGACCGTTTCACGGAACGGGCTGCGTCCTCTCCGCGGCCATTGCCGCCTGCCTCGCCCGGGGCGAATCGCTCTCCGCCGCCGTCGGGAGCGCAAGGCAGTTCCTCGATCGCGCGATCGCCGCCGCCCGGCCCGTCGGGAAGGGCCGCCTGCCGCTCAACCTTTCCTGCGAGTCCGAATCGTCCTCGAAGCCCTGACGGAAGAGAAAGCCCTGTCTCCTCTCCGGCAAAACGGCCCCTTCCTCATCGGCATCTCAACCCTGCTGTTCGGCTTCCACGCCGTCTCCGTCCGGTGGGCCAACACCTACGTTCCCCCGGTCGAATTGGCCTTCTTCCGTTCGTTCGGTCACGCGCTCATCATCCTGGTCCTGGCTGGCGCCGGGACGATCGCGCTCTCCATCGGCAACCGCCGGCTCCTCGTCTGGCGGGGCCTCTTCGGGGGGGCGGCCGTCATCCTCTACTACATGGCGATCTGCCGTATCGGGGCCGGTCCCGCAACGCTCCTGACGTACACCTACCCGGTCTTCGCGACGCTCTTCTCCGCGCTCTTCGCGCGGGAGCCGCTCACGCTCCGGGCAGGCGCTCCGCTCGCCGTATCGATCGCCGGCGTCGGCCTCATCCTGGGGCACGAAGGGCTCGGGGTCTCGCTGGGGGACGTGATGGGAATTTCGGCGGGGATCTTCTCCGGCGCGGCGATCTCGACGGTCCGGGAGCTGAGGAAGACCGACTCGGCCTGGTCGATCTTTTTCTACTTCGCGGCCGTGGGGAGCGTGATGACGGCGCCGGCCCTTCCGTTCACATCGCCCGTCTGGCCGGGCGTCATGGGATTCGTCGGGATCGCGGCGATCGTCGTGACATCGTTCGGCGGCCAGATCCTGATGACGTACGCCTACCGCTGGACGACGGCGGCCGAGGGGAGCACGGTCTCCCTCCTCACCTCCGTCCACGCCGCCGTTCTCGGGGCGGCCTTCTTCAGCGAGCCGATCACGCTGAGGCTCGTCGCGGGCGGTGCTCTCGTCATCGCCGCCGGCGCCTGGCTCACCCTCTCCGCCAGGCCCGCGGAGACCCCCGGAAGGCCGGTCTAGGAGCCGGTCCAGGAGGAATTAACAAGCGTCGCTTGGACTTCGTTTCCGATTTGAAGAGAAGAACGCCGTGGGCCTTGACTATCTTGACTACAGACTCGGAGGAAAGCGATGTCCCGCATGCACAACCCCGCCCATCCGGGCGAAGTTCTTCGGGAGTATCTCCCGCCCGGCCTGATCAACCGAGGCCATGCGGCAGGACCCGCTACGGGCAGTCCGGATTGCAGGCCTTGACGTCGACCTTGATGCCGACCTTGAGATCGGTCCTCTTCTCGTCGCGCGTGAAGGTGCGCCCGATGCGCAAACGTCGGCCCGAAAGCGCCGTCTATTGCCGTCGGCTTGAGCGACGCGTTCGGCTTCCGAGCTTCTTCTTCAGCTCATCCATGCCAATTGTTGGCGCGCCTTTTTCGGCTTCTTTTCCCTGTCTCAGACAGCGAAGATCATAATAATCCTCAAGTTCTTCCTGAACCTTCAGGAATTCCCCGTAAGGCAGAACGGCGTATTCCTTCTTCCCGGCCTTCTCTATGATCTGGGCATGCAAAGCAATCATGTCACTAACCTCCATTTATCGGTACGCCTCGCGGCGGTGGCGGATCCGATACACGATGATCGTACTCTCCTCAATTTCGAAAAGGATTCTGTAGTCCGCAACGCGCAAGCGATACTCGGGGGTGAAATCCGCGAGCCGCTTGACGTCTCCCTTCAGGTCATCAGTCATCTCCTCGATTCGCGCCAGGATACGGCTCTGAACTGGGGATGGCAGGCCCTTCATGTCCTTTACTGCCCTTGGTTTGAATCGAACGTCATATCTCATCGATACACTGGTCTCGATCTGTCGTTGCTCTTGCCGAGGGTACCTTTCCATCCTCTGCCGTCGCAATCTACCGATCCAAGCTTCTCATGTCAAGAATGGGGGGTGTGTGGTCCGCTACGGGCAGTCCGGATTGCAGGCCTTGACGTCGACCTTGATGCCGACCTTGAGATCGGTCCTCTTCTCGTCGCGCGTGTAGACACGGCGGATGAGCGAGATCTTCTTCCCCTTGTCGACCTCGATCGCGAACTCCATCGGCTTCTTGTGCGTGGACCGCGTGAGGACGAAGTGTGCGTTCTGGTAGGGGATGTCCTGCCGCAGGACGTGCGGGATCGGAAGAGACGGTTCGAGCATGACGTACAGGACGCGGCCCGAGACATCGAGGTCCGCGGCGGCGGGGTGGACCTCGACCGTCAGTTTCTTTCCCTCGATCCTTCCCTTCACCGGAACGAGGAAGCTGGCGGGCGTCGCCTTACGGATGAAGCGGCCTGCCTGCTCCAAGTACGGCGCCGCCTGCGGGATGACGGTCAAGCGAAGGAGCAGGTTCCGCCTGAGCTGAGGGCTGAGGACGATGAGGTCCTCCCCGAGAGTGAACTTCGTCGCGTTCCCTTCGAACTCGCCCGTCACGGGTATTGCGGAACCCGCGGCCCCCTTGTCGTACCGGAGGACGAGCTTTCCCGCCAGGGCGATTGAGTATTTCCAGAATAACTTCCCCTTCTCGTACGTCTCCACGTTAAGTGTCGCGGAGAGGGGTCCCTGGAACTTCTCGCAATATGCGGCGAAGGTCTGCTGGAGCTTGAGTTGAATGAGGTCGCTGGCGAGGCCTGATGCGTAAGCGTAGAGGCCGGCCGGACCGCTCAGGGCGGCGACGGTGAACTTGAGCCCCTGGGAGAACATGAACTTCGATTCAGTCGTCCGCTCGGCCGGCGGAAGGAGGGAGAAGACCGCGTCCGGGACGACCTTGTCCGTCGCGATGTTGGCCGCGATCTGGGCCGCGCTCCCGATCATGTTGAAGACCGTCGAGATGGCCGACATGGCCTCGACCATCGTGTCCAACTGGTCGCACCGGGTGCCGGTGCGGGCGAGACCACTCTCTACGTCGGCCAGGCGCTTGTCCGCTTCGTCGGCCGCCGTTCCGATCTCTCCCAGGGCCGTGTAGAGAGGGGCCACGCCGGGCTGGGCCGCGGGGTGGTCGCGGACGAAGTCGTCGAGGGGTTTGAGTCCTTCCTTGAGCTTGCCGGCATGCGCCTTCCCATGCGCGAGCCTCTCCTTCAGGGGGCCGAGCTTCTGCTTCACCTCTTCCTGAGCGGGCGAAGGGGGCGCCTGCCGGATCTGCTGGTCCAGCGCGAGGACGACCTTTCGGGCGCGATCCAGAGTCCGGTCAACCTTCTCCACGGTCTGCTTGGAAAGGGCGGCCGCTGCTCCAACGGTGAACTCCGCGTTCGCCGCGGCCTTGCCGTCCGGGGCGCGGGCCGTAACCGAATACTTTCCGAGCGGTCCCTTCGGAACGTATTTCGTCTCGAAATTCCCCTCCCCCTTGAGAAGAACCTTCTCCGTTGCGGGCGGGCCGGCGGGGGGCTGGATCGTGACCGTGACTTCCGTGCTCTTCCCGAGCGGGACGGACGATCCCTTGACTGTGACCGTTCCGCCGGCAATGACAAACGCGGGTTTCGCTTCGATGGAGATGGGCGTCGGGGTTTTCTCGAGGTTCTTCGCGAAGGCGGGAGGGGCCAACAACAGGGGTCCGGCGGAGACGGCGAGCCACAGAAGGGTTCCGATCCGCCGGTCGCTCCCGGAGCGCGCATGCCCATAACAGCGGTCGTTGCCGTGGGCAAGGTTTTGCGGGGATCTCCCGGACATGGAAGGACGATAGCATCTTCGCCTTCGCCCATCAATATCCAACCGTTTCGGGGCCAACCGTTTCCGGGGGCAAAAAGAACGGCCCGGCCCCGCGGAGCGGGACCGGGCCGATGGTTCCTCACAATTCCTATCCGGAAAAGACCGTTAGGCCTTGCGAACGTTGGATGCCTGGGGCCCCTTCGGACCCTGGGTCACTTCAAACTCCACCGTTTCTCCTTCGGCGAGGGTCTTGAACCCCTCGTTCTGGATCGCGGAGAAGTGTACGAAGACGTCCTTGCCGCCTTCCTGGGCGATAAAGCCGAACCCTTTCGCATCGTTGAACCACTTCACGGTTCCTTGTGCCATTTGTCAATCACCTCCTTTTCGCCGGAACCCCCCGACGTGCGGGGATCTCGGCCCGCCTCCCCCTTGTTGCCATGGGGGACCTCCGAGCCGTTGAGGATTGTCGGGCCGAAACGCTCCGGCGAACAGAGGCACAAAAAAACCGCAAAGCGGTTTGGCTTTGCGGTTAAATGTCTCTGCATTCAACTGGAACAAAAACCGGACCACAATCTGGCGATCACTATGCCACACACTCTCTGCCCGCGTCAAGGGCGAAATCATCCTAGAAAAAGCAGTTCATCCGCAGATTTTGCAGATAAGCGCAGATTTCTTAGAAACCTCTCTTGAAGACCGGCATCACCCCGAAGGTGAGTCGGATGTGTGTAACACTACTTTGATTCTGCCGTGCGTTATCTGCGTCCATCTGCGGATTCTGGGATCATAGAGTTTTTTTGGTGGAGCTGAGGGGGATCGAACCCCTGACCTCGTGAATGCCATTCACGCGCGCTCCCAACTGCGCTACAGCCCCATTCCGAAACTCTCTCTGGAACAACTGCCCTTCCTAACCCCTGACCTTCCCGAAGGCGATCGGGACGCGCTCCCAACTGCGCTACAGCCCCATTCCGAAACTCTCTCTGGAACAACTGCCCTTCCTAACCCCTGACCTTCCCGAAGGCGATCGGGACGCGCTCCCAACTGCGCTACAGCCCCAAGATGTTGATTGCGCAAGCGGAAAGGATCATAGCCGACGTCCGTGGCTCTGTCAAGGCGATGCCGGGCTTGTTTGGCGCGGAATGACGCCTTCCGCCCGCAGGACTTCCAGGGCCTCTTCGGCGATCTCGCGCACGTCCTTGTCCGGGTCCCGGCGGCAGGCCGTCAGGTACGGGACGGCTGAGGCGGCGTGCGTGAACGTCAGGAGGTAGCAGGCGTCGCCCCGGACCCGCGTGTCGCCGTCCGTCGTGAGACGGCCCAGGTCCTGGACGATGGAGCGGACCGCGTCCGTGCCTCGCAGTTCCTCAAGCACGGCGCCGATCCCGAGCCGAACGTGGAGGGTCGTCTTGACGCGTCCGAGGAGCCGGGTCAGCGATCGCGTCCGGTCCGGCTCGCGGCGGACGATTTCCACGACCTTCTCCCGCCGGCCGGACGCGAGGAGATATTCGAAGTACGCCGCCATTCCCTCTTCGTCGTCTTTCCGCCCCAGCCACTCGCGGAGTTGGTCGAGAGAGAGCATTCCCTCCAGCTCGAACGGGCCGATCCGGATCCAGGGGACCGTATCGACGCCCAGCGCCTCGGCGCGCTCGGGAAACATCTTCACGTTGACGACCTCGAGCCTCCCGATCGATCCTTCGTGGACGAGCTGGGTGAGTCCCTGGAGGACGTTCGAGCAGTGTTGACAATGGCATCCGGACGCCATGAGGAACAAGACATCGGGCGGTTTTCCGGCCGAAGGTTGAGTCATTGGAGCGGATTTCCCGGCGACAGGTTGTGTAAACACGAGGGCCGAACTACATTAGGCCACGCGCCCCCATTCGGCAAGCCCAAAGAAGTCTATCCGTCGAGCAACGGCCGGCAGGCGGCGAAGCGCTTCCGGAGGCGGTTCCTGAGCGCCCGCCATGGGTCGGCCCACGGAAGGCCCGGTTTCAGGAGGGCGGCGCACAGGGCGAGTTCGCCGGCCACGTCCCGGAGGTCCACGAATTCGGGAGCGGGGCCGCCGGGGCCTCGGCTGTCGGGACCGCCTTCGATCGACTGGTTGTGATAGTTTCCGAGAGGGACGGAGATTCCCACGGCCGAAAAGCCGAACGCGAGGGCCGCGGCCGCCTCGCACGTCCCGGCATCCATGATCCGGCGCTGGTGGTTCTTCCCGAGCGTTTTTTCCGCGACGGTCGAAAGAACCGCCGTTTCCCCCGGGTTGAAGACGGTCTGGCGGTCCCCCAGCCGAACGACCGGGCCTCGGCCGATCTCGGCCCCCGGGAGGGCCCGGGAAGTTTCGAGGCTGACGCAAACGATCGGTCTTCCGGCGCGCGCGAGCCAGCCCCTCTCGAAGTGGGCGATGGCGCCGATGAACCCCACTTCCTCCGCCCGCGTGAGGAGGCCGACAAACGGAGGCGAGGATCGTTTCCTGGGGGAGAAGACGTCGATGGCCGTCCAGACAAGCGTAAAGACGCCGATGAGGTCGTCGGCCGCCCTCGCGTACACCCGGTTCCCGATTGTCCAGACGGGTGACTTGAACCGGAAGCCGCCGAAGGCCGTCTTCGCGTCGCGTCGCGGGAAGGGCTCTGAGTCTACGCTAATCTCGGCCGTGTCGATCCCGCGGCCGGACCGGGCGGGCTTTACAGCGGCGATCCTGCCGCCGACCTCGTTCCCATCAACCGCGGCGATCCAGACAGGGGCCCCGATCAGTCGTGCGACCGGAGACGCCCCGTGCCACTTCACCTTGAGGCGGTCCGCCGCGATCCATGAAAGGCCGTGGAAGCCGGGATGGTCCATGTGAGCCATGAAGAAGCGGACGGGCTCTCTGCTTTTCTCCCGGACCAGCCGCGCGTAGGCCGGCCTTGAGGGGACGCCGACGACGATGTTCCCGGCTGGGTCCTCGAAGAACGGCACGCGGGCTTCCTCAAGCGTCCGCGTCGCGACGGCGGCGACGCGGTGTTCCCGGAACGGGGCTGTCGGCTGGGAGACGATTTCGAGGAGAAGCGCGCGTTGTTTGCCGGACAGTCGCGGGCGCGGCATTCTGGTCTCCGCCGATGGAGCTAGACGGAAATTCCCCATAGGCTCTTGGCCGCCAGGCCGATCGCGTAGGTGACGCTCACCGCGAGAGTAATGATGAGCAGGTTCATGGCGATCCGTTTCCTCACGTCCATTCCGGACAGGTAGGCCAGGACGAGCGAGACGAGGACGGCCATGCCGCCCCCCATTAGGACGGAGAGAACGAGGCTCCGGGCGCCGAAGAGGACGGGAATAACGGGGACCATCGCGCCGATGAAATAACTGACGCCCACGACGAAGGCCAGGGAGAGAGGCTTGTCCTCGTCGGGAGCGGTCTCCATCCCCCCTCCGAGGAAGCGGGCCTTTCCGCGCTCCATCCGGACGACTTCCTTCTCGGAGCTGGTCGAGGCGAAGACGCCGGCCGACATGGAGAGAGAACCCGCGACGGCCACCGTGAGGCTCGCGACCAGGACCGAGGCGGCCTCGCCGAAGGCGGCGAAAAAGCCGCTCACGGCGCCGAGGATTTCCACCAGGCCGTCGTTGAATCCCAGGAAGACGTTCCGGATCTTTTCCGGATTGATCTTCCGCTCCACGAGTTCCGAGACGATCGCGTCCTCGTGTTTGAACTCGTCGGTGAGGACCTCCCGGACAGCCTGGCCGAGCGGCTGGTCCTTGTAGACGTCCCAGATGGAGAGGTATTTCCGGAGGCCGTAGATCTCCGTGGCCTCGAGGACCAGGTGGATGGCCGTCGTGCCGAAGAGGCGGCAGAGCCCGGCGATCAGGCCGAGTTTGATCCTTCGTCCGAAGTCGAGGCCGTCCACGCGAAGGTCGAAGAACTCCTGCCAGAAATTGACGTGCTTGACCTCGATCGGGATGAGATCGTCGAGCATCCGCGCGAGGCCGCCGTCCGTCATCGCCCGGAGCTGTTTGTAAAGCTCCAGGTCGAACATCTCGTCGAGGACGAGGGACATGGCGAGGCGGGGGTCGGCTTTCATGACATCGCCGGGCTAAAGGGCGAACAGCCAGGGGGCCTCGGCGCGGCGCCGGGTCTCGTACGCGGCGATCTCCGGTTCGTGCCGGAGGGTCAGGCCGATCTCGTCCAATCCCTTGAGGAGGCATTCCTTCCGGAAGGGGTCGATCTGGAAGGCGTGGACCGATCCGTCCTGGGTGATGACCGTCTGGGACGCGAGGTCGACGCTCACGCGGCATCCGGGCGTTTTCGCAACGTCGCGGAAGAGGCGGTCCACGTCGTCCGCGGACAGGACGACCGGGAGGATCCCGTTCTTGAAGCAGTTGTTGTAGAAGATGTCGGCGAACGACGGCGCGATGATGCAGCGGAAGCCGTAGTCGAGGAGCGCCCAGGGGGCGTGCTCCCGCGACGAGCCGCAGCCGAAGTTCTCACGCGCGAGAAGGATCCGCGCCTCGTGGTAGCATGGATCGTTCAGGACGAACGCCGGGTCCGGGCTTCCGTCCTCCCTGTACCGCCAGTCGAAGAAAAGGTTTTTCCCCAGCCCCGTCCGCTCGATCGTCTTGAGGAACTGTTTGGGAATGATCGCGTCCGTGTCGACGTTGGGACGGTCGAGGGGCATGTAAACTGATTCGAGAACGGTAAACGGCTCCATCACTGCTCCTTTCTCACGTCAACGAAGCGCCCCTGGACCGCCGCGGCGGCGGCCATTGCGGGGGAGACGAGGTGCGTGCGTCCGCCTTTTCCCTGCCGACCCTCGAAGTTCCGGTTCGACGTCGAGGCGCACCTTTCGCCCGGCGCGAGGACGTCGTCGTTCATCGCCAGGCACATGGAGCACCCCGGTTCCCGCCACTCGAATCCCGCCTCAATGAAGATTCCATCGAGACCCTCCCGCTCGGCCTGCTCCTTCACGAGGCCCGAGCCGGGGACGACCATGGCCGAGACGCCGGCCGCGACACGTTTTCCCCTCGCGGCGCGGGCCGCCTCGCGCAGGTCCTCGATCCGGCCGTTCGTGCAGGAGCCGATGAAGACGCGGTCGATCGGGATCTCGGTGATCGGCGTGTTCGGCGAGAGGCCCATGTAGCCCAGGGCGTTTTCAATCGCGACGCGGCGGACGGGATCCTTCTCCTCCGCCGGGTCGGGGACCCGGCCGTCGACCGGCGCGACCATCTCCGGGCTCGTCCCCCACGTGACTTGGGGAGCGATCTCCTCCGCGCGAACGACGATCGAACGATCGTACGGCGCCCCCGGATCGGACGGGAGCGCTCTCCACGACTTGACGGCTGCGTCCCAGTCCGCCCCCTTGGGCGCGTAGGGCCTCCCCTTCAAGTACTCGAACGTTTTTTCGTCGGGCGCGACCATCCCGGAGCGTGCCCCGGCCTCGATCGCCATGTTGCAGAGCGTCATCCGCCCTTCCATCGAGAGGGCGCGGACCGCCTCCCCCGTGAACTCGACCGCGTACCCCGTGCCGCCCGCCGTGCCGATCCGCCCGATGATGGCGAGGATCAGGTCCTTGGCCGTCACGGCCGGATGCGGGCGGCCCTCCACGCGGATCTCCATCGTCTTCGGCTTCTTCTGGACGAGGCAGGAGGTCGCGAGGACGTGCTCCACCTCGCTCGTCCCGATCCCGAAGGCCAGCGCCCCCATGGCCCCGTGCGTCGCCGTGTGAGAGTCGCCGCAGACGATCGTCGCGCCGGGGAGCGAGATTCCCTGCTCCGGGGCCATGACGTGGACGACCCCCTGGCGCTTGTCGCCCATGTCGAAGAGGGTGACGCCGAACTCGCGGCAGTTCCGCCGGAGGGTCTCCACCTGGAGGGCGGAGACGGGATCGGTGATTCCCTTCTCCCGGTCCTTCGTCGGGACGTTGTGGTCGGGGACGGCGAACGTCGCCTCGGCCCGCCGGACCTTCCGGCCCGCCATCCGGAGCCCCTCGAAGGCCTGGGGTGAAGTGACTTCGTGAACGAGATGGCGGTCGATGTAGAGAATCGCCGCCCCGCCCGGCTCCTCCCGGACGACGTGCGCGTTCCAGATCTTGTCGAGAAGCGTAAAAGACATTGGACCTCCTAACGGTTGCCGTCTCGAATGGAATTATGCCAGAGGGCCGCATATAAGAAAAGTTGAATAATTCTTTCACAATGATAAAATAATTGAATGGATCTGGAAGCGCTTCGGACATTCCTGGCGGTCGTCGAAACGGGGAGCATCCGGGCCGCGGCGGACAGGCGGCACCGCAGTCAGCCGGCGCTAAGCAGGCAGATCAAGCTCTTCGAAGAGGACCTTGGGGCGCGCCTCTTCGAGCGGGCCGGCCGGGGGCTCCGGTTGACCGCGGCGGGACGGCAGTTGCGCCGGGACGCCGCTTCGATCCTCCACCACGTCGAGGAAGTCTCCCGGCGGGTCCGCGAGGCGGCGGGGGCCGCGCGGCGATCTCTCGTCCTCGGGACGAGCCATCACATCGCCCTCCATCGTTTGCCCGCGCCCATGAGGGAGTTCCGCCGGAGGCACACCGACGTCCTCCTCCGCGTCGTGTACGGTGGGTCGGAAGAGATCGTCGAAAAGGTCGTTTCGGGAGAGGTCGACATCGGCGTCGTGACGCTTCCATCCAGGCGGGCCGGCCTCGTCGTGAGACCCGCCTGGGAGGACCGTTTCGTCGCCGCCCTGCCGATCGGCCATCCTCTCGCCGCGCTCAAGCAAGTCCCATTGGGCCGGTTGTCGGGAGAGCCTCTTCTTCTCCCGCAGGTTGGAACGACGACGCGGGCGGCGATCGAGTCCGCCTTCCGGAAAGCGAAAGTTCCCCTCGGCTCCGTCCAGGAGATACCCTACCTCGACACGATCCGCGTCTCCGTCGAGATGGGGCTGGGGATCGCGATCCTCCCCGAGACGGCCGTGGCCGAGGCGGCCCGGGGAAGACGGCTCGCCGTCCGGCCTCTCTCCGGCCCGCCGATCACGCGCGTCCTAGGCATCGTTCATCGAAAAGGAGCGGCCCTGAGCCCGGTCGAGGAGACGTTCGTTTCGATCCTGGCGAGGGCTGGCGTCTCGTCTCCACCGGACTGAAAGCCGGGCAATCGGGGAATGGTCCATTGAAGCCCCGAAAGGTTCCTCATTCCGCCGCCTTGCCTTGACTCCAAGCGGTCGTCTATAATTCAAAAGCTTGTCCCCCCATCGAGGCGTGAACCGTCAATGGATCTCCACCTTTTCTACGCGACTCTGGCCGCCTACGCGCTCGCCATGGGCCTGGTCCTCGGGGCCGTCCTCGTTCCCGGCGAGAAGATCGGCCGCGCGGCGTTCTACGCCGCCCTGGCGGGGTTCGCCGTCCACACGCTCGCGATCGTTGCGCGGTATGTCCGGGCGGGGACGCTCCCGGCGACAAGCCTCTTCGAGACCACGCTCTTTTTCACCTGGACCCTCATGCTCGCCTACCTTGTCGTCGAGGGGCGCACGCGGACGCGGGTCCTGGGGGCCTTCGTCATCCCGTTCGTCTTCATCGCCCTCGCGTCCGCCTCCCATCTTCCGAAGGAGGCGGCGGGCCTTTCTCCCGCGCTTCGGAGCGTCTGGTTCCGGTTCCACGCACTTTTCATCCTCGCGGGCCACGCGGCGTTCGTCCTGGCCGGGCTGGTCTCCCTTCTCTATCTCTTCCACGAGCGGGCGCTCAAGGCGAAGCGGATCACGGGCTGGGCGCGGCGTCTTCCTCCGCTGGAGCTCCTGGACCAGCTCTCGTTCCGGGTCGTTTCGATCGGGTTCCCCCTCGTGACGATCGGGATCATCTCCGGATCGATCCTGGCGACTCACGCCCCGGGCCTCCTCTGGTTCTGGGATCCGAAACAGATACTGGGCTTCGGGACGTGGCTCCTCTACGGCCTGATCATGAGCGGGCGGATCGTTCTGGGCTGGCGGGGGCATCGGGCCTCCGTTCTGGGGGTCGCGGGACTCGGCCTCATCCTGGCGGCTTTCTTCGGCGTCGCCCTGCTCTACAGGGGTCTTCACACCTTTGCCTGACGAGTCGAAACCGTGAACAACGTCATCGTCATGGGCGTCAGCTACAAAACGGCCCCGGTCGAGGTGCGCGAACGCCTGGCCGTCTCCCAGCGGAGCCTCGCCGACGCGCTGGAAGGGCTCCGGGGGCTGTCCGGCTCGGACGAGGTGGCTTTCCTGTCCACGTGCAACAGGGTGGAGGTCGTCGCCCGTCCCGGGGGCTCTGGCGAGCGTTCGGCCGATCCCTTCATCGCCGATGTCCGGGAGTTCCTCTCGCGACACCACGGGATTCCGCGCGAAGTGCTGGACCCGGTCCTCTACGTCCACGCCGGGCGCGACGCGGTGCGCCATCTCTTCCGCGTGGCGTCAAGCCTGGACTCGATGGTCCTCGGCGAGCCGCAGGTCCTCGGGCAGTTCAAGAGCGCCTTCGAGGCGGCGATGGAAGCGGGGACGACGGGGCCGGTGTTGAACCGCCTCTTCCAGAAGGCGATCCAGGTCGCCAAGAGGGTGCGCACGGAGACCCGGATCGCCGAGAACGCCGTCTCGGTGAGCTACGCCGCCGTCGAGCTGGCGAAGCAGATCTTCGACGACCTGGGCCAAAAGGAGGTCCTGCTGATCGGGGCCGGCGAGATGGGGGAGCTGGCCGCGCGGCACCTCGTCGCGGCAGGCGCGAAGAAGGTCCTCGTGGCGAGCCGGACGATCGAACGGGCGGCGGGCCTGGCCGACGAGCTGGGAGGGCGCGCGATCTCGTTCGAGGAGTTTCCGGGCGCCCTCCGCGAGGCGGACATCGCCATCTCCTGCACCGACGCCCCCCGGACGATCATCCACGCCGAGACCGTCCAGCGGATCATGCGCGAGCGGAAGGGCCGTCCGATCTTCTTCATCGACATCGCCGTTCCGCGAGACATCGACGCCGACGTCGGCGATCTCGAGAACGTCTACCTCTATAATATCGACGACCTTCAGGCGGTCGTCGACCAGAATCTCGACAACCGGCGGATGGAGGCGGAGAGGGCGGAGGCGATCGTCGCCCAGGAAGCAGACGCGTTCCTCGACCGGAGCAGAGGACTGTCGGCCGTTCCGACGGTCACGGCCCTTTCTGAGAAGGCGGAGGCCGTCCGGCGGGCCGAGCTGGAGAAGACCTTTGCGCGTCTCAACGGGATCGACGAGAAGGGGCGGCAGGCCATCGACGCCCTCACGCAGGCGATCGTCCGGAAGATCCTTCACCCCGCCATCGTGGCGATCAAGGCGGAAGCGGGCGTCTCGGAGGGCGAGGCGTTCATCGCCGCCGCGCGGCGCCTCTTCAACCTGGACGAGAACTTCCCGCCCCATCACCGCAAGGCAGGCAAGGAGAGGGATGCCGGCGGTCCTCCCTTTGACAAAGGCGGGTCGGGAGGGGATTCGCCGGGAGAAGGTTCGCCGACCGGTCCTCAGTCCTCCGCCCCCGGAGGGGCGGGATGAAAAAGAGCAGGGTCCGGATCGGGACGCGGGGAAGCGCGCTGGCCCTCTGGCAGGCGAACCACGTCTCAGGCCTTCTCAAGGGCGCGAACGAGGAACTGGAGGTCGAGATCGTCATGATCAAGACGACGGGCGACAAGATCCTCGATTCCCCCTTGGCCCAGGTGGGCGGGAAGGGCCTCTTCGTGAAAGAGATCGAGGAGGCGCTCCTCTCGGGCGAAGTCGATCTCGCCGTCCATTCCCTCAAGGATGTTCCCGCCTTCTTTCCGGATGGGCTGGGACTTGCCGCCGTCCTCGAGCGCGAAGCCCCGCGCGACGCCCTGCTCGCCCAAAGGGGCGCTTCGCTCGACGAACTCCCGAAATGCGCGCGGGTGGGGACGAGCTCCCTCCGGCGGCAGGCCCAGCTTCTCCACCTGCGGCCCGATCTCGAAATAGCGACGCTCCGGGGGAACGTGGACACGCGCGTCCGGAAGCTCGATTCGGGCGATTACGACGCGATCGTCCTCGCCGCGGCGGGATTAAAGCGGATGGGGCTCGCCGGCCGCGTCTCGGCGTATCTCGGAATCGAAGCGCTCCTCCCCGCCGTGGGGCAGGGGGCGATCGGGATCGAGACGCGCGTGGACGATCCGGAGACCCGCCGGATCGTGGAGGCGCTGAACCACGCGGAAACGAGGACAGCGGTCAGCGCCGAGCGGGCTTTTCTCAGACGGCTCGAAGGAGGAGGCCAGGTGCCGATCGCCGCCCATGCGGTCGTGTCGGGCGGATCGCTCATGATCTCTGGGCTGGTTGCATCGCTGGATGGACGAACCGTGATCCGAGACCAGGTCGAGGGCGCGTCGGACAGGAGCGATGCGCTCGGCGTCTCGCTCGCGAAGCGGATCCTGGAACGGGGGGGGCGGGAGATTCTGGATGCGATCTGCGGAGGGGCTTCGTCCGCCTACGGGGTGGGACCTCTTTG
>Ga0154722_1033_pt2 | contig 41666 bp, 37 predicted proteins | sample Rifle2008BG16ft_FD_105730 | JGI IMG/M metagenome (GOLD analysis project Ga0154722, IMG submission 105730) | Nitrospirae bacterium RBG_16_64_22 | reverse complement strand
CAGGGCGACGGCCAGGGCGATTCGGTGGGGCGTGTCGTGGAAACCGGCGATCTGGCGGAGTCTCTCTCGAACCTGGAACCCCATCCTAGCCCCTCTTGCGGACGGCCGTCCGGAAATGCTCGTATCCGAGGTCCTCGAATCGAATCGTCCGCCCTCGGGCGTCGACAGTCTGGACGCGGGGCGTTCCGGACCGGCGCGGGCCGACTCTTCCGATCGGCGCGACGGGGAAGCGGCACTTCCGCGCGAGCCGCTCGATCTTCCCGGCATGTTCGGGACGGGCTGTAAACAGCAGTTCGTAGTCCTCCCCGCCCGCGGCCGCGAGCGACTCCACTTTGGCTCCGAGGCGAGGGACGCCTCGAAGCGCCGGAGAAACGGGAATCCTCGCGATTTCCACGACCGCGGCGACGCCGCTCTCGTCGGCGATGTGGCCGAGGTCCGCCAGGAGACCGTCCGAGACGTCGATCGCCGCCGTGGCGAGCCGCCCTTGCGCAAGCGCCCTCCCAAGGACGACGAGTGGGACGGGGTGCAGATGGGCCCGGATGAGCGACCGCTCCGGTTTCTCTTCCACGGGGTCGGTTCGATATCGCCCTGGCGTGAAGCGGGTCCCGTGCGTGAGGAGTTCTAGCCCGCCTGCTGAGCCGCCAAGCGTGCCAGAGACGAAGATCAAGTCGCCCGGCCTGGCTCCGCTCCGCGTGAGCGCCCGGCCCCGCTCGATCTCCCCCAGTGCCGTGACGCAGATGGTGACGCCGGCTCCCGCCGGCGAAGCCGTCGTATCCCCGCCGGCGAGCCGGGCACTGAACGGTTTTGCCGCGTCGAGAACGCCCCGGTAGAACAGATCCACCCGCCCGGCGGGAGTCGATGGCGGAAGAGACAGCGCGATCAGCAGGGCCGTCGGCGTCCCTCCCATGGCCGCGATGTCCGAAATGTTCGCGGCGACGGCCTTGACGCCCAGATCGTAGAAGGACGTCCACGAGAGGTTGAAGTGGACGCCTTCCGAGAGCAGGTCGGTTGTCGCGAGAAGATCGAACCCAGGCCGGGGGCGGAGGACCGCGGCGTCGTCTCCGACTCCGAGCACGAGCCGTCCGCCGCGCGAAAGATCGACCGCGCGGCGGCGGATCCGTTCGATGAGCCCGAATTCACCCAGAGAGCGAAGAGTAACCAGGGGAGATCCTACCCGGAAACGACAGCCGTTCTCTCCGGCCGCCGACGGGAGGCCGGGGGACGCTTCTCGGCCTGCGGCCGCTTCGCGGGCCGCCCGTCGGACTCCCTGGCCGGTTTGGCCGGGGGGGCCGTTTTCCCGGCAGGGGCCGGGCGGCTCGGCGGGGGAGGCAGGAGGGCCTTCTTGAGGACCTGATCCATGTTTTCCACGAGGACGAAATGGAGGTCCTTCTTCACGTTCCTGGGGATGTCCTCCAGATCCTTTTCGTTTCGGCGAGGGATCAGGATCGTCTTGAACCCGGCCCGCCTCGCGGCGAGGGACTTCTCCTTGAGGCCGCCGATGGGAAGAACCCTTCCGCGAAGCGTGACCTCGCCCGTCATCGCGATGTTGCGCGAGACGGGACGCCCCGTGAAGACGGAGGCGATTCCGGCCGCCATCGTGATTCCCGCCGAGGGGCCGTCCTTCGGAATGGCGCCGGCGGGGACGTGGATGTGGAGGTCGGTCTTCTCGAAGACGTCTTCCTTGATGCCCAGGCGGGCGGCTCGGGACCGGACATACGAGAGGGCGGCTTGGGCCGACTCCTTCATCACGTCCCCCAAGTGGCCCGTGAGCGTCAGGCCGCCCTTGCCGCGCATCGTCGTGACCTCGACCGTGAGCGTGTCGCCGCCAGTCTCCGTCCAGGCCAGTCCGGTGACGACGCCCACCTCGTGGGCCTCCCGCTCGTCCTCTGGGAGGAACTTGGGCGGTCCAAGGTAGCGGTGGATGTTCGCGGGCGTGATCTCGTGCGGCTCGGTCTTCCCTTCGGCCACTTTCCGGGCGACTTTCCTGCAGATGTTGGCGATCTCGCGCTCGAGATTGCGCACGCCGGCCTCGCGCGTGTACTGGCCGATGAGGACGAGGACCGCCGGATCGGTGAAGGCGACGTGCTTTTCCGTGACCCCGTGCTCGGAGAGCTGGCGCGGGATGAGGAAGTTCCGGGCGATGCCGAGCTTCTCCTCTTCCGTGTACCCGGAGAGGTGGATCACCTCCATCCGGTCCCGCAATGGGGAAGGGACAGGGTCGAGGATATTGGCCGTCGTGATGAACATGACGTTCGAGAGATCGAACGGCACGCCCAGGTAGTGGTCCGAGAACTGGTTGTTCTGCTCGGGATCGAGGACCTCGAGGAGGGCGGCGGCCGGATCGCCCCGGAAGTCCATGCCGATCTTGTCCACCTCGTCCATCATGAAGACGGGGTTGTTCGTCCCGGCCGTCTTGATCCCCTGGATGATCCGGCCAGGCATCGCGCCCACGTAGGTCCGCCGGTGGCCGCGGATCTCGGCCTCGTCGCGCATGCCGCCGAACGAGACGCGGACGAACTCGCGCCCCAGCGCGCGGGCGATCGACTTGCCCAACGACGTCTTCCCGACGCCCGGGGGACCCACGAAGCAGAGGATCGGCCCCTTCATCTTCTCCTTGAGCTTGCGGACGCCGAGGTACTCGAGGATCCTCTCCTTCACCTTCTCCAGGTCGTAGTGGTCCTCGTCGAGGACCTTCTTGGCCTGCTTGAGGTCGAGGTTGTCCTTGGTCGACTTGCTCCAGGGCATTTCCACCAGCCATTCGACGTACGTCCGAATGATTCCCGATTCGGCCGAGTCGGGGTGCATCTTGGAGAGGCGCCCGATCTGCTTTTCGGCCTCTTTCTGGACCTTTTCCGGCATCTTGGCCGCCTCGATCTTCTGCCGGAGGTCGTTGATCTCCTCGGCCCGCTCGTCGGTCTCGCCCAGCTCCTTCTGGATCGCCTTGAGCTGTTCCCGGAGGAAGTACTCCCGCTGGGTCTTGTCGATCTCGCCGCGGGCGTCGGCCTGGATCTTCTGCTGCATCGTGAGGACTTCGATCTCCTTCGAGAGGACCTCGTTCACCTTTCCCAGTCTGGCCGCGGGGTCCAGGATCTCGAGCACCTCCTGGGCGCCCTCGACCTTGAGGCCCATGTTCGAAGCGACGAGGTCGGCCAGGCGGCCGGGGTCCTCGATGTTCTCCACGACGACCATGATGTCGGGAAGGATGACCTTTCCCAGGGAGGCGACCTTTTCGAGCTGTTCCTTGACGTTTCGGACGAGGGCCTCCACCTGGAGCGTCATCTCGGGAATCTTGGACTCGACGATCTTCTCGACGGCGACCTGATAGTACGGGTCGGTCTGGACGAACTCCGTGATCCGCGCCTTGGCGAGCCCCTGGACCAGGATCTTGATCCGGCCGTCGGGGAGCTTGAGCATCCGCATGATCATCCCGACGGTGCCGACCGCGTAGATGTCCTTCGGCTCGGGGTTCTCGACGCCCAGGTCCTTCTGAGCGGCGAGGAGGACCATCCGGTTTTCGGACAGGGCCCCGTCGATGGCGCGGATCGACATCTCGCGCCCCACGAAGAGCGGCAGAATCATGTAAGGGAAGACGACGACGTCGCGGATCGGCAAGAGCGGCAGACGGCCCGGGATCTCCGCGGGCGGCTCGTCGGACGGCGTGAACGTTTCCTCGTTTTCGGATTCCGTTTCCGGATCCTTCTTTGGCACGTCTTTTCTCCTCAGGGTTTGAGCGTCCGCAGGTACGACCGGAACGGCGGACCCAGCTCGGGGTTCTTCAAGGCGAACTCGACCGTCGCCTCCAGGAAACCCAGCTTGTCGCCGGCATCGTACCGCTTTCCTTCGAACTCGTAACCATAAATCGCCTGCCGCCCCAAGAGGCTCTTCAGCGCGTCCGTGAGCTGGATCTCGCCCAGCTTCCCCGGCTTGGTCCGTTCCAGCTCTTCGAAGATCTCCGGCGTCAGGATGTACCGGCCGATGACGGCCAGGTCGGAGGGGGCGCTTTCCGGCTTCGGCTTCTCGACGAGGTCCAGGATCCGGTGAAGGCCGTCGTCCATCGGTTCGGTCTTGATGATGCCGTACCGGCTGACCTGCGACCGAGGGACCCGCTCGACGGCGAGGACGGACGCCTGATGCCGCTTGAATACGCCGACCAACTGCTTGAGCGCCGGGACGCGGCTGTCGACGATGTCGTCTCCCAGGAGGACGGCGAACGGTTCGTTCCCGACGATGTTCTTGGCGCAGAGGATCGCGTGGCCCAGCCCCAGCGCTTCCCGCTGACGGACGTAGCAGAAGTCCACCATATTGGCGATCTTCTGCATCTCGTCGAGGAGGCGCGTCTTCCCCTTCTCCTTGAGGTTGTTTTCCAGCTCGTAGGCGACGTCGAAGTGGTCCTCGATCGCCCGCTTTCCCCGGCCCGTGACGATGATGACCTGCTCGATGCCCGACGCGACCGCCTCTTCGACGACGTACTGGATCATCGGCTTGTCGACGAGCGGGAGCATCTCCTTCGGAGAGGCTTTCGTCGCCGGAAGGAACCGCGTTCCGAGTCCCGCGGCCGGGAAGACGGCCTTGCGGATATGGGTCACGGACACTGCTTTCGTCTCCTTCCGTCGTTCCAAATGGGGGGACCAACCGGACATCCAAACCGCCCAATTATCGTTGATCCGGAGGCGTTAAGTCAACTGGCGTCGGGCGAGCAGAACCCATTGAGGAAAAAGGACTTCCACCTGCTTCAAGGCTTCCTCGGGGGAAGCCGTGTTCTCGATCACGTCATCCGCCTTCCGCCGCTTCTCCTCAATCGGCCATTGGGCGGAGAGGCGGGCCAGGGCCTCCTCGCGGGGGAGGCCGTCCCGCCTCATGACCCTTTCCATCTGCTGGTCGGGCCGGCAGACGACGACGGCCGTCCGGTCCACGCTCCTCTCGTACCCCGTTTCGAAGAGGAGGGGGACGACCAGGACGACGACTCCCTCCGGGTTCGTCTGGCGGGCGCGGGAGACGGCCTCGGCCATGCGCTCGAAGACGCGCGGGTGGACGATCTTCTCCAGATCGCGCCGGGCCGATCCGTCATGGAATACGAGCCGGGCAAGAGCGGGCCGGTCGAGCGTTCCGTCCGGTCTGATGATCTTGTCGCCGAAGCGCGCGCGAATCTCTTCCAGGGCCGGCCGGCCGGGGGCGACGGCGGATCGCGCCGCATCGTCGGCGTCCACGACGACAGCGCCGAGGGACGCGAGCTTCTCCGCCACGAGGCTCTTCCCCGTGGCGATCCCTCCCGTGAGGCCGACGATGAGCATCGTTTCTTCCTATCCGTCCCGCCGGATCACCAGGCAGGCATTCACGCCGCCGAAGCCGAAGGCGTTCGTCAGGATAGTCCGGACGCCGACCCGGCGAGGGCCTTCGGCGGCGTAGTCCAAGTCGCATTCTGGATCGGGATTCCTCAGATTGATCGTCGGGGGAATGAGCCCGTGACGGATGATCATCGCGGCGGCAACCGCCTCCACGGCCGACGAGGCGCCGAGGAGGTGCCCCGTCATCGACTTGAGCGAGACGACCGGGATCTTCCGCGCGCGGGAACCCAGGGCAGACTTGACGGCCGCCGTCTCCATGCGGTCATTCTCCCGCGACGAGGTCCCGTGCGCAATCACGCAATCGACCTCGCGGGGACTCGCGCCCGCGTCGGCCAGGGCGGAGCGGATCGCTGACGCCGCGCCCGTTCCGGCCGGGGCGGGGCGCGTGTAGTGGTAAGCGTCGTTCGAGGCGCCGTACCCGGCGACGAAGGCCAGGGGCTTCGCTCTCCGGCGCCGGGCATGCTCAGCCGATTCCAGGACGACGATCCCCGCTCCCTCGGAGAGAACGAACCCGTCGCGCGTCCGGTCGAAGGGGCGGGAGGCGGACTTCGGGTCGTCGTTGCGGCGCGAAAGGGCCCGCGCGGCGGCGAAGGCGGCCAGCATCGAAGGGACGATCGGCGCCTCGGCGCCGCCCGCGATCGCGACGTCCACGATCCCGTCGCGGATCATCCGAGTGGCTTCGCCGACGGCGTGGGCGCCCGAGGCGCACGCCGTCGAGAGGGCGAGCGTCGGCCCCGTAATCCCGTGCTTCAGGGCGATGAACCCCGCGGCCATGTTGACGAGCGACATGGGGGCGGCGAAGGGCGAGACCCCCTTGAACCCGCGCGCGAGAAGGCCGGAGACGTTCTCCTCCCAGGTCCCGATCCCTCCGCGGCTCGACCCGATGACGATGGCCGTCCGGCGGGCGAGGCGGGGCGTGAGCCTGATCCCGCTTTCCGCAAGGGCTTCATCCGCCGCCGCCGCGGCGTATTGGACGAAGCGGTCCAGCCGGCCGGCTTCCTTGGCGGAGAGGCACACGCGGGGATCGAAGTTCTTCACCTCTCCCGCGATCCGCGCGGGGAAGGGAGACGGGTCGAAGCGCGTGATCGGCCCGACGCCCGACCGGCCGGACGCGAGCGCCGACCACGCTTCGGGGGCCGAATTGCCGACTGGCGTGACGGCGCCCAAGCCGACGATTGCCACGGCGGGTAAGGGTGGGATTTGATTTTTCGGCATGGGAATCGGGAAATGCGTTGAGCCTAGAATCCGCAGATTACGCCGATTGCGCAGATGAATACAGAACAAACCGCGGCGATTTGGGTGCTTGCGAAATAGATGTGAATCGCCTTCTCGGTGGCCCTGGATTTCGGAGGTAAGCCTTTGAGAATCTGCGCCAATCTGCGGCCATCTGCGGATAACGGTTTTTCGAGGTTGAAGGGAATCGACTCGGGCCGTATAGTACGGTCGATGCCCACGCCTGTCAAGCGGCCGTCCCAGCTCCGCGCTCCCTCCGACGAGTCGTGCTTCGTCTGCGGTCCGGCCAACCCGCGCTCGCTGTGCGTTTCCTTTCGCGTCGAGCCCAAGGCGTCCGCGGCCGAGGCTTCCTACGCGCCCGGGCGAGAGACGCAAGGGTATGACGGAGTCGTCCACGGCGGCATCATCGCCGCCCTGCTCGACGAGGCGATGGTCAAGGCGGCCAACGCCTCCGGCCGGGCCTTCGCGACGGCCTCCCTCTCCGTCCGGTTCCGCTCGCCGGGCCGCGTGGGAGAGCCCCTTGTCATCCGCGGCAGGGTCGTCGAGCGGCGGGGACGCCTGGCTCGGGCCGCGGCGACGATCCATGCTGTCGGTGGCCGCCTTGTGGCCCAAGCCGAAGGGTCCCTTGTCCGCCATGGTTGACCGGCGCCGGAAATCCCGCAAGGGCGCCCCATCCCAGCCCCCATCCGTCCCGGGGAAGGACCAAATCCTGGAAATCCTCTCACGCCGGGAGGACCGCCCCCTCAGGTTCGACGAGATCAAGCGTTCCCTCCGCGTCGCCGCGACGGCCGAGCGCACGCTTCGTCGTCTTCTGGAAGAACTCCAGCGGGAGGGGCGGATCGTCAAGACTCGGGAGGGGCGCTTCGGTCTCGCGGCGAAGATGTCGCTTGCGACTGGCCGCCTCATGGCCCACCGGGACGGGTACGGATTCGTCGTCCTGGAGGAGGAGAAGGAGAAGAAGCCGGACGTCTACGTGAACGCCAAGGCGATGGGCGGGGCGATGCATGGCGACAAGGTGGTCGTCCGGGTCGAGTCGGCCAGGGGCGAACGGGGACCGGAAGGAAGGATCGTGCGCGTCCTCGAACGGGCGCGCACCCGGATCGTCGGCCGGTTTGAGCAGGCCGGGCAACACGGGTTCGTCGTGCCCCGGAACCGGCGGCTCGGGCAGGACCTCTTCGTGGAGAAGGGAGAGGCGGGCCGCGCCCGGACGGGCGATCTCGTCGTGGCCGAGATTACGGCCTATCCCCAGGCCCAGCGGAACCCCGAGGGAAAGATCGCCCGCGTCCTGGGCAAGGCGGGGGATCCCGCGCTCGACACGGACGCGATCATCGCCGAGTACGATCTTCCCTCGGAGTTTCCCGAGCCGGTCGTTCGCCAGGCGCGGGGCGTCCCGAAGGACGTCCGGCCCTCGGACATCGCGGGGCGCAAGGACCTTCGCGGCCTTCCCACCGTGACGATCGACGGCGAAAACGCGCGGGACTTTGACGACGCCGTCTCGATCCGGCGCGAAGGGGACGGGTGGCGTCTCTGGGTCCACGTGGCCGACGTGGGCCACTATGTCCCCTGGGGATGCCCTCTCGACCGGGAGGCGTTCGAGCGGGCGACGTCCGTTTACTTCCCCGACCGCGTGGTCCCGATGCTCCCCGAGGACCTCTCCAACGGGATCTGCTCGCTCAACCCCCGGGTGGACCGGCTCGCGTTCACGGCGGAAATGCTGTTCGATGGGAAGGGGCGGCGCCGCGGCGCGTCGGTTTACAAGAGCACGATCCGGAGCGACCACCGGATGACGTACAAAGCCGTCCGGCAGATCCTCGTCGACGGCGACCCGGACCTGACCCGGAAGTACGCCGACTTCGTTCCCGCGTTCAAGGAGATGGAACTCCTGGCCCGGTCTCTCCTGGCCCTCCGGGTGGCGCGTGGATCGCTCGACTTCGACCTCCCCGAGCCGGAGATCCTCCTCGATCTTCGGGGGGAGACGACGGCCATCGTCGCCGCCGAGCGTTCCGTCGCCCACCGGATTATCGAGGAGTTCATGCTGGCGGCGAACGAGACGGTCGCTCGGCACCTCACGGAGCGGCGGATCCCGATGCTCTACCGGATTCACGAGCCGCCCGCTCCCGAGAAGATCGAGGCCCTCGCCGAGCTGGTCCGGCCGTTCGGATACAAACTGGCGATTATCGGGACGTTCAAGCCCAAAGCCCTGCAAAGGCTGTTGTCGGCGTCCGAGGGGAAGCCGGAAGAACGGCTCATCCACCAGGCCGCCCTTCGCTCGCTCAAACAGGCCCGGTACTCCGAGGAACACCTGGACCACTTCGGCCTGGCGTCCACGACGTACACGCACTTCACGTCTCCCATCCGGCGATACCCCGATCTCGTCGTCCACCGGATCCTCGCGGACACGCTCGCCCTGGGAAACAGGGCCGTCGCCCAGCTCGCGCCCCTGGCGGATCGTCTGCCGGGCATCGCGGATCATTCGTCCCGGCGGGAGAGGATCGCCATGGAGGCGGAGCGGGACGTCGTGGACGCGAAGAAGGCCGCCTTCATGCGCGACAAGGTGGGGCAGGAGTTCGGGGGCGTCATCACGGGCGTGACGGCGTTCGGGCTGTTCGTCCAGCTCGACGGGATCTTCGTGGAAGGGCTCGTCCACGTTTCGTCGGTCGAGGACGACTACTACCGCTACGAAGAGGCCGCGCACGCCCTCGTCGGCGCCCGGCGGGGCCGCGTCTTCCGACTGGGCGATCCCGTCCGCGTCGCCGTCTCCCGCGTAAACGTCGAAGACCGCCGCGTGGACCTCAAGCTGGCGTGAAGAGAACGGTTGTGCCGTCTGCCCTGCGGCCGCACGGCGCCGGGGAAGGGGCCGGAATGAGCCTGACCGGGCGGATCGTCGTCTTCGGCGGGAGCGGGGTTTTCGGGAAGCGGGTCGTGCGGGAGATCCTGCGGCTCTGTGAGGCGCCGGTCACGGTTGTCGCCCGGGACCCGGGGCGGGCGGAGAGGGCGCTTTCCGGACTCGACCCGGGACGGATCGCTCTCCGTTTGGGTGACGCATCTAATCGGGAATTTGTTCGGGAATCTATCCGCGGCGCGTGCGCCGCGGTCTGCTGTATCGGTCCCTTTGACCGCCTCGACACAACGATCCTCGATGCCTGCATATCCGAGCGGGTCCACTACGTAGATATCGCCGAGAACCGGGAGTACGTCGGGCGTGTCCTCGCCTTGGGCGACCGGATCAAGGACGCCGGGATCGCCGCCCTCACCGGCCACTCCAGCCTTCCCGGCACGTCGTCCCTCCTGGCCAAGATGGCCTCGCAGGGAATGCCGCAAGTCGAGGAGATCACCATCGGTTTGTTCCTCGGGAACAAGAACGAGCGGGGGAGGGGAGGAGTCGGCGCGCTTCTCCACAGCCTGGGAGAGGAGTTCATGGGATGGGAGGACGGAAGGGGTTTTCCTCTCGTGGGTTGGCATCGGAGCCGCCTCTTCTCCTTCCCCGAGCCGGTGGGCGAGCGGGAGCTGTTCGTTTCGAACATTGCGGACTACGAACAGATCCCCCGTCTCCTTGGAGCAAGGACCGTCCGGTTCTTCGTGGGGTTCGAGAGCCGCATGATGAACCGGCTCATTCAGTTCGCGGGCCGATTGAGGCGGGCCGGGCTCGTTCCGTCGGGGCCTCGGACGGCTTCAGCCCTGGTGCGGTTGGGGGGCATATTCGCGCTCACGGGTTATGACGGCGGCGCGATTCAGGTGAGCGTCTTGGGGAAAAACTCCGCCGAGAAGCAGATCCGCCGGACGGTGACGGTCATGGCCGACCGCGAGGGCCAGCGGATCCCCGCGATGCCCGCGGCGCTGGGCGCCTGCGCGCTTGCGCGGGGCGAGATCGGGAAGGCGGGCGTCTTTCTCTTCGGGGAATGGATGGATCCCAACCGCTATCTGGCCGAGCTGGAATCGCAGGGGTTCCGGGTTCAGCGATAGCTCCGGAACCGTCCGCGACAGGATCTCTGGATCTAACTGCGGAGGAAGGGGCCGGGGATCATGCCCCGAAACATTCCTCCAGGACGAGGCATTCGATTTCTTCCACTCTTCTGAAGTCAGCGTCATTGCATACGAACCCGGTTGCCCCGGCGCAGATTGCCGAAGCCGCCTGAACGGAATCGGGAGTCTCCAGGAGGCATTCGGCGCGGAGCCTGGCGGCCAGATCGGCGATTTCCAGCGTGAGCGGAACCCATCCCAGGTTGGGGTAGGTCTGCAGGAGAGAGTAGAACCTCAAGACGAGGTCATCGGCTTTTCTCCGATATGGCTGGACGAGTATTTCCAGCAGAGTAAGAGTCGAGGTGGAAGCCCGCACGCTTCCGGCCTCAACGGCCTCGAAGATGTGATCACACAGAAGGTGGTATCGGGGGTGTTGCTCAACGAAATAGATGAAGATGCTCGTATCAAGGAAGATATGACGGTGCCTTCGTAGAAAGCCTCTCAGGTTGTGCGCTTCGTCCAAGACCGCCGTTCCTTCTTGAGATAGCTCTCCGGGTAGAGCCCCTTACCGAGACCCGAGAGAGCTTTGCGGTAGCTCCTCGGTTTTGGCATGATGACGGTGAGCCCTTCCTTGACGACAACGAGAAGCTCATCGCGTCCCTTCAGCTGCATGGCCTCCCGGGCTTCCTTCGGGATCACGATCTGGTTCTTGGAGCTGAGCCTGAGAACGGGCATCGGGTTCCTCCTGCACAACTTTACATTATTCCAGAATGTAAAGCCTGTCAAGGGTCGACAGGATTAAAATGATGCACGGCGGGGCTTGAATGTTCCCTGGATTCGGTTCGGGCTCGCTCTCGGCGATGTTCGTGGCGCGGCCGCCGACCCCGTATTGAGGCGCTGGGTCTGTTGTGGTATAAGCTCGTGTGTTACCCGCCCTGGGGCGGGCCAACCGGAAACGCGGATCGACGAAGATGCTGACGGGACCGGCTTTCCTCTTTCTGCTCTCCATCGGGCTTCAGCTCGAGGCGGCCCTCCTGGCCCTGCGCCTCATCCGGATCACGGGGCGGAAGGGCGCCTGGATCCTCATCTCCCTGGCCATGCTCATGATCGCCGTCCGCCGGACGGTGACGTTCGCCTCGATGCTGAGCGCGGGCTCGGTCCGCTTCGATTCCGCCGAGTGGATCGCCGTCGGCGTTTCCGTCCTGATGCTTGCAGGCGTCGTCCGGATCGGCACCTACTTCAAGACGGTCAGGTCCGCGGAGGATGTTCAGGCCCGGACGTTCCGGGCCCTCAGAGCTGTGGCCCAGGAGCCGGCCTCCCAGACGGGGGAGGCGTTCTTCCGCTCCCTCGTTCAACATCTCACCGAGACGCTCGGCGTGGACTACGCGCTGGTCGGTCGGCTGACGGGGAAGGCGCCCGAGAGCGTCCGGACGCTTGCGGTCTGCTGTCGTGGCGAAGCGCAGGACAACGTGGAATACGTCCTGCAGGGGACGCCTTGTGAGAACGTTGTCCGCCAGGACTCCTGCGCCTATCCCGATGGCGTCCGGCGTCTCTTCCCCTCGGACCGGATCCTCGTGGATATGATGGCGGAATCCTACATGGGAGCGCCGCTCCGCGACCCGTCCGGCCGGGTGATGGGCCTCATGGCCGTCCTGGACGGCAAGCCGCTGGAAAACACGGACCTGGCCGATTCGATCTTCAAGCTCTTTGCCGTCCGCGCCGCGGGCGAGCTGGAGCGGATGGAGGCTCAGGAGAAGATCGAACGTGACTACCATGCCCAGAGGGTCGTGGCCGCTGTTCTCGAAGCCGCGCAAGAGGTGATCCCCTTCGAGGCCAGGCTCGGAAACGTTCTGGATCTCGTCTTTTCCGTTCCGAGCCTGAACGTCCAGCGCAAGGGGTGCATCTTCCTGGCGGAGGACGGGTCCGGCGTGCTCTCCATGACCGCCCAACGGGGCCTGGGGGAGCCCCTCCTCTCCACGTGCGCGCGCGTCCCGTTCGGCCGGTGTCTCTGCGGGAAGGCCGCGCAGGAACGACGCGTAGTCTTTGCCTCCATGGTGAACGGCGCCCACGAATTGACGTTCGACGGAATGGATCCCCATGGCCACATCTGCGTCCCGATCCTCTCCGGGGACCGGGTCCTTGGCGTTCTGAACCTTTACGTCGAAGAGGGCCACGGCCGGACAGCCGAGGAGGAGGCGCTCCTCGCGACCGTCGCCGGCACGCTGGCGGGGGTCATCGAGCGGCAACGGGCCGAGGAACAGGTCGCCGTCCTGGCGCGCTTCCCGGACGAGAATCCCAATCCGGTCCTCCGGGTCTCGCGCGAGGGCGTCATCCTGTACGCCAATCCCGCCAGCCGCCATCTTCTGGAGGCTTGGCGCTGTCGCGTGGGAGACCGTGTTCCCGTGGATTCGACCGGGGGCGTGACAGCCGCTTTGGCGGCGGGCGAGAGATCGGAGGTCGAGGTCCCGGTCGGGGGCCGGATCGTCTCCTTCGTCTTGGGGCCGGTCATGGAGGCCGGCTACGTGAACCTTTACGGCCGGGACGTGACGGAGAGGCGCGAGGCTGAGGCGGCGCTCCGCGAGAGGGAGGAGAACTTCCGGGCCCTGGCGGAGAACGCCCAGGACGGAATCGTGATTGCGACGGCGGATGGCCGCCTGGCGTATGCAAACGGGCGTCTAGCCGAGATCATGGGAGGCGCGGTCGAGGAGATCGTGGGCCGGCCCATCATGGACCTCGTTCCGCCCGAGGACCTTGCCCGGATCATGAGTCACATGACGGACAGGCTCGCAGGCAGGTCCGCCCCGCGGCAGTACGAGGTCGCCGGGGTCCGGAAGGACGGCCGCCGGATCCCCATCGAGATCACGGCGTCGGCAACCGTCTGGGAGGGACGGCCGGCCTCCCTGGCGATCATCCGGGACGTCTCCGATCGGAAGCGGATCGAGGAGGAGCGCCTGCGCGCAAGCAAGCTGGAGTACGTGGGCGTCCTGGCCGGCGGAATTGCCCATGACTTCAACAACCTCCTGACGGCGATCACCGGGAACGTCTCGCTCAGCAGGGCGATGGTCGAGCCGGAAAGCGAGATCCACGATCAGCTCGAAGAGGCCGAAAAGGCCTGCGTGCGGGCCAGGGACCTCACGCACCAGCTCCTCACTTTCTCCCGGGGCGGGGCGCCCGTGAAGAAGGCCGCCTCGATCGGGGACCTTGTCCGGGAGTCCGTCTCGTTTGCGCTCTCCGGTTCCGGCACGCGCGCCGACTTCGATATCCCGCCGGACCTCTGGCCGGCGGACGTGGACGAGGGGCAGATGAGCCGCGTGATCCAGAACCTCGTCCTCAACGCTTCCCAGGCCATGTCCGGCGGCGGCGTGATCGACGTCCGTTGCGGGAACGTCCGGCTGGATGGGGAGGAGCGGGAGCCGGCCGTCGTTCTTTCCCCCGGAAAGTACGTAAGGATCTCCGTCCAGGACCACGGCGTGGGTATCACGCCGGCGGACCTGGACAGGATCTTCGAGCCGTATTTCACGACCAAGCGCAAGGGAACAGGCCTGGGGCTTGCCGCCACTTATTCCATCATCCGGAACCACGGGGGGAAGATCGCCGTGGAATCCACTCTCGGCCGCGGGACGACGTTCCGCGTTTACCTTCCGGCTTCCGAGGGGATAGCGCCCCCGCCAAAGGAGGGCGGCGGGCTCCGTCCGGCCCCGGCTGGGTCTGGGCGGATCCTCGTCGTGGACGACGAGGACCTCATCAGGAACATGGCCGTCCGGATCCTTGAGCACGCCGGGTACGCCGTCTCTTCGGCGTCGGAAGGCGCCGGAGCCGTCGAACTCTACCGGTCCGCGCGCGCGTCCGGCAGGCCGTTCGACCTGGTCATCACCGACCTGACGATTCCCGGGGGAGTGGGAGGGCGCGAGGCCGCGCGGAGACTCCTGGAGATCGACCCGGCCGCCCGCATCATCGTCTCAAGCGGCTATTCGGAGGACGCGGCCATGGCCGACTTCAAGGCGCACGGTTTCCGCGGCGTCGTGGTGAAGCCGTACAAGATGGACGACCTGCTCGCGGCGGTGGCGGAAGCGCTGGAGGGGTCGGCGTGAGGTCTCATCCGTCCGATCCGCTCGATTTGATCGCGGGCGTGGGGTATTGACACGGGTAGGAGCTATAGTTATACTTGTGGTATTCCAAGGGGGCGTGATGAAGACTGCCATCTCCATTCCAGACGATATCTTCAAAGCCGTTGAAAGACTTGCGAAGGATACCCATTGCTCCCGGAGCCGGATCTTCTCGGACGCAGTGAGGGAGTACCTTGAGAAGTACCGGAACGAGAGGATGCTCGATGCCCTCAACAGGGCGTATTCGGAGCCGGAGACGGATGATGAGACCGCCTGGAGGCGGTCCGCTCGGAAGCGGTACGCGAAAGCGACCGGGGCCGTCCGATGGTAATCCGGCAGGGAGACGTGTTCTGGCTCGACCTTGGCGCGCCGTCCGGATCGGGGCCGGGGTTTCGGCGTCCGCACGTGGTCATCCAGAACGACCTGTTCAATCAAAGCCGGATCAACACGGTGGTCGTCTGCGGACTCACGTCCAACCTCAAACGGGCCGAGGCCCCAGGAAACGTCCTCCTAAGGAAGGGCGAGGCGAATCTTGGGAAGGACAGCGTTGTAAACGTTACCCAACTCGTGACAGTGGACAAGAGAGACCTCGTTGAGAAGATCGGGGCTCTTTCTCCTTCGCGGATCAGACAGATCGTCGATGGCGTCAATCTGTTGGTTGAGCCAAGGAGGTTATAGCGCGCGTGGCTCGGGGGTGTAGCGGGAAACTGGGAGAGATGGATAAGGCACACGATGTCGAGAGGGTCGCGTTTTCGGGGACGACGATGATGTTGCGCGTTGATGGCAAGGAGTACCAGATCGACATCGCAAAGGAGTCGGACCGGCTTGCGAAGGCCACCCGGGAGCAACGGGAGAACTTCGAGATCTCCCCGACCGGCTACGGCATTCACTGGCCGGACCTTGATGAAGACCTTTCCATCGACGGACTGATTGGCGCGAAGCATCCATGCCTGCTTGCCAAGACTACTGGATAATCGTCTATACCGCCATTCGGCGGATGATCTTTTCCTCCACCACACAGGCAACCATCTTAGCGCCGCCGGCTATTTCTTCAGGAGCCTTTTGAGAAGCTTCTCGACCTTGGCCCGGATCGTGTCCCGCACCTCGCGGAACTTCTCCGGAGCCATGTCCCGCGGGTCGGGGATGTCCCACTCCTCGCGGAGCCGTGCCGGGACGGACGGGCAGGCGTCCCCGCAGCCCATCGAGACGACCACGTCGTACTCCACTTGGGGAATCTCCGCGAGCGACTTCGAACGATGGGCGGCGAGGTCATAGCCGACCTCCTTCATGCTCAGGGCGGCGCGCGGGTTGACCTTGCCCGAGGGGCGGGAGCCGGCGCTGTACGCCTCCACCCGGTCTCCGCCGATCATTCGGGCGAAGGCCTCCGCCATCTGGCTGCGGTTCGAGTTTTCGATGCAGACGAAGAGGAGGCGCGTACGGCCTCGGGCGGCCGGCTGATTCACGGGCGGATTTCTCCGGGGGCGTCACGACAGCAGGCCGCCCCGCGAATCTGCCGGCAGAGCGGTACGGCCGCCAGAGCGCCGATGACCGGAGCGGTCCAGTAGATCCAGAGCGCGTCAAGGCGGAAGGCGACAACGGCGGGACCCAGGGAACGCGCCGGGTTCATCGAGGCGCCTGAGATCGGCCCCGCGAAGAGCGCCTCCAGACCCACTACCGCGCCGACGGCCGCCCCGGCCATGATCCCCCGCTCCTTCGACCCGGTGGATACGCTCAGGATGACGAACATCAGGACCAGCGTGAGGACCAGCTCCAGCGCGAAGGACTGCGCCACGGAACCGCTCGGCAGGGTGCCGCCGAGACCTGGATGGGCTGGGAACAGCGCCCGCAGAGTCAGGCTCGCGCCGATAGCTCCGGCGCACTGGGCGGCGATGTACGCGGCGGCCTCGCGGGTCGGAATGCGCCGGGCGGCCCAGAACCCGAGGGTGACGGCTGGATTGATGTGCGCGCCGGAGACGTCGCCGACGGCATAGATCATCGCCATTACGACAAGGCCGAACGTCAGCGCGACGCCGACGTGGGAGACCATCCCGCCGGTCAGATCGTTGACCGTGATCGCGCCGGTCCCGGCGAAGACGAGCGAGAAGGTCCCCATCATTTCCGCGGTCAGCCTGCGCTTCATCGGCCCGTCACGGGACCATGTGGCGGATGATCCTGCCTTCGACCATGTAGACGACCATCTCGGCGATGTTCGTGGCGTGGTCGGCGACCCGCTCCAGGTACTTGGAGATGAACGAGATCCGGATCGCCCGGGTGATCGTGTGCGGGTCCTCGACCATGAACGAGACGAGCTCGCGGAAGACCTGCTTGTTCAGGTCGTCCACGAAGTCGTCGTCCCGGCAGACCTTGCGGGCCAGCGCCGCGTCGCGGTTCACGAAGGCGTCGAGCGCTTCCTTCAGCATCCGCTGGGCGGCGTCGGCCATCCGAGGGATGTCGATGTACGGCTTGAGCGGCGGTTCTTCGTTCAGCTCCAGCGCCCGCTCGCAGGTGTCCACCGCCAGGTCTCCCATCCGCTCGAGGTCGGTCACGATCTTCATCGCCGTGGTGAGGAAGCGCAGGTCGCCGGCGGCGGGCTGGCGCAGGGCGATGAGGCGCACGCATTCCTCGTCGACCTCCACCTCCATGCGGTTCACGCGGTGGTCCTCCTCGATCGTCGTTCGCGCGAGGTCCGAATCGCGATCGACGAGGGCCTTGATCGAGCGCTGGACCTGCTCTTCGACCAATCCGCCCAAGGCGAGGATGCGCCCCTTGAGGGCCTTCAGTTCTTCGTCGAAAATCCGCTCCATCAGCCGAACCTCCCCGTGATGTAGTCTTCCGTCCGCCGGTCCTTGGGATTCGTGAAGAGGTCGCGCGTCGCGCCGATCTCCACCAACTCGCCCATCAGCATGAACCCCGTGATGTCGGAGACGCGCGCGGCCTGCTGCATGTTGTGCGTGACGATGACGATCGTGTAGCGCCTCTTGAGGCCGATCATCAGCTCCTCGATCTTCGCCGTGGCGATCGGATCGAGGGCCGAGCACGGTTCGTCCATCAGGAGGACGTCCGGTTCGACGGCGATCGCCCGGGCGATGCAGAGCCTCTGCTGTTGGCCGCCGGAGAGGCCCAGGGCGCTGTCGTTCAGCCTGTCCTTCACCTCGTCCCAGAGGGCCGCTCCCCTGAGGGAGCGCTCCACAATTTGGTCCAGCTCCCGCCGGTCGCTCGCGCCGAGGATTCGCGGTCCGTAGGCCGCGTTCTCGTAGATCGATTTGGGGAACGGGTTCGACTTCTGGAAGACCATGCCGACGCGCTTCCGAAGCTCCGTCACGTCGAGCGCGGAGTCTTGGATGTCCGTTCCGCCGATTCGGATCGTTCCGGATGTCCGGACGCCGTCCACGAGGTCGTTCATCCGGTTGAGACACCTCAAAAGCGTTGTCTTGCCGCATCCGGACGGCCCGATGTAGGCGGTGATCCGGTTCTTTGGGACGTCCATCGAGATGTTCTTGAGGGCCTGCTTTTCGCCGTACCAGAGGGACAGGTTTCGGATTTCGACCATTGCCGATTCCAAAGCCTCCGTCGAGGCGTTCGCGTGCAGATCCGGCGACAGGCGCGTCTCAATCGGCATAAGGGTCTCCCATGGGCGGCATCCTATCAGTTGCGAGGGCGCATGGCCATACGCCCCTACAATGTTCCAAGGGCATACTTCTTCCTCAAGCGGTTTCTAAGGACGATGGCCGCGAGGTTGAGGACGAGGACGATGCCGAGAAGAAGAAGCGTCGTCGTGAAGACCATCGGCCGGGCCGCGTCCACGTTGGGCGACTGGAACCCGACGTCGTAGATGTGGAACCCGAGGTGCATGAACTTCCGGTCCATGTGGAGGAAGGGCCAGAAAGAATCGAGGGGAAGGGCGGGGGCCAGCTTGACGACGCCCGTGATCATGAGCGGGGCGACCTCCCCGGCCGCCCGGGCCATCGCGAGAATCAGCCCCGTCAGAATCGACGGCATGACGGCCGGGAGGACGATCCGCCAGGTCGTCTCGAACTTCGTGGCGCCGAGGGCGAGCGACGCCTCCCTGAGCCCGCCGGGGATGGCGGCCAGTCCTTCCTCCGTGGCGACGATCACGACGGGGAGCGTGAGGAGGGCCAGCGTGAGCGAGGCCCAGAGGATTCCTCCCGTGCCGAAGGTCGGCGTCGGGAGCGATTCGGGATAGAAGAGGCGGTCGAGCGATCCGCCGACGAAGTAGACGAAGAACCCCACGCCGAAGACGCCGAAGACGATCGACGGCACACCGGCCAGATTGTTCACGGCGATCCGCACGGCGCTGACGAACGGTCCCTGCTGGGCGTACTCCCTGAGGTAGAACGCGGCGAGGACGCCCAGGGGCGTCGCGACGAGGCTCATGATCATGACCATCATGACCGTCCCGAAGATCGCAGGGAAGACGCCCCCTTCGGTGTTCGATTCCCGCGGGGCGTCCGCGACGAACTCCCAGACCTTTGCGGCGTAGAAGGCGGCCTTGGCCCCAGACCCCATGGCGTTCGGACGGTAGGCCCGGACGACCTGCGTGAGCGGGAGCTCCTTTTCCTGCCCCCCCACGGCGGCGGCGACCACGCTGGTTGTGTCCTTCTTCTTGGCGGCGCCCAAGGCGGTTTCCATCTCCGCGTACCCGGTCTGCAAGGCGCCCAGCTCCGCCTTGAGACGGGCGGCTTCGGGCCCCTCTCCTCTTCCCTGGGCGGAGAGCTTCTTGAGGTTGAGGCGGATCTTCTCCTGGGCGTGGTTGACCGCGCCGATCTCCGTCTTCTCGATCCGCCGGATTTCGGCCAGGAGCCGGGCGGCTTGCGGAAGACGCGCCTCAAGGGCGTTCCAGCCGTCGTCACCGCCCCCAGCGACGGGCCGCCCGTCCTCGCGGACTTCCCTCAACGTTCCGACGAAGTTTCCCCACTCGCGCCGCTCGATTACGATCGCGTCGTCCGGTCTCTCGCGGCGGGCGATCCTCGATTCATCCACCCACGTGAAGTCCTGCCCATAGATGTCTCGGTTCCCCTGCTTGACCTGGATCCGGTATTTCTTCGGCGTCTCGGGAGGGGCGCCCGGCTGGGGGATCTCCTCCCGGTCCATGACCTGTCCCATGACGGCGGTCTTGTCGTCCATGACGAGGAGGACGACGTCCTTCGGCCAGAAGAACCCGAGGCCGTTCGCGAGGATCAACAGGATGAGCCCCGCCACCATGAGGAGGGAGAAGGCGAGCCCTCCCGCCGTGAGCCAGATGAACGGATCGCCGCTCTTCCAGAACCTGCTCATAGGTACCGGTACTTCTTTCTGAGCTTGAGGCGGACAAGCTCCGCGACGGTGTTGACGACGAACGTCATCATGAACAGGAGCAGGGCCGCGAGGAAGAGGACGCGGAAGAGCGTTCCGCCCTCCGGGGCCTCCGGGAGCTCGACGGCGATGTTGGCCGAGAGGGCGCGGAAGCCGTTGAAGATCGACCAGTCCATGATCGGCGTGTTCCCCGTGGCCATGAGGACGATCATCGTTTCGCCGACGGCCCGGCCGAACCCGATCATCACGGCGGAGAAGATCCCGGGGGAGGCCGTCGGAAGGACGATCCTCACCGCCGTCTGCCAGCGCGTCGCTCCCAGGGCGAGGGACCCCGCGACGAGGTGCTGGGGGACGTTCGAGAGGGAGTCCTCGGCGATCGTGAAGATGATCGGGATCACGGCGAACCCCATGGCGAAGCCGACGACGAGGGAGTTCCGCTGATCGTACGTGAGCCCGAGCGCGCGCAACAGCCAGCCGCGGTAGTCGCCGGATAGGAGAGCCGCTTCAAGCAGCCCGCCCAATCCGAGCGAGATCCAGATCCCGAGGGTCACGACCGGGACGAGGAGGACGACCTCATACCCGGGCCTGACCCAAGTCCGGGCGGGGGTCGGCAGAAGGCGCCAGAGGGCGAGCGAGAGAAGGACGAGGACCGGGACGACGACCGGGATGAGGAAGAGGCCGGGAACGACCTTCTCCATCATCGGGGCGAGCCACAAGCCGGCGATGAATCCCAGGACGACGCTCGGAAGGGCGGCCATGATCTCGACGACCGGCTTCACGGTCCCCTTGATCGCCGGGTGCATAAACTGCGAGGTGTAGAGGGCGCCGAGCAGGGCCAGGGGGACGGCGAAGAGAAGGGCGTAGAACGTCCCCTTGAGCGTCCCGTAGATGAGCGGCGTGAGGCTGAGCTTCGCTTCGAAGTCGTCCGTTCCGCCCGTCGACTGCCAGACCTGCTCGGGCTTTTCGTACCCTTCGTACCAGATCTTTCCGAAGAGCGATTGCCACGTGACCTCCGGATGGGGGTTGTCCAGCCGGAAGTGCGAGAGGCGCCCCGCGGCGTCGGCCGTGACGAAGCCGTCGGCCTTGGGCGCGAACGAAAGGGCCGCCAGGCTTGCCGCGGCCGAATCCTCCGCGCCTCCGGCGGGGACGTCGAGCAGGGTCTTTCCCGTTGTCGCGTAATGGAGCTTGATTGCGCCGGAGCCGTCCGCCGTGAGAAATCCCTTGTCGCGGCGGGAGGGGGCGAATGCGATCACCGGTCCTTCGTGGGAGACGAATTTGTAGATCCTCGTAAGGCGGCGGTCACCGCCCGCGTCCTGGAGGACCTGCCAGGACGTCACGCCTCCCGCGGCGTCTCCGACGACGAGCGTCCGGTCTCCGTTCAAGAAGCCGAGGGCCGTGATCGAAGGAGCGGTTTCATCCTGCTCGCGGCCGAGGCGCGTCACTTCGGGCTCGGTTTCTTCGCGCAGGCCGAGCGAGACGATCTCGCCCATGGACGTTCCGGCGAAGAGGTTGTCTCCCCGGGCGTCGATGGCGAGCGCCGTGATCTCGCCTTGCGAGGGAAGCGAAAGAGTCTTTCGGGATTCCTCCCGTTTCGCCTCGCCGACGAGGGCCTTCGTCTCCTTGACGGAGAGGAGGATGATCTCCCGGGCGCCGAGTTGGGCTGCGGTCACCGCCCCGTCCGGTCCGACGATGTGCGCAAGCCGCTCGATCGGCCGCTTCGACGGATCCACGGCGAGAGGCGCGGCGGCCACAACCTCCGGCTCCACCTTGCGCCCGCTCTCGATGTAAGAGACGTTGAACCTTACCTCGACGGGGATGGCGCGCCCGTCGGAGAGGCCGAGGGCGAAGACCCCCCGCCCCGCGGGCGAGGCCGAAACGATCCGGGCGGAGCCCAGGCCGGCAAGAGAGGGGGAGGGAAGCACCGAGCCGGACTTGAAGGAGATGAGAGTGATTCCGCCGCCGTCCGCGATGAAGGCCGTCTCCACGTACTCGTCGACGCCGATGGCTAGAGGAGTCCCGCCGCCCGCGGCCGTGCTCGTCGCCCCGCTCGTCACGGCCGGCTGTCCGGCCAAGGGATAGACCTCGATTCCGATAACGATCAGGATGGCGAGGATCGACGCGATGATCACAACGCCGCCGAGCGTCACGAGACGTCGCGCGATCCGGTCGACGAGGATGCGGCGCTTGACGGACGAACGTGATGAAACAGCCCCGCGGGCCGCTTTTTGCGGCCCGCGGGGCGGGACTTCAACCTGCTGTTCGAGGACAGGATCCATTTATTGGAGTTTTTTCGTCTCTTCCTGGGCGATCTTGGAGGTGATCGGGAAGTACCCGTCCTTCACGACAACCTCCTGTCCCTCCTTGGAGAGGATGAGCCTGGCGAACTCGCGAGTCAAGGGATCGAGTCCCTTGCCCGGAGCTTTGTTCACGTAGACATAGAGGAACCTCGAGAGCGGGTAGGTCCCGGCGTAGGCGTTCTCGGCATTGGCCTCGACGCACTTACCGCCCTCTTTCTCTGCGAGGGGGACCGCCCGGACGCCGGGCGTCGCGTAGCCGATCCCGCTGTACCCGATAGCGTAACGGTCCACGGTGACGCCTTGGACGACGGAAGCCGAGCCGGGCTGTTCCTTGACGGCGTCCTTGTAGTCGCCGTTCTTCAAGGAGTGCTCCTTGAAGAATCCGTACGTCCCGGAGGCCGAGTTGCGGCCGTAGAGGGAGACCGGCCGGTTGGCCCAGTCGCCCTTGAGCCCGAGCTGGCCCCAGGTCTTGATCTCCTCCTTGTGGCCCCTGCGGCGGGACTTGGAGAAGACCGCGTCCACCTGGGCCATCGTCAAGCACTTGATCGGGTTGTCCTTGTTGACGAAGACGGCGAGCGCGTCCACGGACGTCCGGACCGGCGTCGGTTTGTAGCCGTACTTCTTCTCGAAGGCGTCGATCTCGGTTCCCTTCATCGGCCTGGACATCGGCCCGAGCTGGGCCGTTCCCGAGATCAAGGCCGGCGGAGCCGTGGTCGAGCCCTTCCCCTCGATCTGGATCTTCACGTTCGGGTAGAACTTGTTGAACCCCTCGGCCCAGAGCGTCATCAGGTTGTTGAGCGTATCGGACCCGATGCTCGAGATGTTTCCCGAGACGCCGGCGACGGCCTTGTAGGCCGTGAGCTTGGGGTCCACCTTGACCGAGTCGGCCGCGAGCAGGGGCCCGGCCGCGGAGAGTGTGGCCGCCAGAGCGGCCGCGATGACGAACGTTTTCTTTTTCATCTTCTTTTCCTCCCTTGAGTGTTGGCAGAATTTTACCTTCCGCCTGTTTGCGCCCAATGTCCGTTTGGTAAACGGACGGTAAACTCTTTCTTCTTTTGCCCGTCCAGGCGCCGAATCCGCGTTGCCCCGCGGAGGGCCGGCGGGTTCAGCGACTTCCTACCGCTTCAAAGCAGGAAGGCCCGAGATGTACCCCACGGATCCCCTGGGATCGACCCGTGACCGGAGCTGGACCTTGACTTCGTCGGGATACTTCTTGAGGTCCTGGGCCGCGCCCGGATGCTGGATGTTGGACATGATGTACGTGTGTCCGTTCACGTTGGGCACGATCTGGAGACCGGTATGTTCCGCACCAGCCGGGGCGCTCATGATTCGCGTGAGCCGGCTTGTATCCACGTTGTACGTCCAGAGGAAATTGTTCAGGTGGTTCCCGCTGTCCTCGCCGATGAAGAGGGTCCGCATTTCCTCCGAGTATTTGAGGTTGTCGGGGTTTGCCATCCGATCCGTGTCGCACGCGTCGTGTTTTCCGTAAGCCGTCTGGCCGAAGGACTTTCTCCCGCCTGTCACGAGCGCCTCCATCGTCGCGGCGACCCAATCGCTCGGGATGGGGCTCCCGTCCGTATCCGACTGCCCTCCGCCCAAGCGGCTCTCGTAGACCGCGCCGCACGCCAGATCTTTCGCGTCTCCCGTCAGGCGGATGTCATCACGCGGCCGGTCGTCGTTCTTCCCGCCGATCATCCCGGCCTCGACGTACGACATGGCGATGTAGAGCTTCTTGTCCCTCCCGTTGTGCGCCACGCCCTCCATCTTCGTGAACTCGGTCGTCGCTCCCCTCAGGGCCGCGTACCGGCGGCTCTCGAGGAACGCGGCGGCCTTCTCCATCCCGGGCCGGACTCTCAGATACACCGTGCCCGGCTTGACCCCGGAGCCGGGTTTGCTCGACGCGGCGGAACCTCCATAGACGTAGACAGGTTGGAAACCCGCATGCGCGGCCGGGTTGCCCTTGTAGGCTTCGGCATCCACGGACTCGAAGATGTCGGAGAAGGAAATCCCGTTGTCCACGAGCGCCTTGATCTCCGATTCCGCCGCGTGGCCGAGGCGGATCCAGCGGAGGACGGCCTTTCCTCCGTTCGCCGCTTCGGTCTGCTCCCATCTCGCGGCGTAAAGCGTTCCGGCCGAGAGGTCGCGCGGCTTGTCGGCGATGAACATGAAGAAGACCACGTCCCGGCCGTCGTCCCCCATGTAGACCGTCCGCTCGTCCGGCATCACGTGGGCAAGCTCGGCCGCGAGGCGTCCCATGGCGTAGCGCCTGACCACGCTCGTCCGGCCCCCCGCGTCCACCGATACCTCCACGGGATGGCCGTAGTCGTAAGCCTTCGCTCCTCCTTCCCGGGCTGTTTTCCCGGGAGTCTTCAGGAAGAGGTTCATCGGCTCGAGGGGGGCGTTCTCGAAGAGCCTGGCGTACGGCTCGTACTCCTCTCCGGCCAGGTGCGTGTTCCACGGCGTGAGCGAGGCGGCGCAGGGGATCCAGAGGCCGTTGATCGGGCCCATGTCGATGTTCGAGAGCTTGACCGCCTGGAGCCTGCCGGTCTTCCCGTTCTGCCGAAGCGCGGCCAGATTCATCGCCATCGGGAGTTGGGCGTACATCTGGAGGGGAGGATTCCCGTCGACGGCGCTGGGCGCTTCCGTGTGGTACTCGAACTGGGTGACGAGGTAGAGGCGCTCCCGTCCCTTCTCTCCCAGCCGGATCAGGGAGTTGGCGTCGGGGGCAAACGCGAAGAACGGCCCCTTGGCCGCGTCGCCTTTCTCGTCGGGCGAGGACCGCATGATCGGTTTCCCTTCCCGATCCACGATCAAAGCGGCCTGCCTGCCGCCGACGACGTTGCCGGGACGGTAGAGCACGTTGTATGAGAGGGGGAAAACCTTCCGGCGGCCGTCGGCATACGTGACGACGGCGTCGGAACGCGTGTAGCCGACGGCCATCTCCTCGGCCGTCGCCGGGGCCGGGGTCGATGTGAATTCGACTTTGGCGATCCGGTTGGCGGTTCGTGGCTCGGCGTGGGCTTGAAGGACGAAGGACGGGAGACAGAAGATCGAGAGCGCGGCCGTGAGGACTGAATGTCTTGTCATCCGATTTTCTCTCCTTTCAGAGTTGGACGGGTTGGCACGGTTGGCAAGGTTGGCCAAGCGAGCGGGGCGGGCTGGGGCTGGGACCACGCGGAGACGGAAAGAGGGAACCGGAGAATGAAGGCCGATCCCTTTCCCTCCACGCTGTCCAATTCCACGTCGATTCCGAAGCGCTCGGTCAGGCGCCGGACGATGTAGAGGCCGAGCCCCATTCCCGGCGTCCCGGAGCGGTCGAGGCGGATGCCGCGGGAGAAGACCGCTTCCCGGGCTTCCGCCGGGATCCCGATCCCCGTGTCGGCGACGGACACGGTCCCCCGCGTCTCATCCCGGGAGACGGCGATGTCCACGCGCCCGCGGCGGACGTTGTACTTGACCGCGTTTTTGACGATGTTCCGGAGAATCGTGCGCGTGACGGCGGCCGGGGCGGCAAGGGGGACCGGATCGGAGGGCACCGAGGCGGAGACCTCGATCTCCCGCTCCCGGGCCCCCGCCTCCGATTCGGAGACGACCTCCCGGAGGATGGCGGAGAGATCCGCGGCCCCGGGGGCGGTCTCGCTCCCGTCCCGTGTCAGGACCCGCAAATCTTCGAGGCGGCGGGTGAGCCGGTTTGTTCCCGTCAGGATCATGCCCACGTACGTCCGGCTGAGTTCGGCAAGGGCCGCGTCTCGCCGGAGGAGACCCGCGCATCCGTCGATCGCGAGCACGACGTTGTTGAGTTCGTGGACGAGGGTGTCGAAGAGAAAGGAGATTTCATCCCGGCACTCCCCGCTCGACATCGTCTCGACGAGGGCCGGTTGGTCGTCAGCCACAAGGATTGTGTTCATGGAGCGCTCCTTCAATGGGAAACCCGGGCGAGACGACCCGTCTCGTCCCCGGAGGCGATGGACACGGCGGGAATCTGCTCCAGTACGTGCGTGACGAGGGCGCCGGCGGCGTCGATCGCGCCGATCTCCCAGGGGCCCCGGAGGTTTCCCCAGGGGGACACGTCGTAGATCGTGAGGCCGGAGCCCTGATCGACCATCTCGACGGTCGCGAAGCCCAGGCCGAAGAGACGGGCGGCGCAACGCGCGATGGCGATCTCCTCGGCGGAGGGTTGGATAAGCCGATGGGGCGAAGGCGAAGCCGATTCCTCGCGCCCCGGCGCGGCCCAGGGGCGGGTGTAGGCGCAGAGGAACCGCCCGCCGACGATGACGACGCTCATGTGGTTCGTGGGATTCTCGATGAACTGCTGAAGGTAGAACGGGAGGCCGCCCGTGTCCGCCTGGGCGCGGAGGAACCCACGGGCCTCCGCCGGATCGGCGAGGACGGCCATCCCCCGGCCGCCCGACGTGAAGAGAGGTTTGAAGACGGACGGCCCGAACGCCTCGAGAAAGAGGAGGGCGTGCTCGATCTGCTCCGTCACGAGCGTCGGCGGGACGGGGAGGCCCGCCTGGGACAGATCGAGCGTCATCCGATACCGGTCCATCGTGCTCTCGATGGCGTCCGGTCTGGGGAAGACGCGGACGCCCTGGCGCTCGAGGTGGCGGAGAATGTGGACCCGGAATCTTGTGGCCGGCCGGGCGACGTCCCCGAGACTCTGCGCGAGAACGGCGTCGAACAGGGAGAGATCCTGCCCGCGATGCGTGACCTGCCCCTTGTGGAGACAGAGGGAGCATTCCTCCGGGGGAATCACGACGGCCTCGTGGGCGAGCGAACGGATGGTTTCGGACAGTCGGTCGGTTTCCCAGGAGGCGGGATCTCCGATCACGGCGATTCTCATCGAAGGTCTCCTTTCGCGGCGAAGCATCGGCGGTCTCTCATCCGGCGGTTGAACCGCAAAGTGCGCCGCAATCCCCGCCCCTTGGGGCGGGGTCAAGGCGCGCGAATGTAAATGACGAAGAGTACCTTAGAGGTCGGAGAATCCCCGCCTTTACGGGGTTCTTCAACGAAGCTCGCGTTCGAGATGCACGGCGTAGTCCGGCAGGGTGCGTTCGTACGGCTGGGTCATCAAGGGCGACGAAATGATGTAATCGGCCGATGCGCGATTGCACGCGACCGGGATGTTCCAGACGACCGCGATCCGCAGAAGGGCTTTGACGTCGGGATCGTGCGGGAGCGGCTCGAGCGGGTCCCAGAAGAAGATCATGAAGTCGATTTCTCCTTCGACGATCTTTGACCCGATCTGGAGGTCGCCGCCGAGAGGGCCGCTTTGCAGGCGGATGACGTCAAGCCCGAGCTCCCCCTCCAGGAGTCTGCCGGTCGTGCCCGTGGCCCAGAGCTCGTGTTGTGACAGGAGATCCCGATTGAACTTGATCCATTCCAGCAGATCGCGCTTCTTGTTGTCGTGCGCGACCAGGGCGATCTTTTTCTTCCCTCGAAACGTTCGGTTGTCGGTGTGCACGTCATCCTCCGCTATGGTTGGTGTTCCGTTCCAAGCGCGCGTTTTCGATCAGGAGCGGTCCGTTCGGGAAGAGCCTCCTCGCCGCGTCCCGCGCGGCGTCCGGCCGGGCGAGCGATTCCATCCGCCGGCGAAGGTCGCTCCGCAGAGCCGGGTCGCACAGGAGACGCTCGACGGCGTCGACAGCTTCCACAGCGCTTCCTCCCTCCAGGGCCGCGCCCCGCGAGGTCAGGAAGCGGGCGTTCGCCTTCTCCTGGCCGGGGATCGGATCGATGAGGACGGTCGGGAGGCGGCGGGCGAGGGCTTCCGAAACCGTGAGCCCGCCGGGCTTCGTCACGAGGACGTCGGCCGCGCCCAGGTAGTCCTCGATGTTCTCGACGAACCCGAACGGGCGGACGCGGAGCGGAAGAGACGAGGCCAAGGCTTCGAGCCGCCTCAGTCTCCCGGCGTCGTTTCCGGCCGAGACCCAGACGGAGGCGGCCACGCGCCTCCGGGCGAGGTCGACGACCACCTGCTCGATCCGCCCGACGCCGATGCCGCCCGAGAGGACCAGGATGACCCGCTCATCGTCCGGAATCCCCAGGACCTTGCGGCAGGCGGCGGAGTCGCGCTTGTCCAGGTCCGGCTGGATGGGGATTCCGGTTACTTCGATCCTGTCGCGGGGGACGCCGAGGGCCGAAAGCTCGCGGGCGACGTCCTCGTGGGCTACGGTGTACGTGTCGACGGCGCCGTCGATCCAGAACGGATGCGCCTCGAAGTCGGTGATCGTGGCGGCGAGGCGAAAGCCGCAGCGCGCCCGCAAGGGGCCCAGCAGGTGGACGGCGAGGAAATGCGTGGCCACGACCGTGGAAGGCCGCGAGGTTTCGATCAGATCGAAGAAGGGACGGGCCGCGGGCCTCGAGAGGAACCCCTGGACGCGCCGCAGGGCCGCCTCCGACCGGGGATGCGCCGCCGAGGCGTAGAGCCCGGCCCAAATGGCCGGGGCGTGGCGGACGATCCATTCGTAGCCGTTCTGATAGGCGCGCCGGAACAGGGGGTGGACGTGGTCGAGGAGGTTCACGCTGTCCGCAACGAGCCCGCGCTCCCGCGCCGCGGCCGCGACCGCCTGGGCGGCGCGGCGGTGTCCCGACCCGCACGAGACGTAGACGGCGAGGAGGGAGGAATCCAAGGGGTTGTGACCGGAGAGCGGCAAGGTTGTCACGGCCGTCGCCGCGGCGCAGCCGCTCATGCCGGTATCGACTCGCGGGAAACGCGATCGGCGGCGAGCATCGTTCCCACGGTGACTTCGCGCGCCCGTCGGCGAGCCAGATCGCCCATCTCGGGGCGGCGGGAATCGGCGAGCAGGGCTTGGAGGGCGGCGGCGATGGACGGCGCGGTCCCGTCGTGGAGGAGGCCGGTGCGGACCGGTTGAACGTGCTCGGCGGCGGCGGACCCGTGGGGAACCAGGGCCGGGAGCCCCGCCGAGAGGGCGCGGAGCGTCTCAAGGCCCGTGAGGTCGATCCGGTCGTTGGTCAGGAAGAGGTCCGCGCGGGCAAGAAGCGCGGCAAGCCCGGCGCTGGATCGGGGCGGTACGACTTCCACGCCCGGCAGTCCCTGCGCCTCGGCCGCCATCGGCCCGTCGCCGCAGAGAACAAGCGTCGCACCGGGGAGAGCGCCCCGGACCGAGTCCCAGGCGGAAATCATCTCGATCGTCCCCCGGTCCCTGTCGATGGGGCCTACGCAGACCAGCCGGAGCGGCTCGTCTTCGCCGCGCTCGAACAGCGTCCCGTTCGCGCTCCAGGGCGAGGCCCACGCCCGGACCTCGATCCGGCGGGGGTCGAGGCCCCGAGCCGTCAGGGCCGTCTTCGCCGCGACCGTGGGGACGATGACCGTGTCCGCTTTTCCATGGAACCATGCGACGTACTTCCAGACGAGCTCTTCGATGTCGGCGTCCCGCGTGAGGAAGCGCGCGAGTGCCGGGAGGTCGGTGTGAAAGTAGGTCGTGAGCGGGAGGCCGAGGAGCCGCGCGGCCAGCAGGGCCGCGAGCCCCATCGGTCCGGCCGTCCAGGCGGCCAGCCGGTCCGGATTCCGCGTCTCAAGCTCGGCCAGGACGTCCAACACGGGAGGGAAGCAGATCCTGTTCTCCGCCACGGCGAGACTCCCCGGGGCCGGGAAATTCTTGAGGCCGGCTTCGTCGAAGGCCGGCATCTCCGAGCAGGTGAAGATCGAGATCGGGACGCCTTCCTCCCGCGCCTTGAGAAGGCGGGCCGGCGTGAGACCGGACGAGTCCCAGAGCGCGTCGTTGTCGCAGAAGAGAACGGATTCTCCGGTCTCGCGTCCGGCGTTGAACCTGGTTTGGACTTCAGCGAGAAGGCGGCGGTCCCTGTACTGGTGAGAGAAGGAAAAGAAGTAGGGGGACAGGAGGCCGTAGATCCCCGCGATCCCGGAGGCGGCCTGGATCCCCTTGAGCGGGTTCTCCGATGAGAAACTCTTGACGATCTTCTCGAGGGAGACGAACAGTATCCGGCTGGACATGCGGCTGGCGAGCCCGAAGATCCTGGCGTTGTGCTCCTCGACGGAGGCGGAGCCGTTCGCGAGCCAGTCTTTGTATTCCCCCGGCCGGCCGAAGACGGCGCGAAGCTCCTCCCGCAAGAGGACGAGGAGGTCCTCCTCATCCGGCTTGAGCTTCTTTCGAGGCTTGAGCCGGCGGGCCAGGTGGGAGATCTTCGCCCATGGGTTGAGCCGCGCCTCCGTGTCGTTGTAGAGGAGACGGGGAAGGCTCGCGATGAGCGGGTTCGAGGATCTCTCGGGGCGGACCCCAAGCCGGTCCATGTAGTAACGGAATGCGACGCTGTAGATCGAGTGAGCCAGGACGACGGCCGAACCGCTGGCGCCCGCGGGGTGGGTCCGCCCGTGCCGCACGGCGTCCAGGAACTCCGGAATCGTCCGGGCTCCGAGGGTCCAGGTGTACGCCGTGGCAACGTGGATCTGGCCGTGGTCGTCCGACCCGCCTACGATGCCGCGGCGGAACGGGTATTCTCCGGCGGGAGCGATCCCGTGCTTGTCGGCGAGGCGGGCGATATCGTCTCCCGTAATCCCCGTGATGATCCGATCCGTCAGGTCGTTCAGCAGGCGGTTGCGGGCGCCGTTCCGGACCTCGAACGCGGGGAAGAGGACGAGCATCTTCTCGAACGTCTCGACCGTGAGGCGCCCGTTCTGGTTGTAGAGGGGATGCGCGACAAAGTGGGCGATTCCCTCGGCGTTGAGATAGCGCGTCAGATCGTAGACGTTCCGCCGGAGGCGCTGGATCTCGGCGTGCTGTGTTTCCGTGATTCCCAGCGTGACGACGTGGATATTGCAGCCGTCCTCGGGGAACGAGACGTCCACCTCCTCGGAGAGGAAGACGTCGGGGTGGTGTGCAATCTCGAGGCCGCCGTCGATGACGTTGTGGTCCGTCACCGTGACGAACGTCATACTGCGCGCTTTCGCGATCCGGTAGAGGTCCCGCGGCTTCGTGTAGCATTCCGGACTGCCGATCTTCTTGAGGATCCATTCGGACGGGCGGTTTGAATGATGTGAGTGGACGTGCAGATCGACACGCGCTTCGGGCGGGGACGCCATCGAGCCCTCCTCTTCTGGGTTTCGCCGGGTAACCGGGCCGTCTCCCCGATCTTCTGACGCGGATCGTAACGGAACGGCGCGGAAAACGGACTCAAGGGCAGGTTAACGGTGTGTAAACTCAGCGAGGGAGCGGGGCAATCCTGTTAGATCAGGAGCAGGTAGACGGCGATGGCGGCGGCGCCGGCAAGGAGCATGGATCCCATCGGCCAGATCGCGGCCCGGGCCAGGGGGCGGGACCCGAGGACCAGCACCGACCCGAGCTTGGCGGCGGTATTCCCCAGCCCCGCCGCCAGGATACCCACCGCGGCGACACCGGCCGGGACGACCGCGTCACGGCTCAGTCCGAGGAGCGAGAGCGTCGGGGCGTCGACTTCGGCCAGTCCGGACAGGAGCGCCACGGCGTAGACGCCCGCCGTCCCGAAGGTGAGCATGGCGAACTGGACGATCGCCAGGACGGCGCCGTAGAGGGCGCCGAACTTGAGGGCCGTGGCGATCTCGAACGGATTGGCGAGAGGGAGATCCACGGCGGCGGGTGCCCAGTCGTTTCGCCGGAGGAACCAGGCTCCGACCAGGCCGACGGGAAGCATCAGGGCGCCGACGGCGGGCAGGAGGGACGGGTGGACGACGGCGACTTCGACCAGTTGGCGCAGGAACATGACCGTTCCCGCCAGGACAATCCCGCCGGCGAGGGGCGGGGAGATCTCCGGCCGTTCGCGGCTCAAGCGGGCGAAGGCGAGCGTCACGGCCGTAGAGCTGACCATGCCGCCGAAGAGGGCCGTGATCAGTATGCCCCGTTTGGGCCCGGCGATTCTCACGCCGAAGTATCCGAAGAAGGAGATGGCGGTGACGAGGACGACCATGAACCAGATCTGGCGCGGGTTGATCCGGAGAGGCGTGAACCCCTGGTCGGGAAGAAGGGGGTAGACGACGAGGGCCACCAGGGCGAACTTGGCCACGGCCATCATCTCCTCCGTCCCGACGTACTCCCGGATGAAGGTGTGGAGCGGCTGTTTCGAGGCAAGGAGAAGCGTGACGAGGACGGCGATCGCGACGGGGGGGAGAAAGGGGCCGGTCGCGGCCATCCCCCCGAGGAGAAACGTGAGAAGCGCCGCCAGCTCGGCGGTGATTCCCCCGGCGTCGCCCGCCATGCCTGCGCGAACGATGCCGGCCGTCAGGATGAGTCCCAGGACGGCGAGGCCCGCGAGGAAGACGGACGGATGGGGCCAGCCGTGGGCGGCGGCAAAACCGGCGATGGAGGCGAGGGCGTAGGTGCGGACGCCGCCGAGCCGGCGGGGCCCGTCCGCCCGGACCGACTCCCGCTGGAGGCCGATCAGGAGGCCGATGGCCAGCGCGATTCCGAGCCGCGCGATCCATTCTGGAAGAAGATCTTCCGGCATCCGGCGTGTCCCGTCGTTTCCTGTCAGGGGGCTATTCGCCCGGAATCGAGAACGTACGGCCGCGCCGAAAAACCGACCAGAGGAGGTCGCGGCTTGCGAGGAGGTCCGAAAAGTTCCGGACTTCGACCGTCAGGGGAAAAGACCAGCCGTTGCGGGCGTAAGCGTCGAGAAAAGCCGTGAGGTCTCCGTCCCGCCCGGAGAGCGGGCCGTGATCGTCCCTGTCGCCCCCGTTCGAGTGGAGGTGCGTCTGAAAGATCGTTTCGGGTCCCAGCGCGCGGACCGCCTGGAGGGGAGTGACCCGGCACGATCGAAGGTGCCCCAGGTCCAGCGTGGCGCCGACCCGGCCGCCGAGCGCCCGGCGGATGTCGAGCAGTTCGGGGACCGTGACGCCGTACTTCACGTATTCCAGCGTGAACTGGCCGAGGTTTTCCACCGCGACTTGAGGCGCGGACGGAGGCGCGTTCTCGATGACCTCGGCGATTCCCTGGGTGGAGCGCTTTCGGCAGATGTCCCATGTCTTCGGGAGCCAGGCATCCCGGGAGATCTTCCCCGCGTGGAATGTGATCGTCCGGGCCTCGATCCGCGCCGCGAACGAGAGCGCGTCCGCGTACGCTCGCCTCGCCTCCCCGAAGCGTTCGTCGTCCAGGTCGCCGATGTTGACGGAGAGGTAGGGCGCGTGGACGGTGAACGCGATCCCCTCCTTCCGCGCGAGATCGCGAAGCGCCTCCTCCTCCGGGCCGGACGCCCGCCGCGGGGCGGGCTCCATCTTCAACTCGACGAGGCGGAAGCCGGCCTCGACGGCAGAGCGCGAAAAGTCGAGAAACGAACCGTCGTACTCCGCAAAGCACGAAGCGCCGATCACGGGGATGGAAGGGAGGATCATTGCGTCATAGCGGGGACGGAGACCGAGGACCGGGTCTTTCCGCCGCCCGATCTCTCCGCCTCGATCCGGTCCACGGCCCCGAGAATGAGCGGGAGGTCCTTCGGCCGGCGCGATTCGGCGTACCACCGGAGAATCCGCTCGGTTCCCGCCTTCCGGACGAGGATCCACGAGCCGTCGGAGAGATGGAACTTGAGGCCGTCCCGCCGGCCGATGCTTTCCACGCGGCGGCCCGCGATCTCGGTCGGCGGATCCTCCTCGAGGCGGGCGAGCAGGGCCGAGTCCATCGGCCGGTCGAGGCGGGCGAACGGCCGGGGGGGGAAGCGCCTCTCGAAGTCCGCGATCAGCTCGTGGAGCGGAACCCCGCGGCGGGCGACCAGATCGCCGACGAGGAGGCAGGCGAGCAATCCGTCCTTCGTGGGGACATGGGGCGCCCAGGCGAACCCGCCCGATTCTTCGCACGCGATCACGGCGCCGTCCTCCGCCATCGCCGCTCCGAGGTGCTTGAAACCGACGGCTGTTTCGACGACCGGCGTCCGGTGCGCGCGGGCCACATCGTCGACGATGTGGGTCGTGGCGACGGAGCGGGCGACGGGTCCGCGCGGTCCGCGCAGGAGGAGGTCCTCGATCAGGAGGGGCATGAGACGGTGCGGGGGGACGCAGGCGCCCGCCGCGTCGACGACGCCGAACCGATCGCCGTCGCCGTCGACGGCGAGTCCGAGGTCCGCGTTCGTTTCCACGACACATCGGGCGAGATCGCGGAGCGTCTCGGGACGGGGGTCGGGAGAGACTCCCCCGAACGCGGGATCGAGGGCGGTTCGAATAGCCGTCACGCGTCCCCATCCTTCGAAAACCGCTGGGAGAACCTTCCGCGCGGCCCCGTGCATCGGGTCGACGACCAGGTCCAGGCTGTGGCCAGGCGGAGGGACGAGCTTTCGAAGAGCCTCGGCGTAGGCGGAGGCGACGTCGACCTCCCGTATCGCCGGATGGGGGCGGCGGGTCCGCGGCGGGGTCTCGTCGACAAGCCCGAGGATTTCCGCGGCGGCAGGGTCGGGGCAGAGACGGCCGTCGGGCATGAGGATTTTAAGACCGTTGTCCGAAGGAGGATTGTGGCTCGCCGTCACGACGAGGCCCAAGTCCGCGCGGAGCGGCAGGCGGCTCACCCCCCAGGCCACGCCCGGCGTGGGCGTTTCGCCGATCCCTCTCGCGACCGATACGCCTTCGTGCGACAGGAGAGCGCGTATAAGCGTTTTCTCGAGCCATTCCGAATGGAGACGCGTGTCGCGCCCGACGAGGACGCGGATCGACCCGCCGGGGGCGTTCGCCTGCCCGGTCCGCCTCCAGAGCCAGCGCACGATGGCGCGCGCGAGGGCTTCCATGCGCGCCGGCGTCACCTCGCGGCCGACGGGACCGCGCCATCCGGATGTCCCGAAGACGATGGGCTTCATCCCGTGATCGATACAGCCGGCGGAAGCGGCGGCCCGGGGCGGTTGGTCCGCCACGCCTCGCGGTTGATCCGGAACCATCCTCGACGCCTAAGAATCGGGACGTCGGGACACGCCGTGTAGAAGAGGCCGCACCGGTCGCAGCAGGCCTCCCATCCGGATCCGGCTCGGCGCATCTCCCGCTTCTTGCATTTCAAGAAATCCTTGCACATGGGGCAACAGACGGTCATCGAACTCCTCCACAGCGATCAGGATCTTGCAGGAAAACGTCCGCCGGGCCGCAACCCTCACCCAAGCGCCCGAGGAAGCTCCTCGGCCGGATTGATCACCCCGATCGCCGGAAGTTCCCCATCGACAATCCAGGCGCGGAGGGCGCGCGCGAGCGCCGGGAAGTCGGCTTTTCCGCTGATCCGCAAGCCGGGGACCCGGGACAGGCGCGAGGTCATCTCGTTGAACAGGTCGTCTGGACCGGCTTCCGCTTCCGAAGAGTCGTAAGGGTCGATCCCGCGGACGATGTCGCCCGCCCAGGGACGGAGGGCCGCGAACGGGATCACGGACGCCGTCCATGCCCCGGTTCCGACCCGCCAATCCAAGAAGACCCAGCCGGCAAGGCGCGTCGGGATCTTGAGCCGTCCCGGGCCGTAACAGCTTTCGATTACGACGTCCTGCTTCTCTTCGAGCTCGACCAGATCCTTCAGCGGGAGTCTTCCGAGCGAGTTCCGCTCTTCGGGCGTCAGGTTCATGAAGAGCCGCGGATGGGTGAGCCGCGTTCCGGGATTGACCCTCGGGTGTTTCGGAACACCGAGAACCTTGGCCTCGGGCAAGGGGCCGACGAGAAGGCGGTCGTTCGTGACGTATTCGGCGCCCTCTTCCATGCACCAGAGCGCGGCCGTGGACTTCCCCGCGCCCGGCGCCCCCATGATGGCCACGGCGGATCCGCCCCACGAGACGGCCGCGGCGTGAAGGACGGAGAGCCCCTGGCGGCGCCAGGCTGTCATGTAGGCGGCGTTGATGACGTTGACGACCGGGTTGATTTGCTCGGCCGCGCGGCCCAGGACGATCCATTCCCGGCTTCCCACGAAGACGGTCAGTCCGGAAGCAACCTTCTCGATGATCCGGCCTCCCGGGACTTCATGCACGATTTCCTTGACTCGTCCCGCCCCGGCGCGTCCCCGGCGGATCCGGCCCGTCCCGCGAATCCGCTCGGGCTCGGCCTCGATAACGGAGATCGTCAGGGCCGATTCCCGGACGGCGGAGGCCCCCGGCTCGTCCTCGAAGGGGAGGTAGTAGGCCGCGATCTCTTCGGCGATCTTCTCGGTGCCGGCGAAAATATCGAGCGTCACGCCCGCCACGTGGAACCGGACGGGCCACGGTGCCGGGTGCCGTTCCCGGATCCTTCCGATCAGGTCGTCGATGTGGGCCGCCATTTCAGGCTCGCGGGCCGGCCGGCGCGGGTGCGTCGGTTTGCTGAAACCGCTTGAGGGCCCAGCGGACGGCGAGACGGGCGGCGTCGATTCCAGTCGCCTCGAAGAGACCGCGGAAGCCCCCGAGGGCGCTCGCCTCGTAGACGAGCGGGCCGCGCTCGGTTTCCACGACGTCCACCGTCGTGAAATCGAGGCCGAAGACCCGGCTCACCCGGAGGGCGAGGCTCTCAATTGCGGAATCGATCTCGACCGGCGCGTACCGTCCGCCGGCGGCCGTGGTGGTTTTCCACTCGTCCGGCGCGGCCACCCGCGCATAGGCCCCGGCGATGCCGTTTCCAACGACGACGACGCCGATATCCCGGCCCGGGGATTGGACGAATTCCTGAAGGTAGACCGCGCCCCGTCCCAGGGCCGCGCTGTTCGCGACGAGGCTCCGCACGTCGGACGGGGCGTCGACGGACAGCATCCCTTGTCCTTTGGATGTGTAGCGGGGTTTGATCACCGCCCGGCCGCAGACATCGACAAATTCGGCCGCTTCGTCGGGCGACTCGGTGAGGAGCGTCCGGGGGAGGGGGATGTCCGCCTGGGCGAGGTCGAGCGTCATCCGGCAGCGGTCGAGCACACGGCCGATCCGGTCGGGCTCGCTCAAGACCGGGACCCCCCGCCGGGCCCAGGCCGCGAGGGGAAGAAGGCGGATGGCGGATTGCTCGTCCGTGGACAGGCCCAGCTTCTTGACGATGACGCCGGCAACGTCCGGGAGGGGACGTCCCCGCCAGCTCGCCTGACCGGTCGACAGGCAGACGGACAGCTCTCCCGCCTGGACGATGAGGGGATCCAGCCCCTCGTTCCGGACGGATTCGGCGAGCCGCTCCGTGGACCAGGCCCCGGGGTTCCCGACCACGGCGATCTTCGCGGGACCGGACGGGGCGGTCGTCATGGGATCGCCCCCTTTGACGAGGCGAAGAGGGCCGGTTCCTCGTCGGACCGGAGGGACGAAGCCTCGGTCAAGGCTTCGAGCAGGGACACGCCCTTCAGGAACCATCGGCGCGCCAGACGATCGTCCAGGACGAGCCGGCTGGACGTGATGAACGAACGGGCCAGGGCGAGACTCCATCGGGACGCCGCCCGCGAATCGGCCCGCCGGGCCGCCTGTTCCGCCGCGAAGCTGCGGACGGTCGAGACGCAGGCCGGCAGACCGGGGTTCTCGTGGAGAGCCGGGTGGCGGATGAACGACATGGCGAGGACGGAGAGGTCCTGCAAGTAGTCGCCGGGGCCGGCCCGGTGAACGTCGATCAGGCGGAACGAGCGCGGCTCTTCGTCGATGAGGATGTTGTCGATGTTGAGGTCTCCGTGGAGCCAGACCGAAAAGGGAGGGGCCCATCCGGGCTCCAGGGGGCAGAGCCGGTCGAGGATCTCGTCGAGGGAGGGGATCCGCGAGCCCGCAACCCGGATGGGTTGGCCGCGAAGCGCCTTGAGGTCGGGGTGGGCGGCCCAGACCTCCGGAAGACGATCGCGGACCTGTCGGACGTAGGAGGTCGGGGTCTCTCGCGGCTCGGATGTCCGGTCCCAGAGGTCGGCGAGCCGGGCCAGAAACCGTTCGATCAGGAGGATCTTCGTGGACGCGTCTCCGGGACGCTGGAGGCGGCGGACGAGCGTGTCTCCCACGAAGAGGTCGAGGAAGGCGGCCCGTTCCCCCTCGGCATGCCGGGCCCGGATTGGAACGAGAAGGTCCGGCGCGATCTCCCTCCAGGAGTTGTGCTTGGCCATCTCCTCCTCGATCTTCCGGGAGCTTCCCTCCTTGAAGACCATCGTCTCTCCCGTCTTGAGGGTCACGCGCCCCAGGCGGGCGCCGCTGATTCCCTCCCAGATGCTCTCGAAATGGACGACGTCGCCGTCGGTTCCGCACGACTCCAGCAAAGAGGTCAGCTGAACGTACTGGCCGAGTTTCAGCCTTTCTCCCGTGACGATCACGATTATGCTCTCCGCCATGTTGAGCGCCGCGTCGCCGACCCGCTCGAGGTACTTGAGGATGGCCAGGGCCGTGATGACCGCGGACGCGCGCTCCGGCTCTCTTTGCAGAAGAGATATCGCCGCGGCGACACCGGAGCCGTAGCAGTCGTCGAGCGCGGTTTCGAGCAAGGCCACGCCGCGCGCCGCGGCGAGGTCCAGATCGAGGAACGAGCCGATGGCCCGATCGACCGTCTCGACGGCCTTGTCCCCCGCCTCGGCCACGCCGAGATCGGCGACCGTGGCGCGCCACAGGGCCGGGTCTTCCGGCCTGTGTGCGGCCTGCCGGGCGATGTTCTCGGCGTAGTCGCCGATCTTCTCCAGGTTCCCGGCGACGCGAAGGATCCCGCGGAGCCACCGACGGTTGTTCTCGCCCAACGAGACCTCGGCGAGCGCCTCGTGGACCCGGCTCTCCACGAGGGCCCTAAGGTTGTCGAGCGCGTCATCGCGCTCGACAACTTTCCGCGCTTTCGAGTCGTCTCCCTCCATCGCCGCCGCGAGCGCCTCCGAGAGCTGGAAGCGGACGGCCTTCACCATCTTCGCGATTTCGGGCTCGAGGCGCCGGGGGGAACGCATCGGAACGGCCGGCCCGCGTCAGACGGTCTTGGCGGTCTTGGCGGCGGCCGGCGTGGAGACGACCAGCTCGCCGATCCCGGCGCCCACCCCTTTTTTCCACGAGATCTCGAGCTCGAGCTTGGACTTGTCGTCCTTCCGCTTCGCGAGGATCTCGACATCGATGTCTCCGGCGGGGACGAGTTCGATCTGCTGGTCGCCGGCGGCGATGTTGATCCGTCCTTCCCTCAGCCCCTTCGCGATCGCTTCCATGTACCCGGCGGCGTCCTTGCAGTCCGTGATCGCCGCGAACTCGAACTCCTGCTTGTCCTTGCCCATGAGACGTCCTCCTCGGTTGTGGGGCATGCCCCGGTTACGGTGATGCGCTCTCCCCGGCCCGGATCCTGAGCGGGAGCGGCTCCGACGTGCGCCAGGAGAGATCGATGCGAAGACGCGCGCGCCGCGACCCGACGGCGATCCGGGCCCTGAAGAAGAGAGCGCGGTGGAACTGGACGGCCGAGACCTCGTCGTCGAACCTGATCCGCCCCCGGCCCGTCCTGAGGACCTGGGCCATGTGCTCAAGCACCTCGGCGGCGCCGGAGGGCGTCACGACGTCCCAGGTCGAACGGAGTGGGGGGTGGGTTCCGGCGGCCGGCGTGCCGACCATGACCCCGGCCATCTTAAAGAGCGGCGCCACCCGAATCCTCAAGAGACTGTAAACTCTCATCCCCGGCCGGGAGGTCCCGGAATTTGTATCCGGTTCCGCGGACCGTGACGATGTACCGGGGGTCCCGGGATGAGTCTTGGATCTTGGCCCTGAGGGCGTGAACGTGCACGTCCAGGTTGTGCTCCTGGATCTCGGCCTCGACGCCCCAGAGGCGGTCGATCAGCTCATCGCGGGAGAATACGCGGCCGGGGGATTCCGCGAGGACGGCCAGGAGCGAGAACTCGATCGGCGTGAGGACGACCGGCCGTCCCTTGAACGACACTTCGAAGCGGTCCCGGTCGATCCGGAGATCTCCCGCCGCGATCCGCGGGGGGCGGGATTCGCGGTCGGCCCGGCGGAGAACGGCCCGCACGCGGGCGATGAGTTCCCGCCGCGAGAACGGCTTGGTGACGTAGTCGTCTCCGCCCACGACGAGGCCGCGGACGCGGGAGCCGACGTCGGCGAGGGCCGTGAGGAACACGATCGGGACCTCTCGGGTCCGGGGGTCCATCCGGATCTTTCTGCAGACCTCCAAACCGTCCAGGCCCGGGAGCTTGACGTCAAGGAGGATCAGCGACGGTGTCCGCTGTTTCAGGATGCCGAGCGTCTCGAGCCCGTCGGCCACGGGAACCGTTTCGTACCCTTCGTTGACGAGGTCGTGGCAGATGAGGGCCCGGATGTCGCCGTCGTCCTCGACGACCATGATGAGCGGTGGAGTCTCCGCGTTCGCCATGCGGGGAGACTACCGCGGCGGCCTCGCCGAGAGTTCAACAGGGAGTAAATTGACGGTAAACTTCGGCCGGATCTACGCGGGGAGGCGCTGGCTGATCAGGCGAAAGCCGCCGCCTTCGGGGAGGATCGCGTCGAGCCGCGGAAGCCACCGCGCGTCCGCTTCCTCGTGCTGGCGGCGGACCCATGACATGATCTCCGAGATATCGGCCGAAGATCCGTCTTTCGTCTCCGAAAGGATCGTCTCGCTCTCGATGCCGCGTGGGCTCTTGAGATCGACGGGGAGGCGGGGCATGAACTCGGCGTTGTTGAGCATGAAGACGCGCCACTCTTCCTCCGCCGTCTGGCCGAGGATCGTCACCGAGGCGTTGCGGATCTTCGTCGTCTCCATGAAGAGGCGCCAGTCCTCCTGCTGTGGGAGCACGCCCTTCTTCCGCTGGAGCAGGAGGAAGCAGAGGAACTTGATGATGCCGCCGTGGGCGACAAGGACCTCGACGGGCGTGCGGCCCTCGACGAACCCGTCGGGGACGGCGTGAATCGCCTCGATGAGCGGGGTCGTCCGCCGGATCACGTCCCCGAACGTCTCGGACGTGGCGCTGAAAGCGAACGATTGCTGGAAGCGGCGCTCGGTGAACTCGGCGAGCTTTTCGGCGGGGAGGGCGTCCTTATCCTGTCCCCAGTTCTCGGGGCCGTACTTGTCGATTTCGAGGGCGCCGTCCTCCAGACGGATTGGGGCGAACGTCCCGATCATGTCCTTGACGATGGAGAGCGTCTCCTGCGCCCTCTGGATGTAGCTCCCCCAGAACGTGTGGACGCGGAGCTGGCCCAGGTGGAGGAGACGCTTGACGTACTCCCCAGCGAACATCGCCTGAAGGATGCCGACGTCGGAGAGAAAGGCGATCTCCGAGTGTCCCTGGATCCGGGAGATCGCCGCCTTCTTGACGATGGACTGGCCGTGCCGGACGGCGATGAGAACCTTTCTGAGTCCCGAGAGATCCGGCAGCCTTCCGTCCTGCGTCAGCGTGGCAAGCTCGACCTGCATGTGGGCAAAAGAGCTGTTGAGCAGGCGGTAGAAATTGCCCGTGATGTTGTACGTCTCGTTAAGGTGCTCGCCCAGCATCCCGCGCAGATCGAAGAAGGGGCGGTCCTGCGTGACCATCCAGAGGCGGGAGAGGTTCACGCGACGGGAGATCGGGTCCAGATCCTTCCAC
>Ga0154722_1059_pt1 | contig 42147 bp, 42 predicted proteins | sample Rifle2008BG16ft_FD_105730 | JGI IMG/M metagenome (GOLD analysis project Ga0154722, IMG submission 105730) | Nitrospirae bacterium RBG_16_64_22 | reverse complement strand
GAACGCTGAACGCTGAACGCTTAGACTGATCCCAGTCCAAGCCGGTTCCGTTTCGGATGCGAAAAACTCCCGCAGAACAGGATTCGATGCGATGGCGAACAAGACCGTCACGATCACCGACAACGCAACGGGAAAATCGGTCGAGCTCCCCGTTCTCGACGGGTCGATCGGCCCGTCCGTCATCGATATTCGAAAGCTCTATCCCGCCCTGGGATATCTGACATATGATTCCGGCTTCCAATCGACGGCGTCGTGCGAGAGCCGGATCACCTTCATCGACGGGGACGAGGGGGTCCTCCTCTACCGCGGCTATCCGATCGAACAGCTCGCGGAGAAGAGTTCGTACCTGGAAACGTGTTATCTGCTCCTGTACGGAGACCTTCCGACGGCCGCCCGGATGGAGGAGTTCAAGAAGAACATCCTCCATCACACGATGGTCCACGAGGGACTTCGCGATTTCTACCAGGGGTTCCGGCGCGACGCGCATCCGATGGCGATCATGGTCGGTGTCGTCGGGGCGTTATCTTCCTTCTACCACGATTCGCTCGACATCCATAACCCCCGCCACCGGGAGATCTCGGCCCACCGGCTGATCGCCAAGATGCCGACGATCGCGGCCGATTCGTACAAGTACTCGATGGGCCAGCCCTTCATCTATCCGGACAACTCGCTCGGTCTTACGGAGAATTTCCTGCGGATGATGTTCGCGACGCCGTGCGAGACGTACGAGATCAGCCCGACGGTGACGCGGGCGATGGACATCATCTTCATTCTCCACGCCGATCACGAGCAGAACGCCTCTACATCCACGGTCCGCCTGGCGGGCTCCTCGCTGGCGAACCCGTTCGCGGCCGTCTCGGCGGGGATCGGCGCCCTCTGGGGACCGGCGCATGGCGGGGCGAACGAAGAGGTCATCCGGATGCTCGACCAGATCGGCGATCCCAAGCATATTCCGTCGGTGATCGGGAGGGCTAAGGACAAGAACGACACGTTCCGGCTCATGGGGTTCGGCCACCGCATCTACAAGAACTTCGATCCCCGGGCGCAAATTCTCCGCGACATGTGCCACCAGGTCCTCAAGGAGATTGGGGCGGAGAACGTTCCCCTGTTCGAGACGGCCCTCGAACTTGAGCGGGTGGCGCTTAACGATCCGTACTTTGTCGAGAGGAAACTTTATCCGAACGTCGACTTCTATTCGGGGATCATTCTCAAGTCGATCGGCATTCCGCTCAACATGTTCACCGTCATCTTCGCGATGGCGCGGACGGTGGGGTGGGTTGCCCAGTGGACCGAAATGATGGGCGAGCCAGACCGTCGGATCGGCCGTCCGCGCCAGCTCTATGTGGGTCCCCGCCGACGCGATTACGTTTCGATCCGGGACCGATTGTAGCCTCTTCCTTCGAGTGTCCTGCATTCCCCGCGTCCTGTTGCCATGAAGGGCCGATTCCGGTAGGATAGCCGCGTTTTTTGGGGGGGGAGAGATGGGGTACGAAGTCAAGCTGGAGGTTTTCGAGGGTCCGCTGGACCTCCTTCTTCATCTCATCAAGAAACACGAGATCGACATCTTCGACATCCCAATCGCGTTCATCACCCAGCAGTATCTCGAGTACGTCGATCTGATGAAGACGCTGAACCTGGATCTCGCGGGGGAGTTCCTGGTGATGGCTGCAACGCTGACGAAGGTGAAGTCGCAGATGCTCCTTCCACCCGACGAAACGGCGGGCGGGGGAGAGGACGAGTCGGGTCAGGATCCGCGGGCCGAACTGGTCCAGCGCCTGCTGGAGTACCAGCGGTACAAGGACGCGGCTGAGGTCCTCGAAGAACGGCAGGACGTCTGGCGCAATATCTTCCCGCGGCGGGCGGAGGCTCCTCCTCTTCCGCCGGCTCACGAGGCCGATCTCCCGCCCGGAAGCGTTACGCTCTTCGATCTTCTGGATTCGTTGCGGAAAGTGCTCGATCGGGTCCCCGATCAGGGGGTGCGCGAGATTACGCTTGAAAGGATCACCGTGAGCGAGAAGATCACGCACATTCTCAGCCGCCTTAAGGAGGCTGATTCCCTGGCGTTCGAGGACCTCTTTGACAAGGAGAGGACGCGGCTGGGCGTGATCGTCACGTTCCTGGCCTTGCTGGAGCTGGTTCGCATCCGCGCGGTCCGGGTTGTTCAGGTGGCCCTCTTCGGGCCAATCCACATCACGCGCGCGGTGCCGGACGATCCCCCAGAGACCCTGCCGGCGAGCGAGGCCGCGGCGTGACGCGAAGCGAGATCCGGGCCGTCCTGGAGGCGTTCCTCTTTGTGGCGCCTGAACCTCTTTCGGTCGATCGAATGGCCGATCTCTTCGACGGCGTGGACCGGGAAGAGGTCCGCGAGGCGCTGACGGAGGTGCGCGACGAACTGGAGGTGCGCGACAGCGGCCTTCACGTCGTGGAGGTTGCGGGAGGCTGGCAGATGGTCACGCGCCCGCAGTACGCTCCCTGGGTCCGCCGTCTCCTGTCCAAGACGCCCGCCCGGCTCTCGCGGGCGGGACTCGAGACGCTGGCGATCGTCGCGTATCGCCAGCCGGTCACCCGGGCAGAGGTGGAGCAAGTCCGGGGCGTCGACTGCGGCGGGGCGCTCAAGACGCTCTTGGAGCGGCGGCTCGTGCGGATGCTGGGCCGCATGGACGTGGCGGGACGGCCGATCATGTACGGGACGACGCAGGAGTTCCTCCAGTACTTCGGCCTCAAGGACCTGAGCCAGCTTCCGAGTCTCAAGGAGTTCCAGGACATGGCGGACGCCGAGCTTCCCCTGGAGCTTCCGTTCGGTGAGGCGGAAGGGAAGGAAGGAGGCGAAGCGGCTCCGCCAGCCGAGGAGCGAAGCGCGCCTGCCCCGAGCGACAGCGGCGATCCAGGTGAAAAGTGTGCCGGAGAAGCATAGCCGCATCCTGGGCTCTCCGGCCGGGTCTGTCCGATTCCGCCGGATCGTTTTCGGCGTTGTCTGCGGGACAGTCCTTGTGGGGATGATTTTCTACGTTGCGGCTGGCCTGGGGCGGCTCGAATATCTCTCGCGTATCTTGAGCGGTCCGGTCGGGGCCGTCTCCATATCCCGGCTGGCCCGGGAACCGATTCCGGTCGAAGTATCCTACGACCTTTCGGGCGCGCTCATGCCCGGACAGACCTTCTACTCCTTGTCGCGGGGCCTGGGCCTCAGCGCGGCGGAAGTCAATGCCGCCGTCGAGGCGGCGAAGCCGGTCGATCTGACGCGTCTGGCCGCCGGAACGCCGTACCGCGCTTCGATGGATGCGTCCGGCCGGGTCCTCCGTCTTGAGCTCAAGATCGGCGGCGCGTGGGTTTCCCTGGCGTGGGAGGGAGGTCGTGTGTCCGTGACCGAGGCGGTCGGAAGGGAGGGGAAATGACGTCGAGGAAGACGGCCGCGCTTTTGAGCGGGGCCGCGACGGCGTTCTGCGCGCTCGCCCTTGGCGGCGCTCCCGCTTGGGCGGAGAACGAAGATCTCCCAAAAGAGAGCGGGCAGTATTCGGCCGTCGGCGATCGGAGTGGGCCCAGTGAGATTCAGAGCGACGAGGCCCTCGCGGGCCGCGTCGTTGAAGAGGCCACGGCGTTCGCGGGCATTCCGTACCGTTTTGGCGGCACGACGGCGAGAGGGATGGATTGTTCCTTTTTCGTTCGGACGGCCTTCGACGCGGCGGGAGTTCTCCTTCCGCGAACGGCCCGGGAGATGTTCGTCTTCGGCCGGTTCGTGGAGCCGGGCGATCTCCGTGCGGGCGATCTGGTCTTTTTCCGGACATACGCCCGGTTTCCGTCGCATGTGGGAATCTACTTGGGCGAGCGGTTGTTCATTCACGCGTCCCGGAAGAGCCGAAAAGTGCAGATCGACTCGCTCGATGCGCCGTATTTCTCGAAGCGGTACCTTGGCGGCCGCCGGCTGGACGGACCGCCGGTTGACGCCGGGTAGATCGCCGGTCGGTCTTCACCCTTCAACTTTCAACTCTCAACTTGCCCCGGACTTTTTCTCCTCCGCCCAGAGCTGGCCGCAGGCGGCACGGATTTCCTTCCCGCGGCTCTCCCGGATGAATGCCGAATACCGTTTCTCGGTCAGGATTCGCTGAAAGCATTCGACCCTTCTCCGGTCGGGGGTCCGGTGGGACGATTCCGGGAAGGGGTTGAAGGGGATCAGGTTGACCTTGCACCGCAGGCCCTTGAGAAGAGCCGCGAGCCGGCGGGCGTCCTCGTCCGTGTCATTCTCCCCGCCGAGAAGAACGTACTCGATCGTGATCCGCCTCCGGGGCGGGAGGGGGTAGGCGCGGAGCGCCGCGAGAAGCCGGCCGATCGGCCATTTCCGGTTGATGGGAATCAGACGTGTCCGGAGTTCGTCCGTCGTTGCATTGAGCGAGACGGCGAGATTGACGTGAGGGCCTTCGCGGCCGAGGCGCTCTATGCCCGGAATGATTCCGGCGGTGGAGAGCGTGATCCGGCGCGACGAGAATCCGAATCCCATCGGGTCCGTCAGGCGGCGAAGCGCGTCGGCCGTGTTCTCGAAGTTTAGAAGCGGCTCGCCCATTCCCATCAGGACGATGTTCGAGATCCGTCGCGGCGTTCGCGCCCGCACGGACCGGACCTGTCCCACGATCTCCGCGGTCGCAAGGTTCCGCACGAGACCCATCCGTCCGGTCAGACAGAAGGAACAATTGACGGGACAACCGACCTGCGTGGAGAGGCAGAGGGTCAACCGGTCTTTGTCCGGAATGAGAACGCATTCGACCGTCAGGCCGTCTTCGAGCTCGAGGAGGAACTTGCGGGTCCCATCCGGGGCCGTATTCTCCCGAATGATATCCGGCGTGAAGAGCCGCACCCGCGTCTGGAGCTGTTCGCGGAGGGCCTTTGGGAGGTCCGTCATCTCGGCGAAGCTCGTCGCGCCGCGCGCGTCGATCCACCGGCGGATCTGGCGGGCCCGGTAGAGGGGCAGGCCGAGTTCTTCAACCGCCGCCGCAAGCGCCGGGAAGGAAATCGCCGCGACGTCGGGAAGGTGTGGAGAGGATCCTCGCGCGCTCATTTTTTCATGATATCAGATCACGCGGGCTGGCTGGTTCGAGATATTGGGACGAGATTCTTCGGACGGATGAACCCACTGACGGCGATCCTCGCCCGGGCGAGACGATCCGGGTATGCAATGTCGAACCAAATACGCGGCGCATGTTCATCCCATGGTCGGTGATGGACGCCTGTTGACGGTTCCATACACCCCATACACGATCGTAGACAGGGTTGCTCAACGGCGTTCTTCGGTGATGGAAGAAACCACTGTGATATCAACATGTTGCCTTTTTCCTGTGTCGTTGGCACCCTACTTGTTTCTTTCCGTGGCGTGATATCGCCAGGCGTGATTGGGGTCACGGGCGGGACTTTCGTTTCGTGCTATGGTGTCCGCCCAGTAAGGAGGCTGAAGACCCATACAAAAGGAGGTTGGAGATGATCACAAGCGCCTATCGTGAGGTCGTGAATCGGCTGGCCGTCGATGCTTCGTTCCGGACGAGACTTGCGGCCGATACCGAGGGGGCTCTGCGGGCGTTCGGGTATCGGTTGAGCGAAGACGAGTACGTTATGCTGTGGGAGAGGATGATGAATGAAGTCCTTCAGGGACGGGCGTCCGAGGCGTACCTGGACTGTCCTTGCGGCGGGCACAAGTGGTAGGGACTTGCGCCCGAAGGCCCCTGACGATGTTCTTCGGCTGGAGCCAGCGCCGGACGGCGCTCAGATCTTCCGTTCGAGGTCTTGCAGGGGCGGGTTGAGCGTCAGGTCCCGGTAAACGAACTGCTCCACGATATTGCCGTCCCAGTCGAATGTCGTGAAGCGGATGGGAAGGGGGATCTCGGCGTCGATGTCGACGAGAAGCCTCCGGCAGTAGTAGCCGTTCCCCGGTCTCGATCCGATGTGCACGTCGAAGGCCTGGACGGGGCGCCCCTCAACGGTCTGTTTCCCCAGGGGACGAATTTCGAGAATTCCGGCTGCCTGCGCCCGCCGTGCGTTGGACGTCATGGTCTGGATGAAGAAGCCGAGACCCGCCTCCCGGATCGTGTGGTTCGTCCCGTTCTTGAGGAGCGAGGACGCCGGATCCAGATTGATCGGGATGGCTCCGAGGATTCCCGCCTGCCGGAGGCGGATCCGGTCTTCGTTCCAGCCGGTTCGGAAGTATAGCCGGTTCCCTTTCTTCGGTCCGTCCAGCCAAGTCATGAACAGCTCAAAAGGCTTCTTGAACTCGAAGAGGGTTTTGTCCTCGGGTTGAAGAACGCCCCCGACGCGTTCCCGGCTCAAGACGACCGCCCGGTACGACTGGATGTGGTTGTAGGCCTCTTCCATCTTGAAAAGAAGGGCCTGCGGATTGACGACGGAAGAGGCGGCCGACGCCTCCTTCGCCGCCGCGGTATGGGACGCGGCGAGAGGAAGGCACGCCGACAGGCACGCAAGAATTGGGATGGCTCTCGAAAGGCGGCGGATCATTGTCGGTTGTCCCGTGTCGCTAGTTGTTCGACATTCCCTGCTTGAGGTTCTGAATCTCCTTCGAAATGAGGACCTCGGCGAGGTCTGGGACCACTTCCCACGCGACACGGTCCAGGGTCTCCCGAGAGATGTTCGGCAGGAGTTCCTCCACGATCCGGCGAAGCATCGGCTCGATCAGAGCCGCGAGTTCCTCCCCCGACGGGACGGCGGCCGCCTGGGCCTGGGGCGGTGGAGGGAGTTCCTCTGGAATGACAACCTCCGCGAACTCTTCTTCCGCGGGAGGCGGAGGGACGGGAATCGCTTCGAGGGTGACATCCAGATCGACCATCGGCGCGGCCGCGGAAGGCGCCGCGATCGGGGGTTTCTCTGGGAGAGAAGGTTCTTCGACGGCGGACGGAACCATCTCGATCGACTCTTCGGTGAGAATTTCCTCCGGGGCGAGGAACTCGTACATCTCGGCTGTCTGCAGCTTCTCGATCTTCTCTTCGCCGGCCTTGGGCGGGGGGACGGCCGCGGGCTCGATCCGGGGCGGAACGCCGAATTCGGCGCCGAGGAGATGGGCCTCGTCGAGACTCTCGAACGACTGGAGCTCGAAGGGCTGTTCCGAGGCGGAAAGCTCGATCGGGGGGCGGACCTCGGGGGTCTCGGCTTTTTCTTCGCGGGCGTCTTCATAGACCGTGACGGGCGTTCCGTGAAGGGTCGTGTGGGCGGCCGGCTGCGCCTGGGGCGGCGCCTCGACGGCCGGGGCGGCTTTTTCCTCGACGGAGATCTCGAATACCTCGCCTTGAGGTTCGGAGGCCGGCGGGCGGGGGGCGGCCTTTTCCTCCGGGTAGAATTCAGCCGCGGGGGTTTCTCCGATGAGCGAGACGTCCTTCCATAGGTCGGCCTCCTCCTCGGGGGCTTGGGGTGCCGGAAGCGGACGGGCCCCCGATGTGATGTCGATCACGGTCCACTGGTCCTCGGCGGCCGCGGGTTCGGAAGGGCGGGGAGCCTCCTTGGCGGATCGGGCCGCCGCCGCGGCTTCGATCGTCTCGCGCACCTTCCCGACGAGCTCCTGCGATTCGAACGGCTTTGTGATGTGTCCGGTCGCCCCGACGGCGGCGCTGCGGCTTTCGTCAAAGCTCTCGAACGCCCCGACGAGAAGAATGACGGGAGTGCCGGCGACATCGGGATCCTTCTTCATCTCCTGGCAAAGTTCGTATCCATCCAGCTTTGGCATGTAGATGTCGGCCAGGACGATATCGGGGCGCTCGGCCTTCGCTTTCGCGAGGGCGTCGGCCCCATTGTTGACGGTGATGATCTCGAAGTTTTCGTTCGAGAATATCAGTTCCACCACTTTCTGGATGGTGATGCTGTCATCCGCCAAGAGGAGTTTCGGTTTCATGATCCCTCCCATTCCTTTCCGCCGAATGCGGACGGGTTAGGCTTCCATTCGAATGGTGTTCCGGGCCGCAAGCAATGCCTGCGGCAGGATAACGGGGACAACGCTTCCGCTGTCGTCCGCGGCGAACTGGAGGAGCCCGGGCGGCAGTCCGTGGACCGACCGGTCCGCGGGCAGATCCGCGGGCGCGGGCTGCGAGATGATTTTTCCGATTTCGTCCACCGTCACGCCAAACAAGGCGTCTCCGTCCCGGATCACGATCAGGTGTGGCGAAATCGACGGGTCGGATGGCACGGAGAGGCGGCGGCACAGGTTATAGACGGGGATGAGGGCCTTCCGGTATTCCACGATTCCCTCGACATGGGCGAAGGCGAGCGGGACGGGTGTCGGCATGGGAGTCGGAAGGATTTCGAGGATCTTGGAGATCGGGATTCCGAGAAAGCGGGGGCCGACCCTGAACGTGAGTACGGGTTCGATGCCCGGGAAGGTTTGAGTTTTCATGCGGCTTTTTTGACGGCGCGGGCGATGGGCAGGAGCATCTGCTCATCCAGGATCAAAAGGAGGTCGTCGTCGATTCGCGTGACGGCCGTATACGGGTTGCGGTCTTCGGGCACGGCGCCCGCTGGGAACGGGTGCCACGTTCCGGGAGCGGTGTGGATATTGGAAACGGCGTCCACGGCGATCCCGAGGGCTTGGGCACCGATGCGCATGACGATGAGAGGCGTGGATGGGGAAAGGCGGCGCGCCGGCAGGCCGAGGATGGAGCGGAGGTCGAGAATCGCCACTTCGCGCCCTCGCGACAGCGTGATTCCGGAAACGTAGCCGGGAAGATCGGACGCGGGGCGAACGGCCCCCACGGTCCCGATCTCGATCAGGTTGTCGATCCGGAAGCCGAAATGCTGGGCGTCGAGATTGAAGAGGACAAGGCGTCCGGGGCCGGATGAGGATGTCTCGGGCATGAACGGGTCTCCAAGCGCGTCGAAGCCGCGCCTCTCAGGCCGCGACGGTCTGCGTGAGCCGCCGTGTGATGTCGATGAGCGTCTGTTCGTCGAACGGCTTGACGATGTAGTCCTGCGCGCCCATCTCCAGGGCCTTCTGGCGGTGCTTCTCGCCGGCCCGCGACGTGAGGACGACGATGGGAAGCCTGGCCGTCTTCGGGGACCGTTTGAGCTCGGCGATCAGCTCGTATCCGTGCATGACGGGCATTTCGAGGTCCGTGATGACGAGGTTGAACTTCCGACCGGACATCTTTTCCAGCGCTTCGAGCCCGTGGACGGCGACCTCGACCTTGAAGCCGACGCGCTCGAGGACGTGGCTGACGTACTTCCGGATGCTGATCGAGTCGTCGACTACGAGGACCGAGGGAGGCCCGGAGGGGGCCTCCTCGGCGAGAGCGATCGCGCCGGCCGGCGCCACGGCTTCGGGAGCGGCCGCGGCGGATTCACCCTTGATGAACGTGGCCTTCGCCTTCTCGGCGATTCCCTGTTGTCCGACGAGGTTGAAGGAGTCGATGATGAGCCGGACCGTTCCTTCGCCGGAGACGGACGCCCCGGAGAAGATCCGGACGTCGCGGAAGAACTCTCCCATCCCCTTGACGACGATGTCCTCCCGGCCGACGATCTCCTCGACCATCAGGCCGACACGCTTCTCGAGGACTCCGAGAATCAGGGAGGGGTATTTTGTGTACCGGTCGGGGGGCTGAAGGGGCTGCATTCCGAAGAGATTCTCGAGCCGGATGAGGGGGAGGAACCTGCCGCGCAGGTTGACGACCTCCTCGCCGGCGACCGTCTGGATGTCGCGGAGCGTGAAGCGGGTCGTCTCCTCGACGGTGGCTAGGGGGATGGCGAACTCGCTGCCGCCGCACCGGACGATGAGCGCCTGGGAGATCGCGAGCGTGAGCGGGAGCTTGATGCTGAACTTGGTTCCCACGCCCAGCTCGGTCTGGACCTCGATCCGTCCGTTGACCTTGGCGATATCGGTGTTCACGACGTCCATGCCGACGCCGCGGCCGGAGATCTCGGTGACCTCACGGCGCGTCGAGAAGCCCGGAAGGAAGATGAGGTTGATCGCCTCGGAATCGGAGAGCTCCTTGGCGGCGGCCGGGCTCAGGAATCCACGGCGCACGGCCTCCGTGCGCAGAAGCTCCGGATCGATCCCGCGCCCGTCGTCCTCGACCTCGAGGATGATCGAGTTCCCCTCGTGGCGGGCCCGAAGAATGGCCGTGCCGGTCGGCTCCTTGCCCCGGCGGATCCGTTCCTCGCGGGGCTCGATCCCGTGGGAGACCGCGTTGCGGACGAGGTGCATGAGGGGGTCGGAGATCATCTCGAAGACTGTTTTGTCGATCTTCGTTTCGCCGCCGGCGATGATGATGGAGACGGCCTTTCCTTCGGCCTGGGCCAGGTCCCGGACGGGCCTCGAGAACCGGAGGAAGAGCCGGTCGAGCTCGACCATGCGGGCCGCCGTGATCTCTTCCTGCAGGCGGCTCGTGATCATCGAGATGTGGGACGTCTCCTCGTCGAACCCGTCGAAGAAGGAGTTGAATTCGTTCATGACCTCGTTGAGGTCGTTCGTGATCTCGACGAGTTGGCGAGAGAGGAGGTTGAAATCGTCGTAACGGTCGAACTCCATGTCGAAGAAGTCGCCGGTGAACGAACCCAATTCCGGCTTGGCCGCCGGAGCCGGCGCGGCGGCGGGGAGGGAGAACTCGTACTTCTCCTCGAAGCCCCGGACAGTCTTGAGAAGACGCGCCTGGCTGAAAGAAAGCTGTTCCTTGACGGCCTGGACGAAGTGGAGTTGGCGCTCGAGATGGTTCCGCTTGATGACGAGCTCGCCGACCAGATTCATCAGGTTGTTAAGCTGGTTGATGTTGACGCGGATGACCTGCTTCTCGATCTCAGAGACGTCCGTTGCCCGCTTTCCCCACTCGCGCTTTTCGACGACGCCCTCCTTCTTGGCTTCGTCGATGGAGGTCTTCAGGGTGAGAGGCGGTGCGGAAGGCGCCGTCTCGGGCGGAACAGCGGATGGGGCGGGGGGCGCCTTGGGAGGCAATGAGACGGATGCGGCGGAAGGGGGCGGAGGCGCCGCGGACGGGACCGGGACGGGCTCGGCCGGCGGACCGCCGTGGAAAAACTCCTGGAACCTCGCGTTGACCCGGCCCGCGAGGCGCGGGTCTTCTTCTTTTCGCTGTGTGATGTCCTGGATGACCTGCTTGATCGAGTCGAGGGTCTCTAACGCGAAGTTGACGATCTTGGTGTCGGCGGTACGCTCGCCCGAGCGGACCTGGCTCAGCGCGTCCTCCATGCGGTGGGCGATCTCGCTCACGACGCTGTAGCCCATCATGGCCGCGGAGCCCTTCAGCGTATGGGCCGTCCGGAACAGCTCGTCGAGGACGTCCCGGTTCTCCGGCGCCTTCTCGATTGCGAGCAGGCCGTTCGTGAGGTTCTGGATGTGATCTTCGGCCTCGATCAGGAAGAACTCGATCAAGGCCGATTTGTCAAACTTTCCAGCCATTCACGCTCCGATCGAAGAACCGGGCGGCCGGGTGGTTGGGGGGCTGGATTCTCCCCATCAACCCATTCACCGACGCACCGATTCCCCCGCTCTTATTTCGTTTCCAAAAACCCCAGGTCGATCTCTTCTTCCTGAAGCGCGGGCCGCCGGGCGGAAGAGGCAGACACGCCGGCGGGCTCGGCTCTCTTCTCCTTGACCCTGAACCGACCGATTGACGAGACGAGACGGGCTGATAGCTCGGCCAGACCGCGGATGGTCTCGGAGGCACCGCGGACGTTTTCGACCGCCTGACGCGTCGCCGTGGACATTCCCTCCATGGTTCGGACGACCTCTTCGGTGGATTTCGCTTGAAGGCGGGCGGCCTGGGAGATCTCGGTGACGGATTGGGCCGTTCGGCGGACCACCGTCTCGATCTCCTTGAGGGCGGATCCGGCCTGGTCGGCAAGGCGGGTTCCTTCCTCCACCTCCCGCGTCCCTTCTTCCATGGCAGTGACCACCTCGTTCGTCTCGACCTGGATTCCCTTGATGAGGTTGGCGATGTCCTTCGTTGCTTTGGCGGATCGTTCGGCCAGTTTCCGCACTTCGTCCGCGACGACGGCGAATCCCTTGCCGTGTTCGCCGGCCCTGGCGGCCTCGATGGCGGCATTCAACGCCAGGAGGTTCGTCTGCGTGGCGATGTCGTTGATCACTTCGATGATGGCGCCGATTTCCATCGACCGTTCGCCGAGGCTCTTGACCTTCTTGGACGTCGTTTGAACGGTGCTTCGGATCCGGTGCATGCCGCGGATCGTTTCGGCCACGGAATTTTCGCCCTTGAGCGCCGTATCGGTGGCCACGGCGGATGACTGGGCCGCGGACTCGGCGCTCTGGGCCATCTGCGTCATAGACTGGCTCATCGCGTTGACGGTGCGGGCCGTCTGGCCGATGTGGACGGTCTGCTCCTCCGCGCTGCGGCGGATACCGTCGGCGGCGGACAGGACCTTCCGGGAGGCGCCGTCGATCTCGAGAGAGGCGTCCTTCACTTGGTTGATCAGGGTCGTCAGACCGTCGACCATCAGGTTGAAGGCGTCGGCCAGCGATCCGAGGGCGTCGGCCGTGACGACGGCCTGCTTGGTCAGGTCTCCTTCCGCGGCCGCGGAGACGATCGAGAGGAGGTCCATGACCTGGCGCTGCATCTGGTTCCGCTCGTCCTCCGTTTGGACCAGGTGGCGCAGCCGCTTGACCGTCTCGTTGACCGTGGCGCCGAGCTGACCGATCTCGTCCTGGCTGGTTACCTTGACCTCGCGGGACAGGTCTCCCTGTCCGACCGACCGGGCGACGGACATGACGTCCTGGATCGGGGCGACGATGATGCGGTTGGAGACGACATACGCGATGGCCCACCCGCCGATGAGAACGAAGGTGAACACGGTAAGTATCACGAAGATCGTGTTGCGTACGAGGAGCGCGATTCCGGCTGTCGACATGCCGATGTGGACAGAGCCGACTTTCCCTTCCACGGCCGGGGCGCTGATGTTGAGAATTTCGATTCCCCTCAGTTTGAGGTTCTGTCTGTCGACGGCGGTCTTGTTTGCGGTCTTCGCGGCGTTGGCGACTTCATCCGGGATCTTCTCGCCCTCAAAGGAGTTGAAGAGAGACTTGCCTTCGTCGTTCAGGATCACAACGTAGTCGACGGCTTCCTCTTTGAGGATGTCATTGGCGATCGTTTTGAGGACGCTCTTCGAGTTGGTCAGGATCGGGTTCGTGGCGCTCGTCGCGAGTCCCGAGGCCAGGGCCCGGCCGCGCTTCTCGATCTCGCCCGTGAGGGTCCCGCTCATCTTGGCGTAGAGGTATACGGCTGTCGCGATGCCGATGAGGACGGCCAGGAGGGCGATGATGATCCCGATCTTCGCCCCGATGCCGAGCCCGGCCGACTGCTGGGCCGGAATGATGCGTTCCTTCGTGGTCTGAGCCATAACGACCTCCTCCGATCGGGTCCTGTCCGCGCTCAGATGGGCGCGGACGGTCCGTTCTTTTCCGCCGCCGTTGCCAGAGTCCTATCCTCGAATCCGAAGATCAGCAATCAGGCGAGGCCCGTCAACGAGGGCGAGCGCCGTCTGTTCCGACACCTTTCCGATCCGATCGACGTACTTGAACCCCGGCTCGTCACGGCGGGTCTGAAAGGGCTCGACGCGCGAGACGGGCAGCCACGCGATGTCTCCGACGGCGTCGACGGCCCATCCGACAAGGGTCTGATCCTGCTGAAGGATCAGAAGGCGCGTGTCGGGGGTTTCCCGCCAGGGGGTCTGCATGAGAACGCGCTTGATGTCGACTATAGGGATGATGGTTCCCCGAAGATTAATGACGCCGAGAACGTACGGGGGCGTCGTCGGTACGGGGAAGACCTTCTGCGAACGGATCACCTCCTGGACGAGGACAATGTCCAGGCCGTAGAACTCTCCGCCGATCTGAAAAGTGCAGAAGCCCAGAGAGGCCTCTTCGGCGGCGGGAGCGTCCTGAACGAATGTCGACTCGGCCATCGCGCGGAGCCTACTTTCCCTTTCCGGTCTTCTTGGCAGAGGCGGGCTTCACCTCGTCGAGGAAGACCAGGTCCTTGTGGAGGAGCTTTCTCCCGTCGCCTAGAATGAAGTCGACGAATTTCTTCGCGGCGGCGGAGCTGTTCGAAGCCAGGATGAGGGAGTTCTGGATCTTCCAGGGATAGGTGCCGTCGATGAGCGACGGGCGCCCTGGCACGATTCCGTCGATCGCAATCGCCCGCGCGAAGCGGGGATTGACCATGTTCAGCCCGATGATGCCGATGGAGTTCTCGTGGTCCTTCACGGCCAGAAGGACGTCCTGGTCTTCCTTGACGTCTATCCGCCCCTTGGCCAGGAGCTTCTTGTCGGGAACGATCTGCTTCCAGTTCCCTTCCCGGTCCGTGCAATGCGGGCGGGCGACGACCTTGATCGGCCGGTCCTTCTCGCCGACTTCCCTCCAGTTCGTGATCTTGCCGGTGAGAATGTCCCTGACCTGCTGTTGGGTGAGAGACTTGACCGGGTTGGAGGGGTGGACGACGATGGCAAGGCCCTCGATTCCGATGGGGTAGTGCTTGAAGCCGAACTTGGAGAGTTCCTCTTCCTTGATGGCGCAGCATAGGCCGCCCACGTCGACCTTGCCTTGCTTGACGCCGGCGGAGGCGGCCCCGCACCCTCCCGGGATTGCCGTCACTTTGATCTTGGTCAGCCGCGTGAACTCGTTGGCGGCGTCCTGGAGGCCGCCGTAGTAGATCGAACGCTCCCCCGTCCAGACGATCTCTTCAGCGGCCCGGCCCGGCGCCGCCGGCGAAAGAAGCCACAAGCACAGCCCGGCGAGCGCGGCGGCTCCCGGGTTTCGCGTTCTCTTCATCGACTTCGATATCATCCTGAGGCCCCTCCGGCCCATGCGGATCAGGAAAGGTACTTCTTGACCAGGCGGACAAGGTCGGCGGGGTTGAAGGGTTTCGTGAGGTACTCGTCCGCGCCCTGCTTCATCCCCCAGAACTTGTCGCTGTCCTGGTCTTTCTGCGTGCACATGATGATCGGGATGTGCTTGTACTTTTCGTCCGTCTTGAGCGTCCGGCAGACCTGGAACCCGTTCTTCTTCGGCATGATGACGTCGAGGATGATGAGGTTGATCGGCTCGGCCTTGACCTTCTCCTCGGCGGCTTCGCCGTCCATGACGGTGATGAGCCGGTGACCGGTGGGCTCCAGGGTGGCCTGGAAGATTTGGAGCTCGGAATAACTGTCGTCGGCAATCAAGATATTGGCCATGATTCCTCCGGGTGAAACATACTCACTGCCTGGCATTGCGGTCGGTAGCCAAACCGTATCACAGGGTCCCCGGGCTGTCAAGGGATCGCCCGTTAAAAAGCGCATATTTTAGCGTGAGTTAAGACCCCTTCCCTCATCTGCGTCAAAGAAACTGGGGAGTCCTGCGTGAGCGCTCGGTTTCTCCGACTTTTTTCAGAAGGTTCGTGGACATCAGGACGTAAAGGATCTTGCAGACCTCGAAGTCGCCCATGCCGCTGTCGCGGATAATTGCCTTGATGTCCCGCTTGCCGTCGATGAGTTGCAGGACCTTGAGCTCGGACGGGTTCAGATTGATCTTTCCCATCTCTTCCGCGTTCGAGATCAGGCGGGTGAGGATGATGTTCAGGCTCGGAAGTTTCTGGGAGATGACCTGCCACTCGTCGATCCGGCGGACGCCTTCGAGAATCAGGTCGTCTACGCTGAGGGAGAGGCCGGTCCCCGCGAAAGCCGCAGGCAGGGGCTCTCGGGTGAAGGCGAACCGTCCCGATTTCCAGCCGAGCGCCCGATAGACGGTCCTCTGGCTCTGGATCCGGACGACGCTGAGGAGTTCCGCCGCCGTGATCAGGCTTCCGCGGACGAGCAGTTGGCCCAGCGGGACGCCGGACTTCTCCGAATCGGCGAGAGCGTGGCGGAGCTGGGCCGCGTTGATCTTGGACGATTCCATGAGAAGACGGCCGATGAGATCCTCCGGGGGCTTGTGCTCGAGGGCGGCGAAGACGACGAGTCCACCCTCGAAGAAAGCCTCCGCATGGTTCTCTTCGGAACCGATCCAGAGGCACCCGGTCCTCTTCTGGATCGAAATGAGCTGGAGAATGTCGGGCAGGGGGAAGAGGGAGAGATCCCCGGAGAGGGAAACGTTCTTGCCCGATTGTGCGCCCGCCTCGGACGATGAGCCGAGGCCCGCCGGGAGGACGGAGCGGACGATCGACGGGAACTCCTCCTTGAAGAACCTCTGGAGAGTGGCCCGCACGAGGGCTTCGACGCGCTCTTCCAGTCCCGGGATAGGGGGAAGGGCGGGCGCTTCGGGGGAAGGGGCCGGCGGGGTTTCTTCGACGGTTTCGGCGACCTCGACCGGTTCGGCCTCAATGACCGTCTCGGTTGCGGCGACGAGCGTCTCGGCGGCCGCCAGGGCCTGCGGCCGGGGCGACCGGTCGATCACCTCGCGGATCCTTTCGAGGAGGTCTTCCGGCTGAAACGGCTTAGTGAAGTACTCCGTAATGCCCAACAAGTTGACGAATTTTGAGCCGACCGTTTCGCCCTTCGACGTGACCAGGATGATCGGCGTGTCCTGCAGGTTCGCGGTCTCCTTGATCGCCTTGCAGACCTGGAACCCGTTCATTTTGGGCATGACGAAGTCGACGAGAATGACAGCCGGCTCCTCCACCTTGGCCTTGGCGATCCCTTCCATCCCGTCGGCCGCCGTGATGATTCGGTACCCTTCGGTGGAGAGGATCATCTCCATGAGTTTTCGGACGGTGGGGCTGTCGTCGATGGCGAGGATCGTTTCGCCGGCCATGAATCCTTAGTGGGGGTCCTTCATCTTGCGAAGAACCTCTGGGTGTTATGTTGACCGCATGTAAATGTCGGAAAAAGGAAGAGCGCCGCTTTTCTCAAGGAAAACTATACCTTGGAAGAGGGGAGGTGTCAATGCCTACGCCAGCCTTTCCCTGAAGCGGGTCATCATATCCTCGGCCATGCTCGTTCCGATCCGGTCGGCTCCGGCTTCGAACAGGGCTTCCGCATCTTCGAGCGTCCGGATTCCGCCGGCGGCCTTGATCCGGCACCGCGTTCCGACGAGCTGGCGGAGACGCCGGATGACGGCTGGCGAGACGGGCGGGCCGTTCCCCGTGCCGTTCTTCACGAACTGTGCTCCGGCTTCGATCGCCAAGTCGACGGCGATGGGCCATTCCTCGTCCGCGAGCAGGTGCGTTTCCAGGATGATTTTGTGGACGACGGTCGGCGTGAGGCTGATGAGGTTCCCGAGGTCGACGCGGACGAGGTCCAGCCGGCCGGACTTGAACGGGCCGAGGGGCATCACGATGTCCAGTTCGGCCGCGCCGTTCTTGACGGCTTCCATCGCCTCGATGACGCGGGTCGGCGTCGTTCCGGCGCCGAGGGGGAACGAAACGGCCGCAACGACGGCGATCCCCGAGTCCTTCAGCCAGTCGACGGCCGACGGGACGTAGACGGGATTGACGCAGACGGCGTGATACCGCTCGCGCCGGGCTTCGAGGCAGAGGCGATGGACGTCGGTGAACGTGGCCCCGGAAAAGAGAAGGGAAGCGTCGATTCGGGACGCGAGGTCTTCGGCGGACTGGATCGGGTTCATCGTCGCTTCTCCGGGGGGGCCAGCTTGGAATGAGTCTCGGTTTCGACGATCTGACGGAAGGCCTCCTGGAGTCTCCGGGTGACAGGACCGGGGCGCCCCGTGCCGATTCGGCGGCCGTCCACACCGGAGACGGAGAGCACTTCGATCGAGGTCCCGGTGAGAAAGACCTCGTCGGCGCGGTAAAGCCGCGCGGGCCTCCCGGTTTCCAGGCGGACGGGGAGGCCGATCCGCCGCGCGGCCTCCAGCGTAACGGCCCGCGTGATTCCCGGAAGGATGCCCGCGCGGAAAGGCGGTGTGTAGAGCATTCCCTTCCGGACCCAGAATATGTTCGTCGTCGTTCCTTCCGTAATCTCTCCCTTGTCGTTCAGGAGTATTCCCTCGAAGGCGCCGGCGTCCTTCGCCTCCCGGCGGGCCAGGATCCCCAGGAGCCGGCTCGTCGTCTTGCTCCGGGGGGGGACCCCCTGGCGGTCGGTCCGGAATCGCCTGATTATGACCGCGGCGACCCCTTGGCGGACCTGGGAGGGGCCGGGCGGAGAAATCGGCTTGGCCGTGATGAAGACGGTGTGGGCCGGATCGGTTCGAGGGGCGAGGTCGCCCGGCGTTCCGCTCCCCCTCGTGATCGTGAGCCGGAGTGTCGCGTCTCGAAGCTGATTCCGCCGAAGGCACTCTGAAAGGATGGCATGGAGCCTTTCGGCGGGTAGCGGCAGGGCCATTCCAACGGCCTTTGCCGACGAGGCGAGGCGGCCGAGATGATCCCTGACGCGAAAGAGCTTTCCGCCGTAGCTTCGGAAGGTCTCGAAGATCCCGTCCCCGTAGAGAATTCCACGGTCGAAGATGGAAAGGCAGGCCCGGCCGGCGGGGAGGAATCGGCCGTTGAAATAGACGATCTGTCTGTCGAGAGGGCGCATGCCTGCTCGGTTCCGGGTCATTGGGCTGAAGAGCCGCGAAACTAACAGATGGGGGCGGGGGAGTCAAGGACGCCGGAACCTCGCGGACGCATTTTCCCTTGACAGGATGGGCGCCCTCCCATAAGATTTCCCTTGCTTTGCTGAACCTTAGGAATACTTCACAGGCGCGTAGCTCAGGGGGAGAGCGCTACCTTGACACGGTAGAGGTCCGGGGTTCGAAACCCCGCGTGCCTACCATTCGTTGCCATTTCCCGCCGCTTTGAATTGCCTCTGGAGGCCGGTCAAAGGGACATCGTCTCCGCCGTCCGGGAACGACGGCTGGGGGGGTCGTCTTTTTCTTCCAGTCCGCGGCGCTGGTCAACCGTGAGCCGCGAGTCAATCGGATGGGACGAGGGATCGGCGTGACGGTTATTGTAGAGGGAAGTTCGCGGACCGTTCCGGCGGGCACGACGGCGGCCGAGGTCCTGAGCGCCGGCCGGGACGTCCTGGCCGCGCGCGTGGACGGGAGAGTCGTGGACCTTTCCGCTCCCGTTCCCGAGGGCGCCGTGGTCGAGGCCGTGACGTTTGTGTCGCCGGAGGGCCGGGAGGTCTACCGGCATTCCGCGTCTCACTTGATGGCCCAGGCCGTGAAGCGTCTCTTCCCGCGCGCGAAAGTCACCATCGGCCCCGCCATCGAGGACGGGTACTACTACGATTTCGACATCGACCCCCCCCTGGCCGAGGAGGACCTGCCCCGGATCGAGGCCGAGATGGCGCGGATCATCGGGGAGGACCTGCCGGTCCGGAGGGAGGAGCTCTCCCGGGATGAAGCCGTCCGCCTGTTCGCGGACCAGGGCGAGACGTATAAGGTCGAGATCGTTCAAGAGCTTCCGGCGGGGCAGGCAATCTCGGTCTATCGGCAGGGCGAGTTCGTCGACCTTTGCAGAGGCCCGCACGTTCCTTCGACCGGGCGGATCGGCGCGGTCAAGCTCCTTTCGCTCGCGGGCGCGTACTGGCGGGGGGACGAGCGGAACAAGATGATCCAGCGGATCTACGGGACGTCGTTTCCCACCCGCGAGGAGGTCGATGCCTATCTTGCCAGGCTCGAGGAGATCAAGAAGCGCGACCACCGGCGGCTCGGGCGGGACTTGGACCTCTTTTCCATTCCCGAGGAGACGGGGGCGGGCCTCGTCCTCTGGCATCCCAAGGGGGCGCGCGTCCGGCAGATCATCGAGGACCACTGGCGAGAGGAGCACAGAAGGGGCGGGTACGAGCTGGTCTACACGCCGCACATGGCCCGGCTCGACCTGTGGAAGACCTCCGGGCACCTCGATTTCTACCGGGAGAACATGTTCTCTCCGATGGAGGTGGAAGGGACGGCTTACGAGATCAAGCCGATGAACTGCCCGTTCCACATCATGATCTACAAGAGCCGGCTCCGGTCGTACCGGGACCTTCCGATCCGGTGGGCGGAGCTCGGCACGGTGTATCGGTACGAGCGCTCGGGCGTGCTTCACGGCCTGATGCGCGTCCGGGGGTTCACGCAGGACGACGCCCACATCTTCTGCCGGCCGGACCAGGTCGAGGGGGAGATCCGGAGGGTCCTGGCGTTCACTCTCGACATGCTGGCCGTGTTCGGGTTCCGGGAGTACGAGATATTCCTCTCCACGCGGCCGTCCGAGGCGGTCGGCGAGCCGCACGAGTGGCGTACGGCCGAGGGGGCTCTCCGCGCGGCCCTGGACTCGGCCGGTCTCTCCTACGGCGTGGACGAGGGGGGAGGGGCCTTCTACGGGCCGAAGATCGACATCAAGATCAAGGACAGCTTGGGGCGGGCGTGGCAGTGCGGGACGATTCAGTTCGATTTCAACCTTCCGCGCCGCTTCGACCTGTTCTTTACGAACGACCGCGGGGAGCGGGAGCACCCGTACATGGTCCACCGGGCCCTGCTGGGGTCGCTGGAGAGGTTCTTCGGCGTCCTCGTCGAGCATTACGGAGGAGCGTTCCCCGCATGGCTTGCCCCGGTCCAGGTCCGTGTACTTCCGGTGACGGACGTCCAAGCCGCCTACGCCGAGTCGGTCGAGAAGGCGCTTGCCGACCGGGGATTCCGCGCGGAATCCGACTTCCGCTCCGAGAAGATCGGGGCGAAGGTCCGGGACGGGGCCATGCAAAAGATTCCGTACCTCCTCGTCGTCGGAAAGCGCGAGGCCGGGGACGGGGCCGTCTCGGTGCGAGCCCGGGGCGGCATTGACCTCGGCGTGATGCCGCTCGATGCCTTCATGTCGAGGCTGGAGGAGGAGGTTCGGCTGAGGGCGAACGAAACCCAGCTTGCGGCAAGGGGATGACGAATCGTGGATTGCGGACTGGTAAGCTTTGCGCAATCCTCAATCAACAATCCGAAATCTTCATTTGATTAAGGAGGTGGTGCTCCATCGCAAGATTGTCCATTCGCGTGAATAGGGAAATCCAGGCTCGGGAAGTCCGCCTGATCAGTCCCGAAGGAGAGCAACTGGGGGTCGTGTCGACCCGGGAGGCGCTCGGCCAGGCCGAGACCTACGGCCTCGACCTGGTAGAGATCGCGGCGACCGCGGTCCCGCCGGTCTGCAAGATCCTCGACTTCGGGAAATACAAGTACGAATTGAGCAAAAAGGCGCACTCCTCGCGCCAGCACCAGAAGACGATCTTGGTCAAAGAGGTCAAGCTGAGGATCAACACGGACAAGCATGACCTGGAGATCAAGAAGCGGAACGTCCAGCGGTTTCTGGCGGATGGGAACAAGGCCAAGGTCACGGTGATGTTCCGCGGGAGAGAGAAAGCGCACACGGAGCTGGGAAGGGTCGTCATCGACCGGTTTCTGAGCGATATTGCAAGCTTCGCGACGATCGAACAGGCGGCGAAGTTCGAGGGAAACGCGATGACCGCTCTGGTGTCGGCGAAGCAGGCGAAGTAAAGGTTGGACAGGCGGACGGGTTGATGGGTTGATCGAGAAGAGCCGACCCAGACCGCCAAGCCATTTGCGGGAGGAAGGGATACTCATGCCAAAGCTCAAGACTCACAGAGGGGCCGCCAAACGGCTCAAGAAGACGGCGAGCGGGAAGTTCATGTTCAAGAAGACGTTCGCCAGCCATCTGCTGACGGGCAAGCAGTCGAAGAGAATGCGAAAGCTCACCAAGTCCGAGGTCGTCGAGGCGACGAAGGAAGTCGCCTCGCTCCGGAGGCTTCTGCCGTACAAGTAGGGAAAATGGGTTAATCGGTGAATCGGTGAATGGGTGAATCGGTGAATGGGGAAACCCCGTAGACCGAACGCTCAGGCACCAGAATTGGGAGGAGGAGAAAATGCCACGCGTGAAGGGCGGGATCGTCACCCGCCGGCGCCATAAGAAGCGCCTCGAGATGGCCAAGGGGTACACGGGGGCCAAGAGCAAGCTTTTCCGGACGGCGACGGAAGCCGTCGACCGGGCTCTCAAGTACGCGTTCCGCGACCGGCGCGCGAAGAAGCGGGATTTTCGCCGTCTGTGGATCGCGAGAGTCAACGCCGCGGCCCGGGAGAACGGGATCTCGTACAGCCGCTTGATCGCCGCCCTCCAGAAGGCGGACGTAGACCTCGATCGGAAAGTCCTGGCCGAGATGGCCGTGTCGGATCCGGCCGGGTTCCGCCAGTTGGTCGAGTCCGTCCGGCCCCAGGCCGCCTGATCGACGGATCGACGGGTTGTCAGGCGGCCGGGTTGATGGGTGGTTGGGTCGATGGGTTGATAGGTGATGATTTGATGGGAAGTTCCAAACCACCTAACTACCGAACCACCTAGCCACCCCGCCACCATGAGTGAATCCCTCGTCGATCAAAGCCGCGCACTCGCCGCGGAAGCGTCGGACGCCGTCGGAAAGGCCGACAGCCTTGCGGCGATCGAGTCTCTCCGGGTGCTCTACCTCGGGAAGAAAGGGCGGCTCGCGGAGATGTTCCGCCGCCTGGCCGAGCTGACGGGGAGCGAGAAGTCCCTGGCCGGAAGCGCCGTCAATACGGCTAAGCGCGAGATCGAGGAGGCGATCCGGTCCCGCGAGGAAGTTCTCGAGGCCCAGGCGCGCGACGCGAGACTCTCGTCCGAGACTGTCGACGTCTCGCTTCCCGGGCGCCAGCCGCTTCGCGGCCGCCTCCATCCCATCACGCAAGTGATGGACGAGATCGTCGGCGTGTTCTCGGCGCTCGGATTCGCCGTGGCCGAGGGGCCCGAGGTCGAGACCGACCGCTACAATTTCGAAGCGCTCAATTTCCCTCTCGATCATCCGGCCCGCGACATGCAGGACACCTTCTTCCTTCCGGGAGGCCTGCTTCTTCGCACTCACACATCGCCCGTCCAGGTTCGCGTGATGGAGCGTCTCAAGCCGCCGATCCGGATCGTGGCGCCGGGGAAAGTTTACCGGCGCGACGCCGACGTGACCCACGCGCCGATGTTCCACCAGGTGGAAGGGTTTCTCGTCGACCGCGAGGTTTCTTTCGCCGACCTGAAGGGCGTTCTTTCCCTCTTCGCGCGGACCGTCTTCTCGCCGGACGTGCGCGTCCGGTTCCGCCCGTCGTTCTTCCCATTCGTGGAGCCGGGCGCGGAGATGGACATCGGGTGCGTCCTCTGCGGCGGGAAGGGGTGCCGTGTCTGCGGCGGGAGCGGGTGGCTCGAGATCCTGGGCGCCGGGCTCATTCATCCGAACGTCTTCCGTGCCGTGGGCTACGACCCGGAGGAAACGAGCGGGTTCGCCTTCGGCATGGGCGTCGAAAGGATCGCCATGCTCCGCTACGGGATCGACGACATCCGGCTGTTCGCGGAGAACGACCTCAGGTTTCTGCATCAGTTCTGATCCCGGACCGCGCGGCGACGCAGGCCGGCAAGGGAAGGTCTTGGCAGGGTGTTCCGGGAGGGATCGCGCATGAGCAGGCAGGACATCCGCTGGGTTCAGCGTTTCAATCACTTCATCAAAGCCCTTTCCCAGTTGCAGGAGGCCGTGGAACTGGCCCGGCAACGGCCGCTCTCGAAACTGGAGGGGCAGGGAATGATCCAGGCCTTCGAATTCACGCATGAGCTGGCATGGAACACGCTGAGGGATTTTCTTGAAAGCCGCGGCGTTCAGAACTTGTATGGCTCCAAAGACGCGACCCGCACCGCTTTCAGATCCGGCCTCATCCAAGACGGCGAGACATGGATGGACATGGTCAAGAGCAGGAATCTGACCTCCCACACGTACGACGAGGCCACGGCCGGGCAAATCATTTCCGCCATTCGGAGCGCATATCTAACCGAATTCGAGGCGCTCCGAATCAAGCTGGAGGACCTGAAGAAGGAAGAACAGGAATGAAATACGGTCTGCCGGACACGGCCATCCAGAAGATTTCGGCGGTTCTGAGCCGCTGTCCTCAGGTGGATGAGGCAATTCTGTATGGTTCGCGCGCCAAAGGCATCTACAAGAACGGGTCCGATATCGACCTCGCTCTGCGCGGCGGCGCGGATCTGACGCTAAAGGTGGTGTACGGAATCATCGAGGAACTGGACGACCTGCTCCTTCCGTATACGATCGACCTGTCGATTCTTGGAGACATCGACGATCCGGACGTGATGGATCACATCCAGCGGGTCGGCATTACGTTCTACAAGAAGGGCCAGGCCGCGCCAGAGCCGGTCACGGTCGCACAGCCGGAATAGCCGGGCAGCGTTTTTTACCCCCGCGAAGAAGTTTTCGTGGTTGTTGGATCGTTTGCCGGTGGCCTTGGCTTTGTGGAAATCAAATATTCGAAATCAAACGGGTGACGGATGCGTCTCTCTCTGAACTGGCTTCGTGAATTCGTGGACATAACCGTCTCCCCCGAGGAGCTGGCCCATCGGCTCACGATGGCCGGGTTCGAGGTGGAGGGGATTCATCGGATGGGCGAGGGGATCGGCGACGTCGTGGTGGCCGAGGTCCTCACCGTCCGGCGGCACCCGAACGCCGACAAGCTTTCGCTCTGCGACGTGAGCGACGGAGAGCGGCGGTACGCCGTCGTCTGCGGCGCGCCGAACGTCCGCGCGGGGGCGAAGGCGCCCTTGGCGCGTCCGGGGGCTTCTCTGCCGGGCGGCGTGACGATCAAGAAATCGAAGATCCGCGGCGAGGTCTCGGAGGGGATGCTCTGCTCCGAACGCGAGTTGGGCCTCGCCAAGGAATCGGACGGGATCTGCCTCCTTCCCGAATCTCTTTCCACGGGCCGCCCGATCGTCGAAGCCCTCGGCATCGACGACGTGATCCTCGAAGTTGCCGTGACGCCCAACCGGCCTGACGCGCTCTCTGTCCTGGGGCTGGCGCGCGAGGTCTCCGCCCTCTTCGGCCTCCCCCTCCGTCTTCCGCCGACGGATGTCGCGGAGTCCGGCGAGCCGATCAGCGCGCTTGCCCGCGTGGACGTGACGGATACGGTCCTTTGTCCCCGGTACGCGGCGCGGGTGATCCGGGGCGTGACGGTCGGGCCATCCCCCATGTGGCTCGTACGCCGAATTGAAGCCGCGGGACTTCGGCCGATCAACAACGTGGTGGACGTCACGAACTACGTTCTCATGGAGATGGGCCAGCCTCTGCACGCCTTCGATCTCGCGCACGTGGCGGAGAGCCGGCTGATCGTGGACCGGGCCTCGGCCGGGGAGAAGATCGTGACGCTCGACGGCTGCGAACGGATACTCGACCGCGAGATTCTCACGATCCGCGACACGCGCGGGCCGCTGGCGGTCGCGGGGGTCATGGGCGGGGAAGGGAGCGGCGTCTCCGCCGGGACGGGCGATGTCATGCTCGAAAGCGCATATTTCCTTCCTTCGGCCATCCGGCGCACGTCGAAGGCGCTTGGGGTCGCGTCCGAGTCGTCCTACCGGTTCGAACGTGGCGTCGATCCTGAAAACGTCGTCCGCGCGCTGGACCGGGCCGCCCGGCTGATTCTGGAAGTTGCGGGTGGTTCTGCGGCAGGCGGGCGGATCGACGTTCGAGCCGGGAAGGCGCCGGAGAAAACCGTGACTGTCGGGATCGACCGTCTCGGCAGGCGGCTTGGGAAGAACATCGGTGCGGCAGAGGCCGCCGGGATCCTGGGTCGTCTGGGCTTCGGGGTGACGATGGGCGGAGAGATGCTCTCGGCGCTTGTTCCGTCTCACCGGGTCGACATCGCGGAAGAGGTCGATCTTGTGGAGGAGATCGCTCGGCTCCACGGCTACGACGCGATACCAGAGACGATTCCCATTGGAAGACCGACACCGCCAATCCCCGGGACGCGCTGGGTCTTGGCGAGGGAGGCGCGGGCCATTCTGGCCGGCATGGGGTTCGACGAGGCCGTGCATCTTTCCTTCACGGACGATGTTCGGATCTCATCATTCCTCCCAGAGGCCGACATCCGCCGGCGGATGCCGCGGCTGGCGAATCCGCTTGCCGAGGACGCCGCCTTCCTCAGGGGGACGGCGTGGACTTCCCTGCTCGACACGTGGCGGCGGAATGAATCCCGGGGCGCGGATCGGGGGCGTCTCTTCGAGGTCACGACCGTCTTCGCGCGGGAGGCTTCCGGCGTGGCCGAGCGGGTCGTGCTCGCCGGACTCATCGCGGGGAGCCGCGAGCCCGAAGGCTGGTGGGGCCGACCTCCGGCGGCCGATTTCTTCGACGCAAAGGGCGTTGTGGAGGGGATCGCCGCCGCGCTCGACGTGATGGACGCGGACGTTGTTCGAGGGGAGTCGGACCCCCTCCTGCATCCCGGAAGGCAGGGGCGGCTCACGGTCGCCGGGCGCGACGCGGGATCGTTCGGCGAAATCCATCCGGACCTCGTCAAGGCGTGGGGGCTTTCCGCGGTTTGCCTCTTGTTCGAGCTGGATCTCGATGTCCTGGCGGCCGGGCGGCGGGAGGGGATTAGGTTCGCCCGTCAATCCAACCAGCCGTCCGTCGAGCGGGACCTGGCCGTGATGATAGATTCGGGAGTGCCATACGCCGAGGTTCACTCCGTCATGAGCGGCGTGGAGGACCCGAAGATCGAGAAGTTCTTCCTGTTCGACCAGTATGCGGGGGCGCCTCTCCCTTCCGGACGGAAGAGCCTGGGCCTTCGCGTCGTCTATCGCCTGCCCGACCGGACGCTCACTGAAGAGGAAGTGGGCACGGTCCAGACGGAGATCGTCCGGCGGCTCAGGGATAGACTCGGGGCCGAGGTCCGTGGCGCCGGGAGTCCGGGTGAAGCGGGGAATGGGTGAATCGGTGAATCGGTAAATGGGTGAATGGGTGAGACGGCAGAACCTGGCCGGGCTGTTCGCGCAGGGCGTCCTCCGCCGCGTTTGCGCGTTCCTCGTTGCGATCCTCGTTTTCTTTCCGGCCGTTTCCGGTGCGCGGGCGGATCCGCTCGGCGGAACGGTTCAACGAATCTACGACGGCGACTCGATTCTCCTGTCGGACGGCCGGAAGGTCCGCTATCTTGGGATCAACGCGCCGGAACGGGGCCAGCCGTACTCGGCGAAGAGCCGGGCGCTCAACGAACAGCTCGTGAAGGGAAGCCGGGTTCGCTTCGAGCTCGACCGGCAGGAGCGGGACCGATACGGCCGGACGCTGGCGTACGTCTGGAAAGACGGGACGATGGTGAACGAACGCCTGGTCCGGGAGGGTTTCGCCCATGTCTGGGTGATCCCGCCAAACCTCAAGCACTACGACCGCCTGCTGGCGGCCCAGCGGGACGCCCGCTCGGCCCGCCGGGGGATCTGGAAAAGGCTGGTAGGCGACTTTGCCTTCATTCGCGCGAGCCCGGCCGGTTCGGGCCGCCCGCCGTTCGTCCGCGTCGTGAACGTCTCGGACCGGGAAGCGAATATCGAGGGACACGGAGTCGAGGATCGGGCGGGGCATCGCTTCGTTTTCCCCAGCGTGATCATGAAGCCTGGGTACGGTCTGATGCTCTTCAGCGCGCCGAAACCCATCCCAGGCTCCGGTTGGGGAAAGGATTCGGGACAAGCCGGCGGGACGGAGGGTCTCTACTGGGGGCACCCGTCTCCATCGTGGAGCTCGGAAGGGGAGACGGCGGTCCTGCGCGATCCCGCCGGAAGAGTCATCGACGAGTTCCGGGTCTCGTCCAAGAGGCGGGAGAGGAAGCGCCGCTGACTACGTCCTGAGCGTTCTCCGGACGATTTCCACCGTGTGCTCGGCGCGGGAGATGTAAAGCGTCCGGAGACGTTCGGCGATGACCGGGTAACGGCTGACGAGAGACGTGAGGGCGTCGCGGTCAAGCTCCAGGATCTCCACGGCCCCGATCGATCGGATCGTGGCCGTGCGCGGCTGTCCCGTGAGGAAGCCGATCTCGCCGAAGAAGTCGTTCTCGCGGAGCCGGGCGAGATGCACGCGTTTGCCGCGGACGGATGTCTCGACGTTGACCTCGCCGTGGATGAGGACGAAGAGAGATGTCCCCGTTTCCCCCTCCCGGATGATTTCAGTCCCGTCGTGCAGTTGACGCAGGGCCATCGGTCCCACGAGGTCCTGAAACGCCTCTTCGGGAAGCCCCTGAAAGAGGGGGAGAATCCCGATTGCGGGGTCGCGCGAGGGAGCGAGATCGATCGGTTCCATCTCTTCCCTCGACGAAGAGGCGGCGGGAGCAGGAGCCGGGGCCTCCCGCGACGCGGGTCCGGAGTGCTGGGCGGCCAGATTGTCGAGCCGAGTCCGCGCCTCGGCGTTTGTCGGGTCGAGCCTCAGGATGAGTTTTGTGGCGGCGATCGCCTTCAGGAGAAAGCCTGCGTGGGCGAAGATGTCGGCCGCCCACGTGTAGCAGGCGACCGCTTCCTGATTGCGGCCGGCTTTCAGAAACAATTCGGCGGCCCGGAGGAGCGGCGTGCCGTCCTTCTTGCTTTCGGCCGCGAGGCGGCGCCCAGCTTCAAGCGCCTGGTCCCAGGTTTTCTTCTCGATCAGTTTTCGAACGTCGTCGAAAGTCATGGATTGATGATCGCTATTGGTTAATCGTCAATCGTTATTCGTCAATCGTTATTGGTTATTGGTCAATCGCCATTTGCCGTTCGCTGGCCATTAACCGACTTTGCCATTGACGATTAACCGTTCTTGCCAGTGACGGAGTTTGCATGCTTCCGACCGCCCATCCCTTGGCCGTCCTTTTCGGTGATTCGTTCAAGGCCCACGCGGGCAAATGCGTTTCGTGCAACCGCTGTAAGACATTCTGCGCGGCCTTTCCGCGCCTGTACAAGATTTTCGAAGAGGCCGAGCAATCCCCCCGCCCTGGTCATTTACCGGAAGGCCTGGAAGACCAGGAAGAACAGAGGAGCGAGATCGATCGCGGCCTTCGCGAGGCGCTTGCGCTCTGTTCCCTGTGCGGTCAGTGCGAACTCCGGTGTCCCGGCTCCCTGGACTTGGCCAAGCATATCATGAAAGCCAAGATACGTTACGCCGAAAACGGGCTGACGCGCAAGGAGCGTCTCATGGCCGGCGTGGACGCCGTCGGAAGGTGGGGGAGCCGGCTCGCGCCGGTTTCGAACCTCCTGGTCAACAATCCGCTCGTCCGCCTGATCGCCGCGCCTTTGACGGGGATCGATCCGCGCCGAAGGCTCCCCGGGTTCGCCCGCCCGACGTTTCACGACTGGGCGGAAACGAGACGCGGGCGGACATCGGGGAGTTCGAGAGCCCCGAAAGGGGAGGTCGTCTACTTTGCCGGCTGTACGGCCAACTATTTCGATCCCGCGATCGGCCAGGCAGCCGTGGCCGTCCTGGAACGCCAGGGGATGGAGGTTGTCGTCCCCGCGCACAACTGCTGCGGCCTCCCGTCCATCGGCATCGGGGACGAGAAGACGGCCCGGTCGCTCCACGAGGCGAATCTGGCGAGGCTTCTTCCCTACGTCGAAGAGGGGCGCCGGATCGTCTGCGCCGACTGCAACTGCGTCCACATGATGCGGAACAATGCCCCGTTCCTCTGGCCGACCCCCGAGACGAACCGCCTGGCAAAGGCCGTGACGGACCTGACGTCCTTTCTGGGAGAACTTGTCCTTCAGGGGCGCTTCGATACGGCGCTCGGACCCGTGAGCGGTGACGTTCGGTACCACTACGCTTGCCACGCACGGACGCTGCGGATCGGGAATGAGACGATCGATCTTCTCCGCTGGATTCCCGGTCTTGCGATCGGCTACCTCGATACGTTCTGCTGTGGGATGGGCGGAGCGTTCGGGATGAAGGAGAAGACGTACGATCTGTCGCTCGAGATCGGGGCTGATCTCTTCGAGAACGTCCGCCACTACCGGCCGGACCGGATCGTGACGGACGCTCCCCTCTGCGGGCGGCAGATCCAGGAGGCGGTCGGCGTCCAAATGCTCGCGCCCGTACAGCTCTTGGCGGAGGCCTACGGAATCCCCACAGCTGGTCAATAGTCAATCGTCAATGGTCAATGGCAAGAGCGGTCAATGGTCAATGACAAGAGCTGTTAATGGTTAATAGTCAATGGTCAATGGTTGGCGAATGACGATTGACCAATAACGATTGACCAATAACCAATAACGGTGTCTCACTTCTCTTCAATTTCGTAGCGGATTCTCCGCGACTTCATCCACCTTACGGCCAATAAGTCCACGAAGGCCCGGATCGCCCGGCTTCGGATCGAGTAGTGGGTCTGGCCGTGGGCGCGGGGACGGTGCGAGACGGGGACCTCGACCACTTTGTATCCCGCCTGTCGGATCAGGGTCGGGAAGAAGCGGTGCATTCCGTTGAAGGCGGGGATGGACGAGAGGGTCTCGCGCCGAAACGCCTTGAGGCCGCACCCGGTGTCGCGGATCGAGTCGTCGCTCAGCCGGTTGCGGACGGCGTTGGCTATCCTCGAAGCGGCAACCGTGAGCCATGGATCTTTCCGGGAAACGCGCCAGCCGGCGGCGGCATCGGCACCTTTGAGGGCCTCCAATAACTTCGGGATGTCGGCCGGGTCGTTCTGCTGGTCGCCGTCCATCGTGATGACGATCTCTCCGCGGGCTTGCGAAAAGCCGGCGAGGATCGCGGCCGTCTGGCCCGATTTCTTCCTGAGCCGGATTTCGCGGAGTTCGGGCACCAGACTCCCGGTTTCCCTGATTCTCTCGGAGGTGTCGTCCGTGCTCCCGTCGTTGACGACAAGGATCTCGAACTCCGTGCCCATCTCCATGAGGACGGCGGCGGTCTGCTCGGCCAGCGGGGGGAGGTTTTTGCCCTCGTTGTGCGCCGGGATGACGACGCTGATACGGATGCTCATCGCGGTTCTGCCTCCCCGCGAACCGCGCTAACCATCAGCGCGAGACCTCCTTGAGCGTCCTGGACGGACAACGACGGATCGATCTCTCTGATGCGTTGGACGCGCGATTCCCGGGCGAGGACGGCGGACACCTCCCCCGACAAGATGCGGGCGGCAAGGCGCGTCTCCTCGCCCTCCCGGATCTGGACAACCCGCCTCTCGGAATAGAAAACGAACGACGGACGGTAGACCTCGTAGATCGCCCATGCGCCTCCCGGCGGCACGAGCGTCCCCGCTTTTCGCGCCAGGTTTCTCCCTGGAGCCAGGAACTTCGCGTCTATTGCCGGGAGGATCGCCGTGACGATGGTGATGAACGCCAGGGAGAGCGCCGTCACGCCGGAGAGCCAGGCGGCGTTCCATCTCCTCCGCGAACCGGCCCACGCGAGTGCGGCCGAGCCGGCGAAGAGAATCGCGGCGAGGGTCAGCCCCCAGGGGCCAAGGTCGACAGCCTGGGCGGATGGGACCTCGCGCATGACGAGGCCTCCGTATCGCCCGTACACGAGATCGAGGCCGGCGACCCCGGCGGCGAGCAGGGCGCCGACCAGGCCCGCCACGACGAGGCTCGGCAGTATGCGCCTCGCAGGCGGGTCTTCGGCCCAGCGGGCGATGCGCGTTCCCACGAGAATCGCCGCCGCCGGAAAGAGGGGGAGAATGTAGTGGGGGAGCCGGGTCGATGAAAGGGAGAAGAAGACGAAGACCAGGACGGTCCAGATCGAGAGGAATACGGGGAAGGAAGAAACCGCGTCGCGGCGGGCCTTGTCGCGGAATCCTTTGAGTGACTCGATGAGTGTCCCGGGAAGGAAGATGCTCCAGGGAAACAGGAGGAGAAGGACGACGGGGAAGTAGTAGATGACCGTTCCCCCGTGCCCTCCGAGAGTCGACGTGTACCTCGTGACCGTGTGGTACATGGCCGCGTCGACGTAGGCCTGGCCGTGTATGGCGAGCATCAGGGCGAACCATGGCAGGGAGAGGCCGAGGACGATCAGGATCGAGAGCCAGGGGCGGGCTTCCCGCGCGTACCGCCTGAATCCTCCGGCGGCGAAAAGGAAGCCAGTGGCCGCGAGGGAGACGACGATTGGGCCGACCGGTCCTTTGACGAGAAACGCGAGGGCCAGAAGGACGTCGGCGAGCCGGTACCAGGGACGACCGCTGGGCGCGGGGGACCAGTAGGCCCGAAAGAAGGAAAAGAGAGCCCCCGTCGTGAGGAGCAGGAGCGTCATATCGGTGATGGCGGCCCGGCCCAGGACGAGGAATCCCAGGGACGCCGCGAGGCACCCGGCTGAGTAGATCGCGGCGCGCTGGCCGACGTGGCGGCGGGCGAACAGGAAGACGAGCAGGACGAGCCCTACGCCGGCCGTTGCGCTGTGGAAGCGGAGCGAGAACTCCGACAGACCGAAGACAGTCACGGGAACGGCCATCACGTAGTAGATGAGAGGCGGCTTGTCGAAGCGCGTCGCGCCGTTGAAGTGGGGCGTGAGCCAGTCGCCGCCTTCGATCATCTCCCGGACCGCCTCGGAGAACGAGGCTTCGTCCCGATCCGTGAGGCCGGGCGTGCCGAGGCGAAAGATCAGGAGAAAAGCTGTCAGGGCGAGCAGGAAGGCGATCGGCGCGCGCCGCCACGTCAGCGGTTTCAATGGACCGGCCGGGGTCCTGTCTGTGGCGGACGGAGCCATGCTGTTCAGTCGCTACTCCGGCAGAAAGCCGGGAAGGACCGGCGGCGGGTGAAGGGGCTCGGAAAACTCCAGGGCGGCCGCGGCGAGGAGGAGGAGGGCAGCGTTCCACGCCTCGGGAGCGGCTTTCCTGATGAGAAAGCGGTGCATTGTTCCATCTTCCGGCGACGGGATGGCGGGCGAGCCGGCGGAAGAGACGGGCCTCGTTGGGCGGGGGAGGATAGAATGAATCCGCCGGCGACGCTCGGCGTAGGACGCGCTTCCCGCGAGACGGACGCCCTCTTCAACGGCATAGTACGCGCCGAATTCCGTGACGAAGATAACCAGGAAAACGAGCAGGACCCAAAGCGTACCCGTGAGAAGCGAGAGCCCGAGGCCGATCATCGCGGCGGCCGTGATTTCCGGGTAGCGGACGAACGCATACGGTCCGGATACGGACGGGGAAGGCGCGGCCGTCCCGTCTCCCCGGCACCCGCGGAGCCAGAACCGGAGCGCCTGGCCGCAGACGAGCAGGAGCAGAGCGGGGACCTCGAGCGCGATGGGGGGAGGGGCGAGAAGGAAGGGGCGGCTGGTGAAGAGGATGACCACGCCCGCGAGAAAGGAAAAGGAAAGCCGCCCCCTCAAGCTCCAGAAAAGGCGGCGGAGCGTCGCGCCGACGGCGTTCGGGGGCGTGATCCGGATGATCCATCCGGCGGCGGCGCCCAGGAGAATGCCTCCGGCGACGTCGGAAGGAAAGTGGGCCCCGACGGCGACGCGGGCGAACGCCATCGCGGCGGGCCAGGCGAGGATGAGAGGCTTGAGCCTTGGGGCCGCATCCGCCAGGACGACGGCGAGGGCCGTGGTTGTCGCCGTGTGCCCGGAGGGGAAGGTGTCGAGCCCGGCCAGAAAGGAAGGTCCCAGGTTCCCGGCGGAGACCTCCCACATCCGGGGCCTGGGCAGTCCCATCGTGTGCTTGATGACTTGGGTCGCGAGGCCCGCGACAACGATCGCGAGAAAAGCCCGGCCCCCCGTGCGCCGGATCGCCGAGCGTCCCGCGAGAATGCCGGCGGCGTAGAGGATGATGGCCCCGATTCCCTGCCAGAGACCGTCGCCCGTCTCGACGAAGAACTCCAGGACGCCGCGGGTACGCGCGAGAGCCTCGCGGATGGCGCCGGCCAGGTACGGGTCGACGATGAGGAGGGCCCACAGAGCGGCCATCGAGAGAAGGACGCCGACGGTCTCTCGCCGGCCGAGGGGGCGGAAGGGTAAAGGAGGGAGGGTGTTGTTCTCCCGTGTTCGATGGGTCATGGGAGGGCTTCGGGAGTCCGCCCTGTCCCCACGTTCTCGGGTGTTTTCTTCGCGATCAGCCAGAGGTTCCGGATGTAGATGAAGAACCCGACGGACTGGCCCAGGATGAAGACGGGGTCCTTCCGGTGAATGGCGTAGACGAGGAGAATAACGCTTCCGCCCAGGCTGAAGTACCAGAACTGGATGGGGATGACGGATTCCTTCCGGCGTTCTGAGGCGATCCACTGAACCAGGAATCGCATGAAGAAGCAGACCTGGCCAACGAGGCCGAAGACAACCCAAAAGCTCCAGAAGTCCATCTGATCCTCCGACAATCGCGCGCCACGGTGCTCGGCCGAAACTCGCCGGGGATGATATTCGGTTTTCGCGCCCCGAGGCAATCACTTTCCGGTCCTGCGAATGATGATCCGCCCATCAACGGGCCTGGAGGGAGACGATGAATTGCTCGACGAGCAGGGGATCGAAGCGGCTTCCGGCCAGCCGCCTGAGCTCGGCTTGGGCTTCGTCGGAAGATCGGAGCGGAGCGTAGGGACGGGACGTCAGCATCGCGGCGTAGGCGTCGACGATGGAGAGGATCCGGGCGCCGATCGGGATTTGTTCTCCGCGGAGGCTGTCCGGATAACCGGTCCCATCGAACGATTCGTGGTGATGCCGGATGATCGCCCGGCCCGTCTCGGTCGCAAGAAGGGATCCCAGGATGTTGGATGTCGTGTCGGGGTGGGTCTGCATCATTTCCCACTCGGAGGCCGTGAACGCCCCCGGTTTCGTCAGGACCTGCTGGGGGAACTTGACCAGGCCCATGTCGTGGAACAGGGAGGCGAAGACGATCTCGCGCCGGAGGTCTTCCGCGAGGTCGAGCGTGTCAAGAAGGGGTAGAAGGTGCGGGAGCATGTCCCGGCGGTGTCCGGTCTTGTACCGGCGGTAGGCGTCCAGGATCTGGGTGAGTCCCTCCGCCGCGGCCGAGACGTACTCCGGGTCCGGATCGCCGGAGAGGGTCTCAGCGAGGCGGGCGACCCGTTCGGCCAGGACGCTGGCCCGTTCCAGGTCGACCCTGTTGAAAACCGATCCGTCCTCCTTGTTGTTGACGTTGAGGACGCCGAGCACCCGGTCACCGGCCCGGATGGGAACGGACAGGAGGGACCGCGTCTCGTACTGGGCGATGCTCGTCCGCTTGAGGACGAGGTCCTTCTCGATGTCCTCGATGAGGAGGGGACGGCCTTCCAGCGCAACCCATCCGGCGATATTGTCGCCGAGCCGGAGACGCGTTCGGCGGATCGTTTCGTCGTCGAGGCCTCGGGCCGTGCGGATGGACAACTCGGCGCTGGCCTCATCGATCATCATGATGGAAGAGATGCGCACGTCCATGATCTCGCTGATGAGGTCGTTGAGGAGGTCGAAGGCTTTGGTGGAGAGGCGAGTCACGACCCGGTCCGCAGTCATGTCGAACGTGAGGAGGAAGCGAACGTCCCCTCCCGGCTTCATGTCCAGCTCGAGCCGCCCCCCGTGGAGTTCGAGGATGCGGCGGGAGATGTACAGTCCGAGACCCGTTCGGAGCGTCGCGCCGGCCCGGGAATCCGCCTCCCGCCCCGGCGGGTCGAAGATGTGTCCGATGTCATCCTCGGGGATTTCGCATCCGTCGCATGCGATCTGGATAACCTGGGTCGGCCTGTTCTCCATCAGGGATGCGTGGATGGTCGATCGCGGCCTTGCATAGTGGATCAGGTTCGACAGAAGGTCCGCGAGGAGGCGCAGGATGCGGTCGTGATCCGCCGGGACCTTTCCCGCGCGGGACGGGATCCGCGTTTTGAGCTGTATCTCCTTCGCGTGGGCCTGACCGCGGACGTCGAGCAGGGCCTCCTCGACGATCTTGCCCAGGAGAAGGGGCGTCTTGCTGAGAACGATCTCCTCGTCTTCCAGGCGGGCGTAGTCCAGGAGGTCGGAGATCATCTGGCTCAGGCGGCCGCTGTCAAGATCGATGATCCCCAGGAACTCCTGGAGCCGGTCGGGCGGGACGCTCTCGGAGGCGTTCGTGAGGTAGTGGACGGCTCCCTTGATCGCGTTCAGGGGAGTCCTCAGCTCGTGGGAGACGCGGGCGAGGAACTCCTTTTTCTCGCGGTTGGCCTGGGTGAGCTTCGCGTTCGCATCCCGCAGTTCGGCGGTCTTTTCGGCCGACTCCCGCAGGAGGAGGGCGTTCTCGACGAGGATGGCCATCTGGTCGGCGAGGGCGGTCAGAAGGGCCAGTTCTTCGCGGGAGAACGACGATCCATCGACCTTGTTATTGATATTGATAACGCCCAGGACGCGGTTCTTCTTGACCAGCGGGGCGCACAGAAGGGAGCGGGTCTCGTACTTGGGGTCGCTAATCTTCCGGAAGCGCGGGTCCTTCTCGATGTCGGGGATCAGGAGGGGCGTGCGCTGTTTGGCGACCCACCCGGAGATTCCCTGGCCGAGTTTCGTCCGAAAGGTGCGGACGACCTCCTCGTCGAGGCCGATGGCTTCCTTAATGAAGAGTTCGGCGTTGTCGCGCTCGACCAGGAGGATCGATCCCTGTTTGGCCTTAAGGACGGAGAGGGTGAGTGATAGAACGAGGTGGAAGACGTCGTCGGCGTCGTCGCGGACGGCCGCGCTCCCGACGCGCGAGAAAAGGGAAATCTGCTGGGTGGCCCGCTTGAGGTTCTTCTTGTGGTGGTCCACCTCAGACCGGAGGTTGTCGACCTCGTCCTGAATAGAGTCGATCTTGCTCTTGCGGCGCTTGAGCTGGCCTTCAAGCAGGCGGATTTTCTTCTCGAGCGATTGGGGGTCCGAGCGTTCCATTCAGCGGGGTTGCAACCGGGTTTTCTGGAGCGGCGCCTTCGGGGGGGCGTTCGTTTGAAACCCTTCCATGGGCCGCGCTCCGGCTATTTTTGGGGGCGGTCGGAAGAAGGGGTCTCCGCCCCGCCGCTCTTGTCATCTTTGTCCGACGACACGCCTTTCTTGAAGTTCTTGATCGCTTTTCCGAGGCCCTCTCCGAGCTGGGGGAGCCTCGAAGCGCCGAAGATGATGACGACGATCAAGAGAATGATCAGGAGTTCCGGCATTCCGAGACCGAACATGTGAGCTACCTCCCTGGCGTTCCGCGGACCGGAACGGGGCCTCCGACAAGATCGGAGGGCGTGTTGATATTTCGAAACGGATCTTTGCCGTCCGTCCCGATTGCGCTCACCTCCAGGACACGGACGTGCGCGTCCTCGGCCAGCGGGTGAACGGCGCGCCGCCCCTCCGTCAGGAGCGCGCCGATCCGGGGGAGAAGGCGGCGGTCGTACAAAGCGAACAACGGTTCCAGCCGGCCGTTCACGCGAGGGATGACGGCCCACGCGTCATTGTCCGCGGACCCGGCCACGCGGCGGGCCGCGTGGACCGAGAGGTCCGGCATGTCGCAGGCCGCGACGAGCACGCGAGGGTGGACGGCGGCCTCAAGGGCCGCTTCGATCCCCGTCAGCGGTCCCCGATCTTCCCGCGAATCCGGAACGCACCGCACGCCGAAGTCGGCGAATAGGGACGGCGTCCGCGTGACGATGAAGAGGTCGTCGACCAGATTTCCGAGGACGGCGATCGTCCGGTCGAGGATGCACTCTCCGCCCACGTCGAGAAAGGGCTTGAGCACGGGCATGCGCCGGTTCTCGCCTCCGGCGAGGATCGCGCCCGAGAGCTTAAGGGACGGAAATGGGTGCCCCATCTCCGCTCGACCGATTGAATTGTCGAGGGGCGGATTCATTGATATTTCAAGTCCATACCTTACAGCGCCTAAGGCACTGTGTCAATTCGATTCGGGGCGCGGGACTTGCGCCGATTTCTTGCAAGCGTCAAGACTCCGGTGGAGATACGGCGTGTCCAAGGGGGTGCGAGAACGGAGTGTCATGCGGCGCGGAACACCTTCAGAGACAGGTCCGAAATCATTTTGTAGTGCTTGATGTTCCCGGTGAACAGGGGCATCCCGTTCACGACGGCGGTGGCGGCGATGAGTGCGTCGGCAAGACGAAGGTTCGCTTCGTGGAAGTGCTGTTCCACGTAGAAGACTGCCCGGTTCGAGATCGCTTCGTTGAGGGGAAGGGTCTCGGTCTGCCACTCCCGGGTCGCGGTCCGCAGGATGCGAAGCTCTTCCTTGTTTCGCATCCCCTGGACCAGTTCCATGTACGTGACGGCGGAAATCGCGAAGCCGTCCAGTCGTTCAAGCGCGTCCGCGGCCTTCCGGTTCCCGCGAAGGAACCAGACAAGGACGTCTGTGTCCACCAGGGTCAATGGCGGCTCCTGCGAAGCCTGTCAACGAAGGCACCCACGTCGCGTACGTTTGGATGGTCCTTCCAGAGGCCGAAGGCAGGGCTCTCGGCCAAACGGCGAGGCTGGCGTCGAGGCAAGGGGATGAGCTTGGCGCGCGGTTTTCCACGGTGGGTGATCGTTATCTCCTCTCCGCGGCCCACCGCGTCGATCAGTTGTCTGCCCCTGGTTCGAAGTTCCTTGGCTGTTGCTCTCATCAGACGATGTCCCCAGTTAAATATACACTATAAAATATACACTTCCTCGTTTCGTGTCAACCGGGCGAGAGTTGTCTCGGATCTTTCCCCAAGGTTTGCGGAATACGCGGATCGTCGGAATCAGGAAAGGAAAGAGGTCGGCGTAGGTCACAAGAGCGATTGGAAATTGGAAAATGTCAAAGTGAAAGGATGGCCAAAAAGCGTAAATCGCAAAGCGGGGAACTTCTTCTCTGTTCTTTCGCTTTACAATTTCCAATTTACAATTTCCAATTTTCAAGGTTTCTTCTTCCTTCTCTTCGGGGGCTCCTCCTGGGGTATTTCCGAAGGCTTGTTCTTTACGGGCGGCGGACTCTTCAGGAGAGCCGCAAACCGGCCGTAGTCGTTCGCCCGGAGGGCGGAGGCAAGTTTCGATGCCCATTCCGTCGGACCGACGACCCGGCCGCCGAAGAACTGTTCGATCTGAAGCGATGGTCCCGCCAGGGAGGCGTGCCGGGCCGCGTTCGCCGCCGCGGGGACTTTTTCTTCCGCGGCGAGCCGGACAAGCTCGCGGAGAAGCGCCCGGCCCTCGGCCAGGATGGGGGCTTCCTGAGCCGCCGGTATCCGCGGCGGCTTGACCGCGGAGGCGCGGGAACCGCCGCGAAGCCCCCAGAGGGCTCTCGCGGCTTCGTGTGCCTGAAGGAGCCTGGACAGAACGCCCAGCCGGATGGTGTTGGGGTCTTCTCCGGCCGTCGGCGTACCGGCCTCGTAGGAGAAGTGGCGCGCGCGCCATTGGCGCCAGTCCTCCGCGAAGCGTCCGCGGCGCGTCCAAGAGGCGAGGGCAATTTCGTAAGACCGGGCGATTCTGGCCGTCGGCACGGACCGGAGAAGATCGACCTCTTCTGGGTCGAGGCCCTCGGGCCGGGAGGCCCGGTCGATCCACTGGTCGAGGCCCGGCTCGGCGAGGGCGCCGGGGACGCCGAGATGCGTTCTCACGTCGTTTCGGAGCGATCCGATCGATTGGAGGAAGGCCGTCTTCACGGGGACCGATTCGTCCGTCCGGATCTGCCCGAGGACGTGGTCGCCGATGAGAACGAGGAGGATGTCTTCGCCCGTCGCTCCCGTGTTGTGAAGCCAGGCGCGGAGGGACCGGAGATACGCCTTGCGGTCCGCCCTGTCGCTGTCGTCGGAGGGCGCTTTCTCCGGGAATGGGATCTTCGTCGGGTCGTCGGTGAAGTGGACGTTCCCCTCGTCGTCGTGGTACTGGTAGACGGGGCCTTCGGCGGCGGGGGAGGACGCGGGGAAGAGGTGGAGGGCGACAAAGAGAAGGGAAAAGGCTAGAATGATGGCCGGCTTGGAGCGCCGACCCCAACTCGAAGAGAATGGATCGATCACGGCTTCCCTCCCTGTCCGCCAGAGTGCAGATGTATTGTAGATTGGAAATTGGAAATTGGAAATTGGAAATTTGGAAGTCGAAGATTGAGAACCGCAAACTGAAGAAGAGGTGAGGCCATGCCCGAGCTCCGACTCAACTTGATCACGCGGGAATGGGTCATCATCGCCACGGAACGGGCGCACCGTCCGGACGAGTTCAGGCGGGAGCGGTCCCATCACGCCGGCGTCCCCGTGTCCCACGAGTGCCCCTTCTGCCCGGGGCAGGAGGCCCGGACGCCAGACGAGACATACCGGGACGGGACCCCCTGGCGCGTGCGCGCCTTCCCGAACAAGTTCTCGGCCCTCTCTCAACAAGGGGAACCTCGGCGGCTCGTCACGGGGCTCAAGAGGACGGTCGAGGGAGTCGGAAGGCACGAAGTGATCGTCGAAACGCCGCGCCACGACGGGCATCTCGCGTTCCTGTCCGAGGCGGAGTTCGGGCCGATCCTGTCGGCGTACCGCCACCGATTCCTCGCTCTCTACGCCGATCCGCGCGTCCGCCACGTCATTCTCTTCAAGAACCACGGCGAAGAGGCCGGAACGTCCCTCGCCCACTCGCACGCCCAGATCGTCGGCACGCCCGTCGTTCCCCTGCAGGTCCGCGACCGCCTGGTGGAGTACATCCACTATTTGGACAGCTCGGGGGAGTGCCTCATGTGCCGGATCATCGCCGACGAGCGGGGCGACGGGACGCGGATCGTCGCCGAGAACGAACGGTTTGTCGCCTTCGTCCCTTACGCCGCTCTCTCTCCCTTCCACATGTGGATCTTCCCCAAGGACCATCATGCCAGTTTCGGGAGCATCACCGACGAGGCCCTCGCCGACCTTGGCCGGGTCCTCGGCAAGATCCTTCGAACGCTCTACCTGGGCCTCGGCGATCCGCCCTACAATCTCGTTCTCAGGTCCCTGGGGCCGGATGAGGCCGAGGTCGACTACTTCCACTGGTACATCGCCATCGTCCCCCGCGTGGCGAAAGCCGCCGGGTTCGAGCTGGGTTCGGGGATGTACATCAACACGGCCCTCCCGGAAGAAAGCGCCGCGTTCCTGCGGGGGGTCCGGGACTCGGCGTCTGGGAAGGCCTGATGCCCGCCGTCGGGAGGGGCGGTTCCGGCGAAGCCGCCGGGCGCCGTTTGGTGCCCGTTTGGGGGACTGTGACGCCGATTCGTTCTTCGGTATAATGTTGTCCATGTTCTCTGGACCGGCGATCGTCATTCCCGCATCGGTGAAGAGGCTTTTCTGGGACGTCGATCCCGAAGGCGTGGACCCGGTTCGGCATCGCGCGTCCATCATCCGCCGGATCGCGGACTACGGCACGCCGCCGGATGTCGTGTGGATGAAGGAGGCCTATTCTTCCGAGGATATCATCGCCGTCATCCGAAGCTCGCGGGGGCTCTCGCGCAAGACCGGAGCCTACTGGGCCGCCTACTATCGCATTCCCCTGGAGACGATCGAGTGCCTGAGGCCGTCCTATCCGAGGCCGCTCAGACCCTTCTGATCCGCCTTCGAGCGTTGCTGGTCGAGCCGGCCCCGAGGGAGCAGGGGCCGCTCAAGGCCGCGCCCATGAAGTGAACTCCAGAGCCCACAAACTGCGGGAATCACCCTGAAAGGAGGATTTCATGATCCAAAGAATGCTCATCGTCCTGTTGCTCGCCGCTTTCACCTTTTTGCCCCTGTCTGCTCAGGCGGCGGGCCAGACAGCCAGGGCCGGACTCGCGACAGCCAACGCGACGGCGCAGAAGTGGCAGAAGGACGCTGTGCTGGTGAACGTCTCGACGCTTCAGGCCGATGCAGGCGGCACGGCGCCGAAATGGGGGTACATGTACCACTCGGCCAAGGCAAAGATGGGTTACTCCGTTGACGTAAAGGGCGGAAAGGTCGTCGAGACGCTCGAGGTCAACCCGCACATCAAGGATGCGGTCGGCCAGGAGTTCGCGGACAGCGACAAGGCGATGGCCGAGGCGAAGAAGAACGGTCTCAAGGTCAAGGGCAATGCGGCGATGTCGCTCATGATGATGGGCCAGGCCACGAAGAGCCCCGGCACCGCCTGGAGCGTGGTCGGCGGCTGGGAGAAGGGCGACGTCAGCGTCCTGCTCGACGGCAAGACCGGCAAGTTCTCGTCCAAACAAACGATGCCCTGACGCGTGGAATGCGGCGCAGCCGCGCTCGGCCCCTTTTCGCGTAAGCCCCCCGGGGTCGTGGACCGCGCCGCCGCGGATGAAGGAGGTCGGAGAAGGACCGGGGCGGCAGCACAGCAACAGGGGGCCGTGTCTGCGAAGTGGAGATCAGACACCAACCGCCCGGCAGATGTCACCAGCGGGTGTACGCCTTTTGCACCAGCGCGCCCACCGCATCCATCGATGCCAACTCCTTCAGCGTACGAGCTTGCATATCCACCTGAACGTATCCTTTACCGCGGGGGATGCTGCACACTGTATGTACGGGCACATTGGGCCTACCAGACATGGTACACATCGCGTTGCCCACGGTCTTTTCCTCAAATTGCGCGCCCTTCACCTTCCACTGGCCCTCGCGCGCCGCTCCTTTAATGCTCGCGCGTATGCCGTAGTCACCATCATAAGGGAGATTCGTG
>Ga0154722_1082_pt1 | contig 47389 bp, 44 predicted proteins | sample Rifle2008BG16ft_FD_105730 | JGI IMG/M metagenome (GOLD analysis project Ga0154722, IMG submission 105730) | Nitrospirae bacterium RBG_16_64_22 | reverse complement strand
TAACGTCCCTTCCCCCAGGAAAAACCCTTTGACATCCTCGCCGGGATTGGATAGATTTTGATTGCGAGTCCAACTCCGAAAAGCCGAATCCCCAGCCGCGGGCAAGGATGGAACCGGGCCGGGGGGGCGGAAAGCCTCGATGGCGCCGGAGCCGACGGAGAATCGGAACATTCCCTCCCCGGTCCCCATGCTTGGCTGCCGACAAGAGGACTCGCACTTTTTTCCCAAGGGAAAAAGAGGCAGCCTTGTCACGAGCATGGAAGCGTCCTTCCCCTCGCACGATCGCCTGCTGAATATTGAGGAAACCAACCATGGATGAAATCGTCGAACGACGTCAGTCGGGCGGAAAGTGGTACGTCGAAGGGAAGACGGTCGAGATCTCCTTCCTCGACGAGCGATTCCAGTTCAACTGGGAGGTCGCGATCGAGCTTTCGACGGGTCTTCTCGTCGGGGAGGCGATCAGCCTGGAAGAGAACGGCGAGGCGGTGGCCGAAGCCATCAAGGTTGGTCTCTATCAGAACCGTCCCCCGACAGTCATCCTCATGGGAAACCGGTCGAACTCTCTTCTGGAGGAAGCCAAGCGCTGGCTGGCCGACCGGGGGATCCACGTTCCCCTGCAATTCGCTTCGAATACCCAGGAGATCCGCAAGTACGAGATTCAGACCGCCCTCGAGCAGTTCGAAAAGAGGATCACGAACCAGGAAATCAAGGGACGGACCAAGCGGCAGGTCGCTATGGAGATTCTCAAGTCCTTGCTGTCGACGTACGTTCAGACGGCCAACCGCATCCCCAAGCAGATCGAGAAACGGAAAGGGACCTCGCAGGCAAGGGCCCCCCAGCCCATGCCGCCGCCCGCGCGATCAAATCCCGCGCCGGCGTCCGCCGCGTCCGAACCCGAGGCAAAGCGGACCAAGCGCGTGCTCGTCGCGGAGGACTCTCTCACCGGCCTCAAGCTGATCGAGAAAGCCCTCGCCGACGCGGGGTACGAGACGGTCACGGCCACGGACGGGGAGGAAGCGGACCGGAAGATCCGCACCGAACCGCTCGACGCCGCCATCATCGACATCGTCATGCCGAAGAAGAACGGCTACCAGGTCTGCCGCGAGCTTCGGAAGGACCCGAACTACCAGTACCTTCCGATCATCTTCATCTCGTCGAAGAACGAAGCCTCGGACAGAATCTGGGGGCTCCGCCAGGGCGCCAACGAATACCTGGTCAAGCCGTTCCAGATGACCGATCTCGTCAACACCCTGCGAAAATACATCCCGATATCCTAATCCCTGCCTCGCCCCTTCCCCTTTCCCTTGCCGGGGTGGTCGTCCCAGTGCTTCTCCTTGTGCTTCTTCCCTTTCATTTTGTGCTTTCCGTGATAGTGCTCGTAGACTCCGGGAAAGAAAGTCCCCCTCTCCCGCATCCGGATCACGTCGATCACCGGAACGCCGTAGAACCCTGAGACGATCCGCAGGTTCACGAGATCGATCACTTCGGCATCCGTAAAGACGATCTTCACGGACCTGCCGTGTTTGTGGTGCTTCCAGTAGCCGTGGGCCTTGCCGTAAGGCGGGCCCACGCGCGCGTCGACCGGCATGGGAACGAGAAAGACAGTGGGCGGAAGCCCGATCCGCGCGGCGATGTCGGGAAAGGGAAGACCTTTGTGCCTGAGATCGACCAGATGGTCGAGCGGGCGGTTCGCCTCGCGGGCGAGAAACATGAGGACGCTCATGTCATGTTGGGGGAGGACCCTCGCCGTCTTCTCCACCATCTTCTCGTTGAACCTGAAGAACTCCTTCGCCGCCTTGTAGGCGAGGTCCGAGCCGGGGAGCGGGGGCGGGGGCGGCAGGGGGAACTTGTCGTCCGCGGACGCCGCGCCGATCCCGGCGCCCGCGCCAAGCAGAATGACGGCAGCGGTTGCAAGAACGATTCGTCTGAAGACTTGGGCTCGTTTCATCGAAGAGCTCCTTTCTGGCCGGTTGGGAACAAGCAGGGCCGGCATTTGAAAAGGACGCCTAATTGATCTTCGCCAACTCCGTCAGCAGGGTCTCGGGCTCGGGCCGGTCGGACGGGCTCTTCCCGATGTATTCCCACCGGACGATTCCCTTGCTGTCCAGGATGAAGACGGCCGGTTTCGCCGCTTGATCCTTGTTCAGCACGCCGTACTTCCGGATGACGATCCTCTTGGGATCGGAGAGAAGCGGGAACGACAGGCTCAGCCGGTCTCGGAGACCTTTCGAGACATGAGTCTGATCCGCGCTCACGGCGGCGACGCCTGCCCCCGTGCCGCGGAACTCCAGGATCTTTTCGCTCAGGCCCGCCAACTGCGAGCGGCAGGCCCCTCAGAACTCCCCCCGGTAGAAGACGAGGACGAGCTTCCGGCCGTGCCGGAGCCCGGAGAGGGTCACCGACCGGCCGTCGTGGTCCGTCGTCTTGAAGTCGGGGGCCTTCGATCCGACGGCGACCGGCGCCGCCGCTGCCGTGCCCGCATCCATGGAGAAGAGCGAAAACAGGACAAGCCCAAGAATGGCAATATTGAAACGCCTCATCGCAACATCCCTCCGTGCCTATGCGCCTTTGTGCCTTTGTGCCTCAGTCCCTCTGTTCGCCTATACCAGCCGATCTCGCCCCAGCCACCGTGCCCCCGCCCAGGAGGCGGTCCCCGTCGTACAGGACAGCGGCCTGCCCGGCCGCGACGCCGTACTGGGGCTCGGCGAAACGGACCCTGCCGCCGCCGTCCCGCCCCGGCGAAAATTCCCCCGGAACCGCCGCCATCATCGACCGGTACTGGACCTTCACCGAACCCGACGCCCCTCCCGCAACCGAGACCCAGTTCACGCCGGCGATCTCTATCCCGGAGACGGCCAGATCGGACCGGTCCCCCAAGGCGACTTCGTTCCTCGCGGGATCCAGCCCGACGACGTACCGCCGCTCCCCCGCGGCCACGCCGAGCCCGCGCCGCTGGCCGATCGTATAGCGGGCGATCCCCGCGTGCGTCCCAACGGTTCGTCCGGCCGCGTCCGTGATCGGCCCCGGCCGCACGGCCCCCGGACGAAAACGCGACAGGAACGCCCCGTGGTCGCCGTCCGGAACGAAGCAGATCTCCACGCTGTCTGCCTTGTCGGCTACGGGCAAGGCGTTGTCCCGGGCGATCCGCCGGACGTCTTCCTTGGAAAGATCGCCAAGAGGCAGAAGGAGGCGCCCCAGGACCGCCTGAGAGAGGGCGTAGAGGACGTAGCTCTGGTCCTTGCGGCGATCCCCTGCCCGTCGGATCTCCACGCGGCCGCCCGGCTCCCCGCTCAGGCGGGCGTAGTGGCCGGTCGCGATCCATCGCGCCCCGAGCCGTTCCGCTTCGTCCATGAGCGCGGCGAACTTGACCATCCTGTTGCAGTCGATGCAGGGGTTCGGCGTCCGACCGTTCAGGTAGGCGTCGGCGAACGGTTCAATCACGCCGGACGTGAACGCCTCCCGCGCGTCCACGAGGCGGTGGGCAATCCCCAGCCGCTCGCAGACCTCGAGCGCATCGCCGACGGCCTCCACGGCACAGCAACCCCGTTCACGGTCGCTCGGCGAGGGCGCCGGATTCGACCAGACGTGGAGTGTCACGCCGATGACCTCGTATCCCCTCTCCTTGAGAAGGAGCGCGGCGACCGACGAGTCCACGCCTCCCGACATTCCGACAATGACACGATCCAAATTCAAACCCCGACCCGCGTTGTGCATGTTCCCCTCCTTTGTAAGGAGGGGAGAGGGGAGGTAGACGGATCGATCATCCGCGACTTCTACCCCTCCCAACCTTCCCTGCCCCGAGCATGCTTTCGGGGCCTTACAAAGGGGAGGAGTGTCTTTCCGATTCACCCATTCACCCATTCACCGATTCACCGTTGATCATTCCTTCATTCATCTTCCCGCTCCGGAACCCTTCCGGATCGATCCGGACGTCCGCGAAACCCATGCCCTGAAGCGCCTCGACCACGCGCGCCGCCAAGGCAGGATCCAACAGGCGGGCGACGCTCCCAGGCTCCGCCTCTACCGTCGCGGAGCCGCCCCGGACCCGCACCCGCACATCCCGAAACCCCAGCGACCGTACGAATATTTCCGCCGTGTCCGCCCGCGCCAGCGCGTCAGCCGTGATCGTCGTTCCGTAGGGGAACCGCGAAGCCAGGCAGGGCGAGGCCGGCTTGTCCCAGATCGGGATCCCGCGGTCCCGCGCAATCTCCCGGACTTCCGCCTTCGAAAGACCCGCCTCCTTGAGCGGAGACCGGACGGCATGCCTGCGCGCGGCCTCGGAGCCCGGCCGGTAGTCCGAAGCGTCGTCCGCGTTCTGCCCGTCCACGACGGCCGGCAGTCCCTCGTCTCCCGCGATCTCGAACAGCCGGGAATACAACTCGTCCTTGCAGTAGAAGCACCGATCGGGGGGGTTCGCGGCGTACCGACCGTCGGAGAGTTCCTTCGTTCGGATGAAGCGGTGGCGGACACCCGTGAAGGCGGCCACGCGGACCGCGTCCCCCCGCTCCCGCGCCGGGAGGGATGCCGAATCCCCCGTCACGGCGAGAACGCGGTCCCCCAGGACCTCGCGCGCGACGGCCGTGACAACGGCCGAATCGACGCCGCCCGAGAAAGCGACGACGCATCCTCCCGTCTCCCGGAGGATACACATGGCTGTCTTCAGCTTCCCGACGGTTTCGTTTCGCATCACGCCATTCTCTACCCCACCCATCCTCTTCTGCCCCGAACGTGATTTCGGGGCCTTACAAAGGGGAGGAGTGCCTTTCCGATTCACCGATTCACCGATTCACCCATTCACCGACTCATCCCGCATCCGCTTTTCCAGCACCCTGAGCCGTTCGGCCAGTTCCGAGACGCGATCCTGCATCTCTCGGATCAACTGGACCTCGGGATCGGGAAGGTTCCCGTGGGCGAGCAGCTCGTCGTCCGTGAGCTTCCTCCCCTCCATCCGGGCGATCCGGCCCGGAACACCGACAACCGTGCAGTTGTCGGGGACCGGCTTGACGACCACGGAGCCCGCGCCGATGCGCACGTCGTGGCCGATCGTAATCGGTCCCAGGACGACCGAGCCGACGCCGACGGTCACCCGGTCGCCGATGGTCGGATGGCGCTTCCCGCCCCTCTCCTTCCCCGTCCCGCCCAGCGTGACGCCCTGGTAGATCAGGACGTCGTCGCCGATCTCGGCCGTCTCACCGATCACCACGCCCGATCCGTGGTCGATGAAGAACCGCTCGCCGACGCGGGCGCCGGGATGGATCTCGATCCCCGTCAGGAACCGGGACGTCTGGGAGACCATCCGCGCAAGGAGCCTCAGCCCCCGCCCCCACAGCCAGTGGGCGAAGCGGTGGAAAAGGATCGCATGGAGGCCGGGATAGCAGGTGACGACCTCCAGAACGCTCCGCGCCGCCGGGTCCCGCTCCAGGAAGACCTGTATTTCGCTGTTCAGCCGCCGGAACATAGGGGGAATTCTATCACAGCAAGGGACTTCGATTCACCGATTCACCGACTCACCGACTCACCCATTCACCGATTCACCGGCTCACTGCCCGACGAACGGATTGTGCGCCTTTTCGTGTCCGATCGTCGTGCTCTCCCCGTGGCCGGGAACGACGATCGTTTCGTCGTCCAGGGAGAAGAGGCGTTCGCGGATCGAGCGGAGAATCTTCTCGGCGTCGCCCCCCCAGAGGTCCGTCCGCCCGATCCCCTCGCGAAAGAGCGTATCGCCCGAAAAGAGGACCTTGCCGAGGGCCAGGACCGCAAAGCAGACGCTTCCGGGCGAGTGACCCGGCGTATGGATCACGACTGCATCGTGACGCCCGAACGGAATCGACCGGCCGTCCGCGAGGAACCCGTCGATCTCCGGCGGAGGCGGCGGCGGAAGACCGAACGACCTCGACTGCGCCGTGAGGTTCTCCAGGAGCGGAAGGTCCTCCCGGTGGATGTAGACCTTGGCGCCCGACGTCTCCTGAATCTCGCGGGCCGCCCCGAGGTGGTCGAAGTGGGCATGCGTCAGAACGACCGCGACGGCCCGGAGCCTGTGCTTTCCAAGGGCCGCCAGAATCTTCTCGGCCTCGTCCCCCGGGTCGATGACGAGGGCCTCGCGCGTTTCGGGACAACCGACGATCGTGCAATTTACTTCGAGAAAACCAACGGGAAACGTCTCGACAATCGGTTTCATCCCAGCCCTTCCATGCGATCGAGTTTCTTCACCACGGCTGCTTGGCCTCCTTTTTTTATCCCATCCCCTTCAAGGGGAGGGCCAGGGTGGGGATGGGATTGTTCCGCCAGTCGAACCCCGCCCCCATCCCGACCTTCCCCCTGAGGGGGAAGGCATAACAAATGGAACCGGGGCCCGCGAAGGAGAAGGAGACGGCGCTCCGTCCGCAGAAATTCCTTGCGGCGCCCGCAAGGCGGACGGCATTATACGCCCCGCCATGCCAAGAGCGATCATTTTCGATTTCAACGGCGTCCTCGCCGATGACGAAGAGGTGCACTTCCTCATGTTCCAGCGCGTCCTGGGCGAGGAAGGGATTCTGCTCACGCATGAGAAGTACTACGGCGAGTACCTGGGATACGACGACCGGGGGTGTTTCCGCGCGGCCTGCCTGGCCGCGGGGCGGGGGCTCTCGGACGGGGACCTCGCGGACCTGATCGGCCGCAAGTCGGCCTACTACACGGCCCACGTCGCGGGACACAACGTTCTCTATCCGGGCGCCGCCGAGGCCGTCTGGCGGATGTCGGGGCGGTACGCGCTCGCCGTCGTCTCGGGAGCGCTCAGGAGCGAGATCGACGACATCCTCGGGCGCGCCGGAATCCGGAACCTGTTTCGCGTCGTCGTCGCGGCCGAGGACGTGTCGGCCGGCAAGCCGGACCCGGAAGGGTTCGTCACGGCGCTTGCCAAGATAAACGAGCGCGAGACGGGCGGATCGGTCCTCCAGCCGGAGGAATGCCTGGTCGTTGAAGATTCCCACGCCGGGATCGAAGCCGCCCGGCGCGCGGAAATGCCGGTCCTGGCCGTCGCCCACACCTATCCGGCCGAGTCGCTCCGGGACGCGGACGACGTTATTCCATCCATCGCCGATCTGACGGCCGACGTCGCGGAGCGGCTGACACAGGGTTTGAGAACCAAGAGAATTGGAAATTGTAAGTTGTAAATTGCAAATTGTAAATTCAAAGAGCAGGCGAAGCGGCATGGCGCCGCGCAAATACCTGCGCTCCGGATTCTCGATTTGCGATTTCCAATTTCCAATTTACAATTTTCAATCTTCATTTCTCATTTGTTCCGGACGTTTCGCGCTTCGGAGGGGTGAACCGTGCTTCTCGCGCTCTTGACGTGGGCCGACGTTGAAAGCTATCTCAAGCAGAAAGACTCGATTCTCGTTCCCATCGGAAGCACCGAACAGCACGGCCCGAACGGCCTCATGGGAACGGACCACATCGCCGCGGAGGCGATCGCCAGGGAGGCTGGGGCCCGCGCCGGAACGATCGTGGCTCCCACGATCCCGTTCGGGATGTCGCACCACCACATGGGATTTCCCGGAACGATCTCGCTCTCGCCCGAGACCCTTCTCGCCTTGATGAAGGACATCGTCTCGTCCCTCTACCGTCACGGCTTTCGCCGGTTCTACGTCGTGAATGGGCACGGCGGAAACACGCCGACGCTGGGCGCGTCGTTTTCGTCCATCCTCTCCGACTGCCCCCTGGCCTCGTTCAAGATCGCGTCCTGGTGGCTGCTCCCCGAAATCACCGGACTCGCCGGGACCCTGTTCGGCGGCCGCGAAGGGCACCACGCGACGCCGTCGGAGGTGTCGCTCACCGCCCATCTCCACCCGGACCGGGTGAGAGAGATCCCGGGGTGCCGCGTGGAGCCGGTCAGCTACCCCTGGCCCGTCTCTCCCGAAAGATTCCGCGAGATCTTCCCCGACGGCCGGATGCTCTCCGACCCTTCCCTCGCCCGGCCGGAGCACGGAAAACGCTTCCTCGACGTCGCCGCTGAGGCCGTCGTCAAGGACCTGGCCGCGTTCGCCGACAGCTAAGGGGAATCCCGCGTTGAGACGCATCGAATCGGAACTCGTGAGACAAGTCGTCTGGGGGACGACGCTCGTCGCCCTCCTCCTCGGGCTCTATCTCGTCCTCCGCCCGTTCCTCGTCCCGGTCCTGTGGGCGGGAATCGTGACGGCCGCCTCGTGGCCCGTCTTCGTCCGCCTGCGAAACCGCGTGGGCGAGACCTGGGCGGCAATCGGCATGACCCTTTTCCTAGTCGCCCTCGTGATCGCCCCGATCCTCCTCCTCGCTTGGGCCGTCACGCACGAAATCACGTTCCTCTACGCGGGGCTCAAGTCCTGGCTGGCCGGCCCCCAGCCCGCTCTCCCCGGGTGGCTCGCCGGTCTTCCGTGGCTGGGAGAGTGGTTGAGCGGAATCCTCGACCGGATCTGGTCGGACCCGCAGGAATGGCAGGCATGGCTCGGGGAAGAAATGGCCGGCTCTTCCAAGAGGATCCTTGGCCTGGTGGGGGACGTCGGCCGGAACATCCTCGAAGGCGCCGCCGCGCTCTTCGTCGCGTTCTTCTTCTTCCGCTGGGGGGACGATCTGGTCGAGCAGGGACGCCGCGTCTTCAACCGCTTCATCGGGGAGCCGCGCTGGCCGCTCATCCACGCAACGGCGGAGACGGTCCGGGCCGTCGTCTACGGCCTGCTTCTCACGGCCGTCGCCCAGGGGACCCTCGCCGGAATCGGCTACTTGGCCGCGGGCGTGCCCGCTCCCGCCCTCCTCGGCGCGGCGACCGTCCTCCTGGCCCTCGTCCCGTTCGGGGCGCCGTTCGTCTGGCTTCCCGTGTCGGCCCTGCTCATCGCCCAGGGGAGCACGTGGCAGGGGATCGGCCTCCTGATCTGGGGCGTCACGGCCGTCAGCACGATCGACAACCTCCTGCGCCCCCTCGTCATCAGCCGGGTCACGCGGATTCCGTTCCTTCTCGTCTTCTTCGGCGTCATCGGCGGGGTCGCGGCCTTCGGCCTGCTGGGCCTCTTCCTCGGCCCCCTCCTCCTGTCCATCGCCCTCACCCTGTGGCGTGAGTGGAGCCAGGAGGCGGAAGGCGAGAAAGGCGGAAACGGAGAAACGGGGAAACCCTGAGACTGGGAAAACTCGAACTACAGTCGCGCCAGCACGCCCTGGTTGACCCGGGCGACGGCCTCCGGCCCCAGGAGGGCTTCCACCAGGGCGAACGCGAACTCGACGGCCGTTCCCGCTCCCCGGCTCGTGATCAGGCGGTCGTCCCGAACGACGCGCGACGAATCGTAAACGGTGTCCTTCATCTTTTCCTGGACGGTCGGATGACTCGTCACGCGCCGCCCTACGGCGAGGCCGTGCTCGGCCAGGATCGTGGGAGCGGCGCAGATCGCGCCGACGAACTTTCCCTCCGCGCCCATCATCTTCGCGAGCACTCTCTTCACCGTCGGATCGGCGGCCAGGCGCCGCGTTCCCTCCAGCCCTCCCGGCAGGACAACCATGTCGAACTCCCGGTCCGCGACGTCAGCGAGAAGAGCGTCCGGAACGAGACGGATCCCCGTCCGCCCGGCCAGAGGGCCTTCCTCCAGGCCGGCCACGACGACCTCGATCTCGGCCCGACGGAGGATGTCGATCACCGATACGGCCTCTATCTCCTCGAACCCCGCCGCCAGCGGCACCAGTACGCGCTTCGTCATGTCTTTCCTCCAGCATGGCACGTAGGCCCAAGTACACGCCGAAGGGTCGTGTATCGACGAGCCTCCCCCCGTACCGACCGCAACGTTGTCAAAAGGGACATCTCTTTGAGAAGGGACTCTTGCAACACCCTCCCCTTCAAGGGGAGGGGCGGGGTGGGGATGGGTTTCCCAGCGCCTCCCATACCGCGCTTGCAACCGCCTCCGGATCTCGCAAGACCTCATGATTCCAAAATCTGAGAACACGAAACCCAGCCGTTTCGAGAAACCTTGAGCGGACAAGATCGATCTCCCTCCGCTCAAGATGTTGACCACCATCGACTTCCACAACAAGCCTCGCCTCAAGACAAACAAAATCAAGAACGAAGTCCCCAAACGGATGTTGTCGGCGGAATTTCATGCCCCGCATCTGTTCCTTCCTGAGGCATTGCCAAAGCCGGCGCTCCGCCTCCGTCATGTTCTTTCGCAATGTGCGTTGGAGTTTCCCGCCGGCAATGAGCTTATTCGTCTGGCCTTTCACGGACCCAACCCCATCCCCGCCCTAACCCTCCCCTTGAAGGGGAGGGTCCTATTGAAGAACCCCGCCTTGAAAGGCGGGGATTCTCCGGCCTCTAAGTTGCTTGGAGGTATTTTGCATTCGCGCGCCTTGACCCGCCCCAAGGGGCGGGGATTGCGGCGCACTTCGCGGTTAAAAGTTTTTCAGCCCTCTGACGGGTTTCGATCCTCCCGGCATCAGATCTTCCTTTCGTACTCGTGCAGGCCGAGCCTCCAGACCTTGACGCCGCAGTAGCGCGCGCCTTCGGGGCAGATCGGATGGGCGCCCGCCATCTCTCGAAGCGCGCAGGGTGGAAGGAGGTACTTCCCGATGAGCGGGTTCGCCTCGCGGACCTGAAGGGCCTCGTCCAGCGTGGCCCGCCAGATCTCCTCCTGGGCGTTGTAGCACAGGCGCATGGCGTGCTTGTGCCGGAGACCCATGAGGTCGGCCGACTCCGTGTACCGGACAGCCGCCGCGTTGGGGAGAAGGTAGAGGACGAACTCGTCGGGGATCCCCTCGCGCCGGAGCGCGTCGATCGATTCCCACGTCACCGCCATCGTCTCGTCATAGAGGCGGGAGGTCCGGTCGTCCGTCCGGATCAGATCGGGCGTCACCGCGTCGGGTTCGGCCGTCAGGTGGGCCGTCAGGACCGGCCTGGAGGCCGGCGTCATCCGGTGGCGCTGGTCCTGCGAGTCCGCCGTGAGGGAGATCTTCTTCCGGAACGTGTAGCCGGGATGGACGAGCGTCCGGGAGAGCTTCGAGACGCTCGACAGGTTGAGCGTCTCTCCATGGAGCCGGTTGACGGCGGGATCGAGGGCCAGCCGGATCGCTTCTTCGTTCGAGAGGGCGGCGCGGGGCACGCCGAGGACCTCGCGGACGGCCCGGGCCAGGACCGCCTCGTTTCCCGGCTTGATATCGACGAGCTTCGACGTCCATCCGTCGAGCGCCTCGTCGAACTCCCGGAGGAAGGCGCGCCGCGTCTCCGGAGCCGCCCATTCGGACCGGGAGGCAAAGAACCGGTACTCGGGCGTCTCCTCCAGGGCCAGCGGCTCCTGGAGGACGTGGATATAGTCGGGCTCGGCGGCGAGCACCGCCGCCGCCATCTTCTCCACGACGATCCGCTGTTCCAGCGGGGCATCGAACGAGCGGCAAAGCCGGTGGTACCGGAGGAGCGTGATGCCGGAGACAGTGTGGTAGAGGCAGGCCGTCGTCGCCACCGGCAGGACGTACCGCGCGAGTTCCATGGCCTTCTTCCGGACGTCCTTTTCGAATCCCTTCCGCCGGCGCGGAAACCGCTTCGCGAACTCCGCGTCCACGACGGGAACCAGCAGGTCCGTGAGCTTCCGATAGGCCTCCGTCTGGTACGAAACCGTCTCCATGTACCGCTGGAGCGCCGAACCGGCGAGCGGCGGCACGACCGCGGACCCCGCCTTGACCTCAACATACCGTTGGCTCACCTGCTCCGAGTTGTAGAAGGGATGGGCGTGGAGGAAGCTCCAGATGAAGTGGCGGGAGATTCCCGACAGCGCGAACTGGAAATGGGCGTGCTGAAAAACGGTGTGGTGCCCCGCCCGGTAGATCTCGCGCGCGAGGTCGGCGTACCTGGGCGCCACGCCGTCGTCGTCGACGATCCCCTTCGACGAGTAGCAGGTCTGGGCGGCGGCGACGGCGTTCCGGAACGCCTTGGGGAAGGCTTTCGTCAGGCGGACCTCCGGCTCAGGAGAGAGGAAGTTCTGTCCGCCAGCGCGGTGTGTCGTCATACGCTCCAGCTTCGCCGATTCACGCGCTCACCGATAGCTGTCAGCAGTCAGCATTCAGCTTTCGGCTTTCAGCACAATTCAAGAGACGTATTCCATTCTTGCTGACCGCTGATCGCTGACGGCTGAGTGCTTGTCCATTCACCCATTCGCCCATTCACCGTTTCACCCATTCACCGGCCTTCATGCCCCCGGCGTCCGGACCGCGTGGTGTGCTTCGGGCGTCACGGGCGCCCTGTTGACCGCGTCGATGAGCTGTCGGAGCCTCCCGAACCTCTTGCGGTTGAAACGGAGGACCAGTCTCGGCAGGTGGAACGTCTGGGGCTCGTTGGCCTCCTCCGGGAAAGCGTGGGCGCTCTCGATCCGCCCGTCCGCGAGGATGTCCGAAAAGGAATCGTTCAGCGCCTCGACGGTCTCCGGGGGCAGGTGCGCGGTCAGCCGGAGAACCAGCGCGTCGTGGACGTAGCGCGACGAATGATACACGCGGTAGAAACGCTCGATCTCGCCGATCGCCGCGTCGATCGAGTCGGTCACGGTGAACAGGGAGAGGTCCTCCGGCGCAATCAGCCCGCGGCGGACGAGGTGGTCGCTCACGAACCCCTCCCACTCCCGCCAGTAGGTCCCGCCGGGAACATCGAGCATGACGAGCGGGACCATCTCGCTCTTCCCCGTCTGGACGAGCGTCATCGACTCGTACGTCTCGTCGTTGGTGCCGAACCCGCCGGGGAAAAAGACGAGGCCGTCCGCCTCTTTCACGAAGAAGAGCTTCCGCGTGAAGAAGTAGTGGAAGAGGATCAGCTTGGGGTCGTTCTCGATCACCTCGTTGGGGGCCTGCTCGAACGGGAGCCGGATGTTGAGGCCGAAGGAGCGGTCGCGGCCGGCCCCCCGGTGACCCGCCTCCATGATCCCCTCCCCGGCGCCCGTGATGACCATGAACCCCGCGTCGGCGATCCGCCGGCCGAACTCGGCGGCGTAGGCGTAGATCGGCTCGTCCTCGCTCGTCCGCGCGGAGCCGAAGATCGAGATCTTCCGCCTGTCCTTGTACGGCGCGAAGACCTTGAACGCGTACCTGAGCTCGCGGAGGGAGCGGGAGAGGATCTTGAGGTCGCCCCGGTCCGTTCCGTCGATGACGGCCCGGAGGGCCGTGTGAATGATGTCCTTCACGAGGTCGGCGTTGGGCGAGCCGCCGCAAGCCGCGATCAGGTTCACGACCTGGTCATCGACCGCCTCGTTGAAGACGATTCGCGCGGCCATGGGTCGTCAGGCGATCAGGTCGCGATAGGCGCGCTCGTCCCGCAGCCCCTCGAAACCGATATGGATCCGCGCCCCGCGCACGAGGATCGGCCGGAGGATCAGGTTGGCGTCCCCCGCCATCAGCTTGACCGCCTCCTCCTTGCTGGGGGGGTTCTCCTTCATCCGCCGCTCCCGAAAGATCTCCGACCGGGGATTCAGGAACTGCTCGATGGGACGATTGCCGACCAGTTCCCGGACTTCGTCCTCGTTCGGAGGGGTCTTCGCCATATCCCGCTCTTCATACTTCGCGCCCGTCTTGGCAAGGAAACTCCTCGCTCTGCGGCAGGCGTTTCAGGTCGATTTGTAGTAGAACCGGGTTCCCGATACCGACACCATGGCCTCCTTCAACTAAAGGGTTTAGCTCTTGTCCCTGAACGTGCGATATTCTAGCATGAAGAATGATCAATTGGTGAATCGGTTAATCGGTGAATGGGTGAATGGACCAAGGGCTGGAATTATGCAGTTTCCCCGATTCACCGACTCACCGATTCACCCATTCACCGCCCGTTCGGAGCCTCGATGCCCGATTCTCCCATCCTGATCGCGGGGGCCGGTCCCGCCGGCCTCACGGCGGCCATGACGCTCGCCGGCGCCGGGCTCTCCGTGACGGTGGCCGAGGCCCGCGGAACGGTCGGCGGCCGCTTCATCGGCGGCTTCCAGATTCTTGAGAACCACTCCCGGCCGGAAGACGCGCTCTCTTTCCTTCATGCCGTCGGAATCGACACGAACTTCTGGCTCAAGCCGGTCTGGGACGCCGTCCTCTTTGACCACCGGATGAACGGCCATCCCGTGAAGAGCGGCCTTCCGTACGGCTATTTCCTCAAGCGCGGCCCGGACGAAGGAACGCTCGACCGCGGCCTCCTCCTGCAGGCGGAAAGGATGGGCGCTCGGGTGGAGTTCAACCGGCGGATCGGTCCCGCCGAACCGTATCAGGCCGACATCGTTGCGACTGGCCCGGCCGCCGCCGACGGCCTCGCCCGCGAAACGGTCTTCCGGACGGCGGGGCGCGATCGCGTCTGGGTCCTCTTCGACCAGGCCGTCTCTCCCGGCGGGTACGCCTATCTCTTCGTTCTGGACGGATGGGGAACGATGGGCTGCGCCGTCACGCGGCACTTCAAGGGGATCGACGGGTTTGCCAGGTCGTGCGAAGAACGGTTCGACGCGATCGAGACGTTAAGGAAAGAGAATGTCCGAACCGCCTATTCCTACATGAACTTCACGATCAACCAAGAGGGGGGATTTCAAATCGATCCACATCCCACCGAAGCACCTCTCCTCGCCGGCGAGGCCGGGGGGTACCAGGACTACCTCTTTGGGCTCGGAATCAGGAGGGCTCTTGAAACGGGCCGCCTCGCGGCTCGGCGTCTGCTGGGCGAGGGAGTGCTCGCCGAAACCGTGAAGCAGAAGGACCGCCAGGCGGCCTCCCTTGTCGGCCGGTTCCTTTACGAGGCGTCGGGGAACGCGGGTCTGGCCCACTTCGCCCGGCAGGCGGCCCGGAAGGACTTCCGCGACTACCTGATGGCCTGGCAGAAGCCCTCCGCGATCCGCCGCCTCATGTTGCCCCTCGTCCGCCTCGCTTGGGGCCGCCGCGGTCCCTGCGCGCACCGCCCGCCCGACCACTGGTGCCGAAGACGCCCGGCCGCAGCCCCGCCGCCGCTGGGGGAGATCGGATGAAAAGGGCGGATTGGAAATTGGAAATTGGAAATTGGAAATTTCAAAGTGAAAGGCGAGGACAGGGCAAGAATTGCAATTTACAGAGCGCCTCGCGCCGCTCGGCCGAGTTTGGATTCTCAAGTTTTACGATTTACAATTTCCAATTTCCAATTCTCAATTCTCGCCCTGTCCTCGCCTTTGAAATTTCCAATTTCCAATTTCCAATTTACAATTCTAAGTTCCCATGACTCCCGACCAGGCCTATCGCCACTGCCACAACCTCACCCGTCGGGCGGGACCCAACTTCTCCGTCGGGTTCCGGTTCCTCCCAAGGGATAAAAGACGGGCCACGGAAGCGGCCTACGCCTTCTGCCGCTACCTCGACGACCAGGTCGATCTGCCGGGGGCCGGAAACCCGGAGGAGAGACTCAAGGAATGGGAAGCGGAACTTGAGCGTACGTACGCCGGCAGACCGACGCACCCGGCTGGAATCGCCCTGGCCGACGCCCTCGCGCGCTATCCGATCCCCAAGGAAGCCTTCGAGGGGCTCATCGCCGGATGCCGGATGGACCTTGCGAAGACGAGGTACGAGACGTTCTCGGAGCTGGTCGTCTACTGCGATCTCGTCGCGACGACAATCCGGGACATCACGCTCGCCATCTTTGGCGCGAGGGGAGAGGAAGCGGTCCGACTCGGCCGGTCGTTCTCGACGGCCCTTCAGCTCACGAACATCCTCCGCGACGTGGGGGAAGACCTGGACCGCGGGAGGATCTACCTGCCCAGCGAGGAGCGCGAACGATTCGGCGTGACGGAAGAATCCCTATCGGCCCGCCGCCTGACGCCCGAGTTCGCGGCGCTCATGAAGTTCTCCGCCGACCGCGCGCGGGGATATTTCCGGGAGGGGATGAAGATTCTGCCGCTCGTCGACGCCGACGCCCGGCTCGCCACGCGCCTGATGGGAGAGGTGTACCTCCGGCTCCTGGACGAGATCGAGCGGAGGAACTACGACGTCTTCACCCGGAAGATCCGGCTCTCGTCGTTGGTTAAGGCGGGAGTTGTCCTCCGAACCCTTTTGACGCCGGTCTGAACGGCAAAGTGCGCCGAAGGCGCACGAATGAAAATAACGATAGGTACCTTAGAGGTCGGAGAACCCCGCCTTTCGAGGCGGGGTTCTTCAAAGGCGAGGACAGGGCAAGAATTGTAAATTGTAAACTGGAAATTGGAAATTTCAAAGTGAAAGGCGAGGACAGGACAAAAATTGCAATTTACAGAGTGCCTCGCGGCCCCTGGGCCGGGTTTGTGTTCTCAAGTTTTACAATTTCCAATTTACAATTTTCAATCCGCCCTTTCTCATCCGATCACCCTCGCCCCTTCCTTGTCCACCCGGGCGAGCGTCACGACGGAGGTCGCCTTGTGCCGGAGGAAGGCCTCCTGCATGGCCCGGCCGACCTCGGCGGCCGTCTCCTTCCGGTCCGCAACGGCAAAGACGGAGGCGCCGGCCCCCGAGATGGAACAGCCCAGCGCGCCCGCCGAAAGGGCCGACCTCTTCACGTCGAAGAAGCCGGGGATCAGCCCCGCCCGGTGCGGCTCGACGACGGCGTCGTGAATCGACGTCCCGAAGAGGACGGCGTCCTTGATCTGCACGGCCCGCACCATGCCGCAGGCGTTCGCCATGTTTGTCACGAAGTCGTCCATCGGGATCTCCTTCGGGAGGATCGCCCTCGCCTTCTTCGTGAGGACCTCCACGGAGGGCGTCACGACGACGACGTGGAGGCCGGGGATCGTCCCGAGCGAAACGGTGTGCTTGCTGAACGGGTTGGTGACGATGATCCCTCCCAGGAGCGACGCCCCGACGTTGTCCAGGAAGTAGCCTCCGGACACGCGCGACTCCGCGTTCGCGGCCGGAATCAGCAGGTCCTGCTTCGAGAGCTTCCCGCCGAAGAGCGCGTTCACGGCGAAGGCGCCCGCCACGGCCGAGGCGGCGGACGACCCCATCCCCGAGCCCGGAATGTTCTTGTGGATGGAAAGCTCCACGCCCTGCTTCACGCCCAACAGCCGAAGGACCTCCGCCGCCGCGATTCCGGCCGTATTTTTCCCCGGGTCGAGCGGCAGATTCCGGGAGTCACCCGTGATCGCCAGGATCCGGACCCCGCGGGCGAGCGTGACCCGCGCGGTCACCGTGTCCCCGCGTCCCGTGACCGCCATCCCGAGCACGTCGAACCCCGGCCCCACGTTCCCGATCGACGCCGGGGCGAAAACGGTCACCCGCCCGGAGGCGGTCTTAGGCTTCTTTTCCATAGCGGTTGAAGTCCGTTCTCCACGCCGTCACGCGGATTGATCGTCTCGAAGGAAATCCGTCCAGATCGTAGGCGGACGCGCATGGAGTGTCAAGAAAAAGGCCGCCGCGGGAAAGCTCGCAATGGACTTTCCCGGCTGTTTGATATAGCATATTTTCTTCCGTAATTGCGGCCTGGCGGCACGACTGGAACGAGGGCGCCGGCAGCCAGGGACAGGAAGGACGATCGATGCCGACACTCGCGGACCTTTTCTTCCGAGCCGTCGACGGCGTGTTCGCCGTCGACTCCACGAGCCGGATCGTTTTTTGGAACCCGGCTTGCGAGCAGTTGATGGGGATCCCCTCCAAGGACGCACTCGAGCGTCCGTGCGGCGACGTCTTCAAAACCTGTACGCCCGCGGGTCAATCGTTCTGCAAGACGGACTGCAACGTCGCTCACCTTTCCCGGGGAGGGAGCGCCCCGGAGACGTTCTCGCTCCGGGTCCGCGATGCCTGGGGAAAGGACCTGAGCCTCTCGGTCAGCATCATCCTCGTTCCGTCCCAGCGGAAAGATCTCTGGACGGTCGTCCATCTTCTGCACCGCGGAGAAGCCGCGGACGCTCTCGAATCCCTGGGACGGTCCTTCGCGCCCCGGCGGGGCCCCTCGCGCAGAAAGACCAACGGCCGGACGTCCCCGTCGACGGTCAGTTCCTGCCTGACCGCGCGGGAGCACGAAATCCTTCACTTGCTGGCGGAAGGCCTCTCCGTGCCGGCGCTGTCCCAGCGCCTCTGCATCAGCCCCGTCACGGTCCGAAACCACATCCAGCACCTCCTCACCAAGCTCGGCGTCCACAGCCAGATGGAAGCGGTGGCCTATGCCTACCGGCACAATCTTCTCTAAGGAGGAAAAATGGCAAAGAAAATAGCGGTTCTCGTCACGGACAGGCAGGGAGAAGCTCTGAGGATGTCGGTCGGTCTGATCCTGCTGGACGACGCGGTCGACGTCTTCGTGCTGGGCAGGAAGATGGAGGAGACGGAGAAGAACCTTCTTAACTTCGAAACGATGAAGGAAATGGACATGAACGTCTACACGAATGCCCGGGAAAACGCCGAAATGAAGTACCTTTCCACGGACGAGATCGCGGAGAAACTGGCCGAATACGACCACGTTCTGCCTTATTAGGACGTCGGGTAAAATGATGCATTTGCATTATTTTCTTCCTTGGCCGTCCTCTGTAATAGTTCGAGGGCTAAACTGCGTTTGCCGGTTCCGGGGGCACGACCCTTGTGCGCCGACATCCAGGCGGCGCCGGCGGCAAGATTCAGATCCCTGAAGATCCCCCCCGATCGAGAAGCGGATCCGCCTGTTCTGCCTTGAGCGACAGGCCAGGGCTCAAGGGGCCAGGTCTGTCGGTTCCACAAGGGCGCCTATCCCCCAAGGCTGAGGCCATGGACCTGTCCAGCGGACCGTGCGTGCTGGACACATGCGCAAATAAGGAGCAACTTCATGAAACTCGGGATCCTCGTCAACACCGACAAGCATCTCCAGGACGTCGTGGGACTCACGAATGCCGCCGTGTCCAAGGGGCACGAGGTGATTCTCTTCGCGATGGACGAAGGGACGCGCCTCGTCGAGGACCCTTCGTACACCGGGCTGAGCAAGCTTCCGGGCGTCTCGATGAGCGTGTGCGATTACAGCGCCCTGGAGTACCACGTCAACATCGAAGCGATTCCTGAGACGATCAAGTGCGGCAGTCAGTTCAACAACGCCGTGATGAACAAGGAAGCGGATCGTATCGTCATTTTGTGAGGGCCGAATTCGGGCGGGCCGATCGCGGAGGATGACCGATGAAGATTCTCCACATCCTGGTTTCAGCGGCAGGGAAGCCGGCGGACCGGATCATCAGCGTGCAGTCCAAGAGCCATCAGGTGAAGGTCATTGACCTTTCCAAGAAGAGCGTTTCCTACGAAGACCTGGTGGACGAGATCTTCTCGCACGACAAGGTCACGACTTGGTGAAGTGCCAGCGCAGGCACGAAGAGAGGCCGCCCGACGGCATGAGCCCGACGGCATGAGGATGAAGCGTGAGCGTGATTAGGCCGAAGACTGAAGACAACAACCATCTCCTCGTTCTAGTTTCCCTTCTTTCGCTCGCCGTCTTTCTGACCCTTTTCGTTCTTCGCGCGCTGGACGATAACAGGCTGACGAGCTGGCAATGGGTGTTCGCCGGCATAGCCGTATTCAAGGTGCTCCCCCTCCTCGGCATCGGACTTGCCGCCGCATACGTTTTCACGAGACTCCCGATTCCCGGCCGCTTCCTTCCCGCCGCCCTTTTCCTGGGATCGTTCGCGGCGGGGGCGCTCTTCTGGAGCGAGCCCGAGGCGATCGCCGACGCCGCGCGTTACTTCACCCAGGCCAAGCATCTGGAGGTCTACGGCATCGGCTATTTCCTCGCGGAATGGGGCGCGGAGATCAAGGCCTGGACCGACCTGCCCCTGGTCCCCCTTCTCTACGGCCTGATCTTCAGCCTTTTCGGCGAGACGAGGATCTATATCCAGGTGTTCACGACGCTCCTTTTCTCGGGCACGGTTTTTCTCACGTATCTAATCGGAAGAGAACTTTGGGACAGGACGACCGGGCTCTTCGCCGGCGCGCTCCTTCTCGGGATGCCCTACCTTCTCACGCAAGTACCGCTGATGCTCGCGGACGTCCCGACCATGTTCTTCCTGACGCTCGCCGTCTTCTCGGTCGTCAAGACCCTCGGCCGTGGCGGAACGGGCCCCCTGGTCTTGTCGGGCACAGCCGTCGCCCTGGCCGTCTTGTCCAAGTACTCGGCCTGGCTGATGCTTACCGTCCTCCCCGTCATCGTCCTGGCGCGGGTTTCGAAGGGGCCGAACGGGCCGAAGACCGTCCTCCGGAGGGGGTTGTCCATCCTGGCCGTCTCGCTCTTCATCGTCGGCGGCCTCGCGGCGTTCAAGTTCGACATCGTCTCGGAACAGATCGGGCTCCTGCGGACCTTTCAAGCGCCCGGCCTGGGCCGATGGACGGAAAGCTTCGCGTCCACGTTCTTCTTTCAGATTCACCCCTTCATCACGCTGTCCGCGCTGGCCGGCGCAGCCGCGGCGGTCCTAAGGAAGGACCTGAAGTTCGCGATCGCCGCCTGGCCCGTCCTCCTGGTGGTCGCCTTGGGGATCAGGCGGGCAAGATACATCATCCCCGTCCTCCCGATGCTCGCGCTCATGGCCTCTTACGGGCTCAGCCGGATCAAGGACACGGCGGCAAAGAGGTTCGCCGTCGCGTCAATCGCGGCTGTTTCGATCGTCATCGCCCTCTTCGGCTACCTCCCGTTCCTCCAAAACATGAGCGCCGCCAACCTGCGGGACGCCGGCAGGCACCTCGACGCGATGGACGCGGACGGAGTCGAAGTCATCACGCTTCCCCAAGCGCGCGTCTCCATCAATCCGGCCGTCTCCGTTCCGCTCCTCGATCTCTTTACCGAGAAGAACATCGTCTATCGCCCGGGTGAGCCTTCCGCCTCGCCGGGAGACGCCTCCACGTCCCCGCTGAGGTTCACCTGGGAATACGAGAACCCGCGCTATTACGCCGGGCGGCCCGATTCTCCCGGAGGCCGGCCCGCGCTGGCGGTCATCGCGTCAAATTTCGACGAGGCATCGCTCGCCTCGATCCGCCGTCGAATCGAAGGGTATCGCCTGGCCGGGGAATTCGCCGTATCGGACGAAGTGTTCGCCTACAGAAGTCTCATCAGGATATACTCACCGACACAGAAAACGGCACACTTGGGGGGGGATGGCAATGGATGAAACAAACCGGAAAAATCAGCTCTGGATTCTAGCCATCGTGGTGTTCCTGTCCGTCGTCAGCATCGTCACGTACGCGATGAACGAGTACTACATCTACCTCACGGCTTACTTGTGGTTCGGCTTCATCTACGGCATGAGCCTCCAGTACGGTCGGTTCTGCTTCTCCTCGGCGTTCCGGGACCTCTTCGCCGTCGGCGTCCCCCGGATGGCCGTCGGGATCATGATCGCGATGGCCCTCTTCGGCCTCGTCTCAGCCTTCGTCACGGCCGTCGGGATGAGCACGTTCCACTCCGCGCCCTACGGCGTTCACGCCGTCATCGCCGGGCTCATCTTCGGCGTCGGGATGGTCCTGACTGGAGGGTGCGCCTCCGGCTCGCTCTACAAGGCCGGAGAGGGGAACGGCGTGGCCTTCCTCGTGATCCTTTCGATCAGCGTGACGCAGGCGATCTTCGCGGACATCGGCGGCTGGGCCAACAAGCTGGCCCCGCAGTCCTGGCACGACTCGGCCGTCGCCAAGGGGCTCCCCGCCTCGATCAACGCGGGCGACGGGTGGGTGGACCAGTTCCTGGCCGGCCACGTGTGGAACCTCCCGACCACGTCGTACGCCGAAATCGTGAAGTTCAAGAACCCGTTCCTCGCGGCCTACGTGGGGAACGTTCTCGTGGGCATCATCCTGCCCGCGGCGTTGATCCTCCTCGGGGTCTATCTCATCTGGGTGCGGAAGTCCTTCCTGGGCAAGCGGAAGAAGGAAGGTCTGCCCAGCTCCGGTCTCGGCGTCGAGCTCGCCGGTTACTGGGGCATGATCGCCGCCTCCAAGCGGACGGCGATCGCCGGACTGATCCTGGGAATCGCGGCGGGCCTCCACATGTTCGTGATGAAGGGGCTTCAGGTCAAGTTCGGCGTCCAGAACTTCGGCGAGCTGATGCAGAGGATGGGGATCACGTTCGGCCTCTCCGAGAAGGGCACCGTCTTCGACCCCGGCTACTGGTACGTGACGACGCAGGAGGCGCAGTGGGTGGGGTGGGTGTTCAACAAGCTCGGCGCGGACAACATGGACAACATATACTTCGGCCTCAACAACGGCATCCCGAACCCGCTGATCAACCCCGCGGACTGGATGTCGATCGCCCTGATTTTCGGCGCCGCCGTCATGGCCCTTTCCCACAACGAGTTCAAGTGGAAGGCGCCCACCCTCGAGCTCGCGATGTGGGCGGTGATCGGCGGGGCGCTCATGGGGATCGGCTCCCGGCTCGGTCTCGGGTGCAACATCGGCGCCTTCTTCGTCCGCGTCTCCCAGGGCGACGTTTCGGGGTGGCTCTTCGGGATCGGGATGATCGGCGGGGCTTTTCTCGGCGTGAAGTTCTTCAACTGGTACACGGATAGAAAGATGGCCAAGGAAATGGCCGCGTGTGACCTATAATAGGGAGGTGTTCGGCATCTCGGCTGACGGCTGACCGCTGAGAGCCAGTCACCAACAAAACAGAAAGACATCCAGAAAAAGGGAGGGTGAGTCATGGCAATGAAGTTCGAGAAAAAGGGTGAAGGCGCTTTCCTGCTGGACGTGACGGGATACGTCTGCCCGCACCCCCAGCTCTACACGAAGAAGGCCCTGGAGAAGATGCGGACCGGAGACACGCTGGAGATCATCTTCGACAACCCGTCCTCGGGCGAGTCGATCGCGTCGATGTGCGACACGACGGGGGACGAGATAGCGGAGAAGACGACGAACGGCGGGAAATACAAGTGGACGGTCAAGAAAGCCGAACGGGCTTAGGGATGCCGCTCTCAACTTTTCACCCAGGGGACCGATCGTGAAAACGACTCTTTGGACCGTGTTTCTCGTTGCTGTCGCATGGTTGAGCTTCCTGATCGGATACGCCGTATCATCCCACACGGGGGCGAAGGGAGGCGCCGGAGGAGGCGCCGTCGCGGGCGGGTATGGAGCTCCTTCCGGAGGTTATGGAGCCCCGTCGGGGGGATACGGAGCGCCATCAGGCGGTTACGGCGCGCCGGCGGCGCCATCCGGAGGATACGGGGCGCCGTCAGCCCCTTCGGGCGGCTACGGGGCCCCGGCCGCGGCTTCCGCCCCCGCCGCGGCCCCGGGTGTCCCCTCATACACCGTCTCGCCAGGCGGGGGATAGAGACCCGCGCGATCCAACAAAACGGAGGCCTCCCATGAGCGTCAAGAAGATTCTTGTCCCGGTGGACGATTCAAAGGGCGCCCGCGCGTCCGTCGCGGCGTGCGCCCGATTGTTCTCGGACACGCCGTTCGAGTCGGTGATCCTCCTGCACGTGCGGCAATTGGGCGGGAAGACCCTGGCCCATGACCGGATCAGCGACGCCGAGCTCTCGACCGTCCAGGAGGACTTGCAGGGAACGAATGTCGAGGACGATCTGGAAAGCGGCTCGAAGACGATCCTCGATTCGCACAAGGCTTTCCTCGAAAAGAGCGGCATGACCCGGATCAAGGCTGTCAGCAAGCCCGGGCACGTGGCCGAAACGATCATCGAGACGGCCGGGGAAGAAGGCGTGGACGTGATCATCATCGGGAACACGCGAAGCACGCTCGACAAGCTCTTCATGGGCGACGTCACGAAGGAAGTGGCCAACCGCGCGACGGTCCCCGTGCTGTTGGCGAAATAGCGCGGCGCAGGCGGCGGGGCGCGGCTGGGAGAAGGAATTGGACCGCCCGAAGGACGCTAGCGATCGGATCGTCATCCTCGGCGGGGGCCTGACCGGACTGACCGCCGGTCTCGTCCTCTCGAGGGCCGGGCGGAGCGTCCAAGTCCTCGAGCGGGGTCCCGAAGTCGGCGGCCTGGCCAGGACGATCGTCCGAGGAGGGTTCCGTTTCGACCTCGGCGGACACAGGTTCTTCACGAAAGACGAGAAGGTCGCGGCCTTCTTGGGCGGCCTGATGGGCGCCGAACTCGTCACGGTCCCGCGAACGAGCAAGATCCTCCTCAATAACCGCTACTTCGACTACCCGCTGAGGCCGCTCAACGCCCTGTTCGGCCTCGGGGTCCCGACCACGATCCGGAGCCTTCTGGATTACGCCGGACGGCGGATCGCCCGCGGGTTCAAGGAGACGCCGATCGTCTCGCTCGAGGACTGGGTCGTGGACCGCTTTGGGCGGACGCTGTTCAACATCTACTTCAAGGAGTACAGCGAGAAGGTCTGGGGAATCGACTGCGAGCGGATCTGCATGGAGTGGATCGACCAGCGGATCCAGGGGCTGTCCCTCCGCCGGGCGATCAAGGAGGCCCTCTTCCCCTCGGCCAACGGCGGGATGGCTACGCTTGCGGACCGTTTCCTCTATCCGGCGCGCGGCATCGGCCGGATCGCGGAGAACCTTCGGGAAGGGATCGAGCGGACCGGCCGGGTCCTCACCGACGCCCGCGTCTGCGAACTGCGCCACGACGGCCTCAGGCTGGAAAGGGCGGCCGTGGACGGCCCCGGCTCCACCGGCGATTTCGCGGGGGGGGAATTCGTCTCCACCCTTCCCCTCACGTCCCTGGTCGACATGCTCCGACCCCGGCCCCCGGAGGAGGTCGCCCGCGCCGCCGCGCGGCTCAGGTACCGAGACCTCGTCATCGTCGCGGTCATGATCGGCCGGCCGCGCGTCACGGACCAGACGTGGATCTACATTCCCGAACGGTCGGTCCCTTTCGGACGGATCCACGAGCCCACGAACTGGAGCGGGAAGATGGCCCCCGAGGGAAAGACGCTTCTCGTCACGGAGCACTTCTGCTTCCAGGGCGACGACGCCTGGCGGACAACCGACGAACGGCTCGTCGGAAACACGGTTTCCCACCTGGCGCGCCTCGGCTTCGTCAAGCCGGACGAAGTGGAAGACGCCGCCGTCGTGAGGGTCCCCCACGCCTACCCGGTCTTCGAGGTCGGGTACGAGAACAGCTATCGGACGATCCTCGACTACCTGAGCCGCTTCGAGAACCTTCACGTCGCGGGACGGACCGGCGCTTTCAGGTACCAGAACATGGACCATGTAATCGCGGCCGGCATCGACACTGCACAGCGGATCATCGCGCGGACCCCCGCCGATTTCGAGATGGACGGGGAAGACACCGATCTGGCGGAATTGAACGCATGAACCTAGAAAAAGCAGTTGAACCGCGGAGCACGCAGAGAACGCAAAGGAGTTCCAGGGATTGGAAGACACATCGATCTCACCAGGCAGGTGAGCATCAAAACCGCCCGAAAAGATATTCCTCCCCCGATCGGATCGGGGTCCTCTGCGGTGAGTGATCTGCGGTTTTTAGGATGAAATGCGCCCTGATCGTCCCCTCATGGACGCCTGACGAGATCTTCTCGCCGCGCACGGCTGGGTCCCAGATCAACTACTGGCAGCCCCTCGGGATCCTCTACGTCGGCGCAAGCCTCCTCTCAGCCGGCCACGAAGTCCGGTTCTACAACGGCGCGTTCATGGCCCGCGCCGAGATCCTGCACGCCGTCGCCGGCTTCCGGCCCGATTTCGCCGGAATCTATTCCACGGCATTCGGATGGGGCAAGGCGCGCGAGACGGCGAAGGATATCAAGGCCCTCGACCGGAGCATCTTCACCTGCGTCGGCGGCCCCTACCCCATCGCGGTTCAGGAGCGGTGCCTGGGGGAGGACGGCGGCCGCATCGACGCCGTCGTGACGGGAGAAGGCGAGCGGACCGTCCCGGAAATCCTGGAACGGCTCGAACGCGGCCAAGACCTCCACGGCGTTCCGGGAACCGTCTGCAGGAAGAGCGGGGAGATCGTCAAGAACCCTCCCCGGCCGCTGATCGAAGACCTCGACGCCGTCCCCTTCCCCGCCCGAGAGCTCCTGGGCGACACCGCCCATTACCTCCCCCCGCCCGCGACGTACCGGAGAAAGCCGGTCGCCGTCCTCATCACCTCGCGCGGCTGCGACAAGAGGTGCATCTTCTGCTTCCAGATCGACAGGGAGCGCAAGAGCGGCGCGCGCGGCGTCCGTTTCCGGAGCATCGGCAACGTCCTGGAGGAGATCGAGCTTTGCGTCCGCCAGGGATACCGGGAGATCAAGTTCCTCGACGACACGCTGGCGGCCGACTACGGCAGGGCGATGGATCTCGCCAGGGAAATCAAGGCCCGGCGGCTCGACATCACCTGGTTCGCCTCGGCCTGCGTGAGTCAGGTGGACGGCCCGCTGATGCGCGCCTTCAAGGAAGCCGGATGTTGGGCGATCCTCCTCGGCGCGGAGAGCGGCGTCCAGAAGAACCTGAACGCCCTCCGGAAGGGGATCACGCTCGAACAGACGCGGCGCGCCGTGCGGGCCGCCAAGGAGGCCGGCCTCAAGGTCAGCACGCCGTTCATCTTCGGGATCCCCGGCGAGACGTACAAAGACGGCTTGAAGACGATCGAGTTCGCCCTGGAGCTTGATCCCCACCTGGCGAACTTTCACGCCCTCACTCCGTTCCCTGGAACGCACCTCCACGATCACTACGCAAAGTACGGGACGCTCTCGGCGGACATGAGAGACTATACCTACCAGGGCGCGGCGTTCGTTCCCCACACGATGACCCGGGATGAAATCTCCGCGCTCCGCCGGACCGCCTTCAAGCGCTTTTACGGCCGCCCGTCGTTCATCCTGAGGCGCCTCCTCGCTCTCCGCGGCCTGAACGACGTCCGGGCGGCGCTCAAGGGAATGAAGAGCCTTCTTTGGTTATGGACGAAGGGCGGGCCGTTCTCCGCCGCCCAGCCGGAGATACTCCCCGAACAGGGCCGGGTACAGGCGCGCGTTGAAGAGAATGTTCATGATGAAGTTGCATTCGTGCGTGCAGTGGCACCGGCCCTCCCGGATGGCCCGGACCGCGTTCCCCGCCATCTCTGAGCGAAGGACCCGCCTCACGTCGTATCCGTTGTCCCTCACGTTCCCGAGGCTCTCGGTCAGGATCTCGCACGGGAACACCTCGCCCGTCTCGCTCAGGACGACGTTCAGCCGCCCAGCCCAGCAAGGGACGACCCTCCGTTTCTCCACGGCCGTCCGGTGGATCAGCCGCCGCTGGAGGATGTCCTGCGCGGCCTTCAATCGCCCTCCCCGAAACCGGTAGTGCGGAGACCTTCCCTGCCTCATGTTCTCGGCGAGCCGGGAGGCGGCGCGCTCGTACTTCCGAACGTCCGCCCGGAGGAAGCTCTCGTCGGCGAGGTCTCCGCGGACCATCGAGATCGTGTGCGTCTTGACGTGTTCAAGGCCTCGGGCGAACTCGATGATCTCGTCCATCCGGTCCTCGTTCGCGGCGGAAAAGACGGTGTTGATCCCCAGATCGAAGTTCGGATACCGGGCGATCAGCCTCCCGAGCCGGCTACAGGTCTCCATCGTCTTCGAGAAGCTGTCACGGCCCAAGCGGAGGGCGTCGTGCGCCTCGCCGATCCCGTCCAGGGAGAGCTTCACGACGACGACGCTGTTCGGGCACTCCCTGAGGATCCTCTCGGTCTTCTCCTCGATCAGTTCAGGGAGAGACCCGTTGGTCGGAAACAGCATTACCGCGGGTTTGTTCTGCTCGTAGAAGACCCGGCCTATCTCCGCCAGATCGTCCCTCAGGAACGGCTCCCCTCCCGAGAACGCGATCCAGAGCATTCTCCCCAGGGAGGCGGAGACCCGCCGGATCTCGTCCAGAGACAACTCCTCCGACGCCCCTCGGGCCTCTTCTTCCTTGCTCCTCAAATAGAAGCAGAAGGGACATGTCAGGTTGCACTTCCGCGTCACGAAGAAGGTGAGATGGATGGGCCTTCCCTTCCGGAAGATGGACCCGGCGTGCCGGAACGGCGAGTGCATCACCGGACCTCCCCCGGTCGCGCGAGGAGGCCCAGGTACTTGATCGTTCCCGCAAGAGCCCCGAGACCCACGGCCAGGGGATAGACGCCCGCGTAGTAGCCCCCCGCCAGAAGACCGAAAACCCACCCTCCGGCCCGGCCGAACGCCCGGAGCAGTCCGCCGCTGGCCGCGAGATTCGCCACGAGGGGCGCAAGCACCAGCCACAAGAGGCCCGCCTCTCCCGTGGCGAGGGCGGCCCCCGCGATGAAGGCACTGAGGAAAAAGGCGGCCACGTTCGTCTTGAGGGCCGTCGAAGCTGTACCGGAATCGGCGAACACGTCCTTGCGGAGAAGGGAATAGGCCGTCCAGTACGTCGATTTTCTCAGGGCGTTCCGGAGGGACCTCAGCATGGAGAAGTTGAAGATGTGCTGAACCAGAACCTCGGGCCTCATGACGAGCCGGACGCCCGCCTTCCTCAGCCGGTGGCTGAACTCAACGTCCTCCAGGATCGGAAGGAATCTCTCGTCGAAGCCGCCCTGCCGGCGGAAGAGCCCGGCGTCGATCATCATCGCATGGGTCGCGATATAGTCGGGATTCTCCGGCCTCTTCGTCTCGGAATAGTTGATGAAGACGGACTGGAACAGGCTGAAGAACCGCCGGTCGTGAGGAATTCGAGTGTAGGTCCCCCCCACGATCGTGTCCGGCCCTGCCTCGGCGGACGCCCGGGCGGCGGTTGAAAGCGTGTCTTCTTGCAGGAGGCAGTCGGCGTCGGTGAAGAAGAGGATATCACCCTTCGCCTCTTGCGCGCCGACGTTCCTGGCCCTGGCCGCACCGGAGTGTCTTTCCAATCGGATCAGCCTGCACGGGAAGCGCTTGATGATCTCGACAGACCCGTCCTCCGAGCCGTCGTCCACGACGATCACCTCGAACGGCTCGTATCGCGACGCGAAGACCGCTTCGAGGCACTTGCCGATCGTCGCCTCGCCGTTTCGATTGGGGATAACTACAGAAACGAAGCTCGCCGCCATGCTCCCGCCATGCTCAATGACCCGTGGTTTCAGTCCATTTCCCGGCCAATCCGACACCGTCATTCTACCGGCAAATTCCCCAACAAAAAAGTCCCGTGATTTTCACTGGTTAGCCCAATCGCAAAATGATGCAAATGCATCATTTCCTTCGGACCCGGTACATAGTAAAAGTTGGCACCCTGGACAAAGTCTCGGAGGGAACACCGCGAAATCATTTTCTTCCTCGATGGCAGTTATTCCAAGCCAAATGGACATTGGACAGCAAGCCGTAACCATCTCCTGAGAGGGCGCCCCCGGCCTCCGAATCCGTGACAAGGATCGGCGGACGGGCGGAAATACAGACAGAACCATAACAAGGGAGGGCACCGCTATGCGCAAGCGAAAAGGAAAGGGATTGCTCGGCACTTTGCTCGTGGGTCTCATGGCCGTTGGACTGGTTGGGACGGCTCATGCCGGCTCGGTCATCGTCAACACGGACTACGTCCTCAAGAACAAGGACAAGGCGGGCACGATCCTCCTGGACGCCCGTGCCGAGGACGGCTACAAGAAGGGGCATATCCCCGGCGCGATCAACCTGGGCGGCAAGGGCGCCGCGAAGGTCCTTCGCGACGTCGACGCCCGGATCCTTCCCGTCGCCAAGCTCGAAAAGATCCTGGGCGACGCCGGGATCAAGCGGGAAGCCGATATCATCGTCTACAGCATCAAGGGAGACACGAGCGCCACGGTCCCCTTCTGGATCCTCGAATACCTCGGGGCCGAGAAGGCCAAGGTCTACATGGGCGGGATCGACGACTGGGTTGCCGCCAAGCACCCGCTCTCGGCCGACATCAAGAAGCTCCCGGCCGCGAAGTTCACTGCCAAGGTTAGGGCCGACCGCCTGGCCACGACCGACTTCGTAAAGAAGAACCTGAAGAACAAGGACGTCGTGCTCCTCGACGCCCGGACAACCAAGGAGTTCTCCGGTGACGACATCCGGGCGGTCCGGGGCGGGCACATTGCGGGAAGCGTCAACATCCCGTACGAGCAGGCCTGGGTGGATCCGGACGCCGCCAAGAAGCTCGGCGCGGGTCAGGTGAAGGACCGCAACGGAATGGCCCTGAAGGACGAAAAGGGCCTCAAGGACCTTTACAAGGGCTTGGACCCGAAGAAGGATATCGTCGCCCTCTGCCAGACCGGGACGCGCTCGACACTCACGTACGCCGTCCTGAGGGACATGGGGTACACGAAGGTCCGGAACTACGACGATTCCTGGATCGTCTGGGGATCGAACCCCGACCTTCCGGTCGCGAACGTTAGCTACTACAACTTCGTGAAGGTGAACGCGGCGCTCAAGAAGCTGGGCGCGCTCGAACAGAGGATCCAGGCGCTCGAAGGCAAGAAGAAGTAGGCTCCGGTCGTCTCTGACGACCCGCCAAGGGGCGGATGGCCTTCCCGGCCATCCGCCCCTTTTTTTCGCCTTCAATCAAACTCCTTCTCGTTCCGCAAAAACGATGAATCCTGAAATCAAGCCGCGGTCAAGTCGGCTTCCAGCGGCTTCTCCTTCTTAAACCGAGTCACGCCAAGAATGCTGAATCCGATGATGCGGCCCTGATCGTCCACGCGCTCCATAACCGCGTCGTGATCGGTTGCTTTCTCGTAGCCAGCGGCGTCCGAGAATCGCACTTCCAGGAAATCCGCCTCCGCGTCGTACCAGATTCTTACTTTTCCGGCCATAGGTCTTCTCCGGATTTGGGTTTGTCCGTCAGGTAGGCAGTGACGACAAACGCGCCGCTCTTGACATACTTAACCACGACACACAGCCATTTGTCACCCACCAATGTTCCTGCGTGAAACTCGTAGAACAACCGCACCGCCGCATCTGACCGCGACCGGCGCACCAATTGAGGTTTGAGCAGCGCACGCTCAACCTCCGCTCCCATTTCCTTCATTTCAGGATGTTCGAGAATGTGGGCCAGCCGCTCATCCGTGAGCCGCACATCCTGACCAAAGCAGTCCCGCAAGGTTCTCATTCGTCCCCACCCTCGGCGTCACAACCGATGCTGCACTTGGCGTCGCGGCTGCGGAAATGCTTCCCGAACCCGCCCAATGGTAGGCAGACCGGAGAAGAGTGTCAAGAAAAAGGCCCTCCCCGGCGAACCGGGGAAGGCCTTGATCGATGACCGATCTCTAGGTCGAAAGACTACTTCTTTGCCGTGTTGCTCAGGTACGTGCCGTCCTGATACGGCTTCGCGGTGGAGAGGCCGGGCATGTACGGCACCCAGCGGATCCCCTTCGACCCCCAGCCGACCTTGTACTGGCTGACGGCCATCCCTTTCTCGTAGTCCACGACGGCCAGCTTGTCGTCGGCCAGGACGGAGACCGCCCCGTACCGCCCGTTGGCCGAGTAGGCGATGTTGTGCGTGTCCTTGCCCATGTAGAGCTCGCCCTTCGGCGTGTCGGTGTCGATGTCGATCACGGACACGAAATCCGACTTCTCGTTCGTGATGAGCGCGAGCTTCTGGTACTTGGGATTCGGGCCCACGTAGATCGTGTTCGTGAGTTCGCCGGCCGGAACGCGCTTGATGAGCTTGAACGTCTTCAGATCGACGATCGCGAGGCTCGGAGGATTCCGGATGCCGATGTAGACCTTGGAATCGTTCGGATGGACCTCCAGGTTCCGGGTCTCGAGGAACCCCTTCTTGCCCGCCTGCTTCATCTCCTCCGCCGTCCCGAGATCAATCGTCGCGATCAGTTCCTGCTTGGCCGTGTCGATGATCACGGCCTGACCCTGGCGGCTCGAGCCGACAATGTACTTCCCGCTGTACGTCATCGTCATGAACGGGACGTTCTTCGCGGAGAACGTCTTCACGACCTTGCGCGTCTTCATGTCGACGAGGTCGATCGGCGCGACCTGTCCCTTGTCCGGGTTCCATCCCTGATGTCCGACGTACGCCCACTTTCCGTCGGGCGTAATGATCACGTCGCGGACGTTGACGCCGGTCGTCTTGATGTGGCCGATCACCTCGTGCCTGACGGCGTCGATCACCGTCACGAGGCCCTGCTTGGAATTCTGGACGTTCCCGATCAGGAAGATCGGCTCGGTCGGGCTGAATGAGCCGTGCAGAGGACCGGCCGTGTCGAACTTCTTCTCCTTGCCGACGTATCCCATGCGGAGGATCTTGACGAGCCGGTCGGTCTGCGTGTCGACGACCCAGAGGGCGTCGTGCTCGCGCGACTCGTTCCCCACGTAAATGTACCGCCCGCCGGGAACGACGTAGGCGTGGTGGGGAAGCGCCTGGCTCTTGAACTTGTCCGAGTCGATCCCGACCGTCTTGAGCGAGGCTTTGTCGAGCGGGATCTTCTTCAGAACCTTGCCCGACTTGGGATCGATCACGTCCATCCAGTCGGACTGCGTGGAGACGTTGTAGAACTTCCCCTCGACGTCCTTCGTGAAGTTGTTGGTCAGTTCGCGGAACGTCCGCGGCCATGACCACTGGACATCGACGCGCGCCAGATCGACCCAGTTCTGGGCCGTGGGAGCGCCGACGATCTTTCCGTACTGCGGTCCCTTCGCGGGAGCCGGCGCTTCGGCCTTCGTCCCAGTCGTGGCACAGCCTCCGAGACCGATCAACCCGGCCGCGGCAACAACGCAAATAGTCCTTTTGAATTGTGCTTTCATTCCACCCTCCTGTAGTTTTCTTCTGTCTCTTGGGAGTTACTTATCTGGGGAGTTGCTTCCTATCGGGTTCCGCCCGGGGAACTGCTGGACGAAAACGACATGCCATAACGAGAGAATAAGTCCTTTTATAACACTCGCTGGTGCCGACCCAAGACCCCCACGCCAAACAACAACCATTTCCTTCGGCCCGACCACCCCCTTTCCGCGATAAGTCATCGTCCTCATCCGCTTGCGTGAGCGCGCCTGAGGAACAATGAGGAACAATGTTTGATTTTACGGGCGAATGGTACTTCATTTGCCGGTGCGAGGTCAACCGTTTTCGGCCCGCGTTCGGACATCTGGGCTCAAAACCGCCCCTCCGTTGCATTCTGCATCCACTTAGCATCCGCGCTTGCCCGCCTGTCCAGAGCGTGGTAGGATGACTCACCTTTTATAACAAGACCCGCCGAGTTCTTTCCTTTCCGCTCTCATTCGCCCGTCAGCCGGCTCTTCCCGGCGGGTCTTCATGCCGTACGGTTCGGAGGCGTGTCGTGACCGAAACAAAATACCTCGTCAACGAGTGGTTCGCACGGAACACGTTCCACTCCCACGACTTCGAGAACATTGGCACCCTCATCTCGCTCAAGGAGAAGCAGGGCGTCACGATCAGCCTCGGCCTTCCCGCGCTCAACGAAGAAGAAACGATCGGGAACGTCATCGACGTTCTGAAAGGCGCGCTCATGAACGAGGCGCCCCTCCTGGACGAGATCGTCGTCATCGACTCATCCTCGACCGACCGGACGGTGGAGATCGCCCGCGAGCGCGGCGTTCCGGTCGTCAACCACAAGGACGTCCTCCCCGAGGCGGGATCACTCCGCGGAAAGGGCGAAGCCCTCTGGAAGAGCCTCGCCGCCCTCAAGGGGGACATCATCGTCTGGGTGGACACGGACATCCGGAACATCCACCCGCGTTTCATCTACGGCCTCGTGGGGCCGCTCCTCCGGCGGCCGGAGATCATGTACGTCAAGGGGTTCTACCTCCGCCCCATCCGCGTCGGAGAAGTCCTTCATCCCGTCGGAGGCGGCCGCGTGACGGAGATCCTGGCCCGCCCGTACTTCAACCTCCTTTTTCCCGAGCTTTCGGCCTTCGTCCAGCCCCTGTCCGGGGAATACGCGGGTCGGCGGGCCGCCCTCGAGCAGGTCCCCTTCGCGACGGGGTATGGCGTCGAGGTCGGGCTTCTCATCGACCTCTTGCGGAGGTTCGGCCTGGACGCCCTGGCCCAGGTCGATCTCGAGCAGAGGATCCACAGGAACCAGAAGCTCGAAGCGCTCGGCCGGATGTCGTTCGGAATTCTCCAGGCTCTCCTCGTGAAATCCCGCGAGACGGGCCGCTTGAGCGGCCTGCCGCCGTTCCCCGACGCCTTCCACTACGTCTCGCACTTCGGGAACCTCACGACGCTCAAGAAGATCGAGATCCACGAGGAGATCCGCCGGCCGATCGAGACGATCTCGGGCTACCACGAGATCCGCGGGGGCGCGGCCCCGGCGACGCTTCAGCCGCCCCAGCCGCCGGAACCGCGGACGGCGCTCGCCATCGCGACGCGCCGCCCGGAAACGCTGGAGGACGTGGGCACGGCCGACATCGTCGTGGGGATACCGTCGTTCAACAACGCCCGGACGATCGGCCACGTGGTCCGGGCGGTCACCGTGGGGCTTTCCAAATATTTCCCCGACGCCCGCGCCGTCATCGTGAACTCCGACGGCGGCTCGACGGACGGCACGCCCGAGATCGTCCGGTCAACGGGGGACGAGGACCTCCGCCAGATCCTCGTCCATCATCCGATCACGGAGGTCCCGCGGTTCGTTTCTCCGTACCTGGGCGTTCCCGGCAAGGGGAGCGCGTTCCGGAACGTCTTCGAGATCGCGGCGCGCCTGGGCGCCCGCGGCTGTCTCGTCGTGGACTCGGACCTTAGGAGCATCACGCCGGAATGGGTGGACCTCCTCCTCTCGCCCGTCTTCCGTCAGGACTACGACTACGTCTGTCCCTACTACCTCCGCCACAAGTACGACGGCACGATCACGAATACTATCGTCTATCCGCTCACGCGCGCTCTCTACGGCCTCAAGATCCGCCAGCCGATAGGCGGCGACTTCGGCTTTTCCGGCCGGCTCGCGGCCCGCTTCCTTGAGAAGGATGTCTGGCAGTCCGACGTCGCGAGGTACGGGATCGACATCTGGATGACGACGACGGCGGTCGCCGAACGGTTCAAGATCTGCCAGGCGTTCCTCGGCGCCAAAATCCACGACACGAAGGACCCCGGCGCGGACCTCTCCGCGATGCTCGTCCAGGTCGTCGGGTCGGTCTTCGGTCTCATGGAAAAATACACGCCCGTCTGGTCGGCCGTCGTCCGGGAGGAGCCGGACCGCGTCCCTCTCTTCGGCTTCCAGTACGAGCCGGGCGCCGAGCCGATCCAGGTCAACCTCGAACGGATGACGCAGGCGTTCCGGCTGGGACGGCAGTCGCTCATGCCCATCTGGCGCAAGGCCGTCCATCCGGACAACCTCGCCGCCCTCTCCGGGCTGGACGCCGATTCGATCGAGACCTTCCGGCTCCCGGACGATCTCTGGGCCCGGATCCTCTTCGACTTCGCGGCCGCCCACCGGAGGAGGGCCGAGAACCCGGAGATCCTGCTCAAGTCGTTGACGCCGCTTTACCTCGCCAAGGTCGCCTCGCTCGTCCATGAGACGTGGCTCTCCTCGTCCCGCCAGGCGGAAGAACGGATCGAGGCGCTCTGCGGCGAGTTCTGGAAAGCCAAACCGTACCTGATCGAGCGATGGCAGGAACGCGAGGCCCCGCTCCCACTTCAGGAGGAGGAAGTCCGATGACCGAACTCTGGCAGGAAGCGATCCTCGAAACGTTTCAAGGGCTCTGGCTCAAGGTCAAGGCCTTCCTCCCGAACGTCCTGGCGATGCTCACCGTCCTGGTCGCCGGCTTCGTCGCCGCGTGGGTGATCGCATGGCTCCTCCGCCGACTCCTGAGGGCCCTGGACTTCGACCGCTTCTGCGAGCGGGTCGGCCTCTCCGCGATGCTGTCCCGGACGGGCATCAGGACCCAGCCGGCGGTGATCCTGTCCCGTTGCGTGTACTGGACGGCGGCGTTCGTATTCCTCCTGGCCAGCCTCTCGACCCTCAACCTCGCGGCCGCCGACCGGATCGTGAGCGAAATATTCATCTATATCCCGAACCTCTTCGTCGCCGTGGTCGTCGTCGTTCTCTCGCTCCTCGTCGCCAACTTCTTCGAGAAGATCGTCCTCCTCGGCGCCGTCAACGCGGGGATCGAGGGAGCGCACCTCCTCGCCCGGGGGGTCAGGCTGATCGTCGTCGTCTTCGGCGTCGCCGTGGCGCTCGACCAGCTCGCCATCGGCCGGAACATCATCCTGGCGACGTTCACGATCACTTTCTCCGCCGTGGCCCTCGCCCTGGCCCTCGCCTTCGGCCTCGGGGCGAAGGATATGGCCCGCAGGTACCTTGAGGAGAAGTTCGTCCCGCGGGACCGGGAGGAGTCCGGCCCCGACGAGATCCAACACCTCTAAGACGGCCCGCCCGGGAGGCACCCCATGGTTTCCGCAATCGCAACAGGCCAGGACGCGGCATCGCTCTGGCAGGAGTGGCGGGAGTCTCTCGCGCCCCTCCTCATCCTGGCCGTCAGCCTCACGGCCGTCCTGCTTATCCGCAAGGGAGTCATCGGCGCTCTCGCGCGGTGGGCCTCGCGGACCGAGAGCCGTGTCGACGACGCCGTCCTCGCCGCAGTCCGAGCCCCCTCCATCCTCTGGAGCCTGGTCCTGGCGCTCTACCTGACGGTCGGCCTCTCGTCGATGGATCCGAACGCCGCCTTCTACGCTTTCCGGATCCTGCACGCGATCCTGATCCTCTCCGTCACGCTGGCCGCGGCGAACCTCGCCGGCTCGATGGTCCGGGGCGCCGTGGAGCGGCTGGCGATCGAGATCCCGATCACCGGCCTCACCGTGGGCATCCTCAAGGGGGCCATCCTGACCGTGGGGATCCTGGTCCTTCTCTCCAGCCAGGGAATCGCGATCGCGCCGATCCTGGCGGCCCTCGGCGTCGGCGGACTCGCCGTGGCCCTCGGACTCCAGGACACGCTCGCGAACCTCTTTGCGGGACTCCATCTCCTTATCGAGAAGCCGATCCGGCCGGGCGATTTTGTCAAGATCGAGAGCGGGGAGGAAGGATACGTGGTGGACATCGGGTGGCGGAGCACCCGGATCCGGATGCTCCCGAACAACCTGATCATCGTGCCGAACGGCAAGCTGGCTCAGAGCCAGATCGTGAACTACTACTACCCCGAAAAACGGATGTCCGTTCTGATCCCGATCGGCGTGAGCTATGATTCCGATCCGGGTCAAGTGGAGCGCTTATTGATAGAGGAAGCGCTGGCCGCCGCCGAAACCGTTCCCGGTCTGCTGAAGGACCCCGCTCCTTTCGTTCGCCTCATTCCAGGGTTCGGAGAATCGTCACTCGATTTCACGCTCATCGTCCAGGTCGCCGAATTCACCGATCAGTACCTCGCCCAGCACGAGATCCGCAAGCTGATTCTGGCCCGGTTCCGCCGGGAGAAAATCGAGATCCCCTTCCCGCAGCGGACCGTCCACATCCAGGGCGGGCCGGAAAGCGCGGAGACGCGGGCGTGAGCATTCCGGCGTTTCGCTTCCACGAGTGCGTCTCCCTCGTCCAGCCGACGGGGAAGAAGGCCGCCGACCTGTACGAGCTTCGCGGGGGGATCGGCGCGTGCCCGCATGGCTGCCTGTTCCACCACACGCACCAGTTCTTTCTCAAGGCCGAAGCCGTTCCTATGCCGTATCCCAACGACTTCGCGGTCTGGGCCGACCGCGATCTCCACGTCCCCGCCCTCGCCGAGCATTTCGCCCTGGTAGATCCCTACCGTCTTCCCGATATCGAGACCCTTCGCGGCGTCCTCATCGGGATCGTCGACGCCTACCTTCAGAAGTATCCCGCCCCCCGCCCCGTCCTCCCGGGAAGCGAGTTTTTCTTCAACGACACCCGGACGATCGTGCTGGACACGGGGTACGAGGCCGCCGATCTCGCCTCGTTTAAGGAGAACCTCGGACGAGTGAACCCGAGCGTCCTCTACTACCACTTCTTCCAGGCCCGAACGCGCCTCCATCTCCCTTCGGACGATTTCTCCATCTGGATCGAGGACTGCCTCGGGCTCGGAGAGATCGCCGCCCGGATCCGCCGGCTCGACCCCTACCTTCTCACGCTGGAAGAGCTCCGACGCGCTCTCCTCGCGATCATCGAGAAGCCGTGAGTCTCCTCTCCGCATACGCCGAGGTCATCGGCCCAGAGGCCGTGCATACGCTGGAGCGCCTGGCCGCTCCCCTTCGGGGGCGCTCATTCCTCCACGTCAACTCTACGGCGGCGGGCGGCGGCGTCGCCGAGATCCTGACCCAGCTCGTCCCGATCTTCCGCGAGTTGGGGCTCGACTGCCGGTGGGAGGTGATCGCAGGCACGCCGGAGTTCTTCGACGTGACGAAGACCTTTCACAACGCCCTTCAGGGAGAGGCGACGGGCCTCGCCGACGCCCAGTACGACCTGTACCGGCGGGTGAACGAGGACAACGCTCGGCGTCTCGATCTCTCGGCCGACTACGTTTTCATCCACGACCCCCAGCCGGCGGCCTTGATCGCGTCGCGGAAGGGGGGGAAGTGGTGCTGGCGCTGTCATATCGACGCCTCCCATCCGCATCCCGCGGTCTGGGAGTTCCTGCGTCCTTACGTGGAATCATACGACGCGGCGGTCTTCTCCATGGCCAGCTACTCCCAGGTCCTGCCGATTCTCCAGTTCCGGATTCCTCCCGCGATCGATCCCTTCTCTCAGAAGAACCGCGATCTGAGCGACCGGGAAATCGAGCGGGCTCTCAAGAAGTACGCCGTCCCGCGCGACAAGCCGATCATCCTCCAAGTCTCCCGGTTCGACCGGTTCAAGGATCCCCTGGGCGTGATCGCCGCGTACAGAATGGTGAAGCCGTACGCCGACTGCCGACTCGTCCTCGCCGGAGGAACGGCGGCCGACGACCCGGAAGGAGCGCTGGTTCTCGCTCAGGTCCGGGAAGCGGCGGCGGAAGATCCCAACATCCATGTCCTCGCGATGCCCCAAGACGACCTGGCGATCAACGCCTTGCAAAGGGCCGCGGCGATCGTCCTTCAGAAATCGACCCGGGAAGGGTTCGGGCTCACGGTGTCCGAGGCGCTTTGGAAGAAGAAGCCCGTGATCGCCGGCGCCGTGGGCGGCCTTCCATTGCAGGTGATCGAGGGAGCGACCGGATACCTGGTTCACTCGCCGGAAGGCGCGGCCTTCCGGATCAGGTCGCTCCTCAAGCGGCCCGCCCTCGCCCGAAGGATGGGCCAGCGGGGGCGGGATCACGTCCGGCTTCATTTCCTTCTCTCCCGCCAGGCGCGAGACTATCTCTTTCTCCTCCACGCCATGGACCGGCCGGAAGAAACGATCATCCGACTCTGATGAGACGCAACCGCGCAATGCCGTTCGGCGCCGAGGTTCTTGAGGACGGAAGAGTCCGCTTCGGGCTTTGGGCGCCCGCGGCACGCGAGGTCGATCTCTGCATCGAAGACGACCGGGAGCCGGTGTTCGTCAGGATGGAAAGGGCGCCCGGCGGCTGGTTCCGCCTGACCACCGGCCTGGCGCGGGCGGGATCGCTCTATCGCTACAGGATCGACGGAGAAAAGCGCGTCCCGGATCCGGCCTCGCGTTGCAACCCGGCGGACGTCCACGGTCCGAGCCTGGTCGTAGATCCGCGCGCCTTCGCCTGGAGCGACGCGGGTTGGACAGGCCGTCCCTGGGAGGAAGCGGTCATCTACGAACTGCACGTCGGAACCTTCACGCCGGAGGGAACGTTCGGCGGCGTCAAGGAACGACTTGGATACCTGGCCGACCTCGGCGTGACGGCCCTTCAGCTGATGCCGGTTGCCGACTTCCCCGGACGCCGGAACTGGGGGTATGACGGGGTTCTTCCCTTCGCGCCGGACGGATCGTACGGAACCCCGGAAGCCCTCAAGGAGATGATCCAGGCCGCGCACGGCGCGGGACTCATGGTCTTTCTCGACGTCGTCTACAACCACTTCGGTCCGGAGGGAAACTACCTGCATCTGTACGCGCCGCAGTTCTTCACCGAGCGCCACCGCACCCCATGGGGCGCGGCGATAAACTTCGACGGCCCCGAGAGCCGGACCGTCCGCGACTTCTTCATCCACAACGCCCTCTACTGGATCGAGGAGTACAACGTGGACGGTCTGCGTCTCGACGCCGTCCACGCGATCGAGGACGACTCCAGTCTCCACGTCCTGGAAGAACTCGCGGAAGCCGTCCAGGCCGGTCCGGCGCGCGGCCGGCACGTGCATCTCGTACTCGAGAACGACCGCAACGAGGCGCGCTACCTGACCCGGCGCGAGACCGGCCGCCCCCGGTGGTACGCCGCCCAGTGGAACGATGATATTCACCACGTCCTCCACGTTCTCGTCACCGGGGAATCGGACGGCTACTACGCGGACTACGCCGACGACCCCGTCCGTCACCTGGGGCGGTGCCTCGCCGAGGGGTTCGCCTACCAGGGAGAGGCCTCGGCCTGCCGCGGCGGCGAAAGCCGAGGCGAACCGAGCAAAGACCTCCCGCCGGCCGCTTTCGTCTCGTTTCTACAGACGCACGACCAAGTGGGGAATCGGGCGTTGGGCGAGCGGATCTCCGCTCTGGCGGATCCGCGCGCCGTCCGCGCCGCGGCCGCGATCCTGCTTCTCGCTCCGTCCCCGCCTCTCCTCTTCATGGGAGAGGAGTTCGCGGCCGGATCGCCGTTTCTGTTCTTCTGCGACTTCGGACCGGACCTGGCGGCCTCGGTCGCGGAAGGCCGGCGGCGGGAGTTCGCCCGGTCCGCGCCCTTCGCGGACACGGAGATCCCGGACCCCTGTACCGCGGAAACGTTCGAGCGCTCGAAGCTCGACTGGCAAGAAGCGACCCGCGCCCCCCACCGTGACTCGCTCGTTTTCTACCGCCGCCTGCTCGCGATCCGCTCGCGCGAGATCGTCCCGCGGCTCGCGGGAACGGCGGGGAACCGGTCGCGGTTCGAAACCGCCGGTCCCGGATGCTTTCGCGCCCGCTGGACTCTGGGCGACGGATCGGTTCTGCGCCTCGCCGCCAACCTCGGCCGCGGACCGTCCGGAGGTCTGGACCGGCCGGCGGGCGCTCTCCTCTTTGCAACCGATGAGGAAAACCTCGCGCGCGACCCCTGGTCCGTCGCCTGGTTCCTGGACCGCATCCCGCCTCCGGAGTCCGCCGCATGAATCTCGAGGCTCTCGGCAGGCTATGCGAGATCTGCGGGATCGCCCCCGACTACTTCGACATCTGGGGACATCGCCGCGAAATCTCCGTCGAGACGCGGCTGGCCCTCCTCTCGGCCATGATGGTCCCGGCCGGCAGCGACAAGGAGATCGAGGCCGCGCTTGAGGAACGCTCGTCCAAGCCGTGGACACGGGTCCTCCCCCCGGTACAGGTCGTGCGCGAGGGCGAAGCGCCGGTCCGGATCGCTTTCTCCGTGCCCGCCGTCCTCGCATCAAACACCTTCAAATGGACGCTGACCCAGGAAGACGGCCGCCTCCACGAAGGAGAATTCCGTCCCGCGGAACTCGAATTCATGGAAGGCAAGCGCGTCCGGAGCCTTTCCTGCGTCCGATACGCGTTCGCGCTAGCTCTCGCCCTCCCGCCCGGCTACCACCGCTTTTCGCTGGACGGCCCGGCCAGGGGTTCCATGGCGCTCATCGTCGCTCCGGAAACCTGCCACATCCCCCCGATCCTCGAGGAGGAAGGGCGCGTCTGGGGCCCGGCGGTCCAGCTCTACGGCGTCCGGTCGCGGCGAAACTGGGGAATCGGCGATTTCTCGGATCTCGCTTCCCTCGTCGATCTCACGTCTCGTCTCGGCGGTTCCCTCGTCGGCGTCAACCCGCTCCACGCCCTCTTGCCGCACAACCCGGAACACGCAAGCCCCTACTCCCCATCGAGCCGTCTCTTCCTGAACGCTCTCTACCTGGACGTCGAGGCGATCCCCGACTTCGCGGAGTGCCCGGCCGCGCGGGAAGCCGCCTCCGCTCTCACGTTCCAGGCACGGCTCAGGGCGCTCCGCGCGAACGAGATGCTGGACTACAAGTCCGTCGCCAGGGCCAAGGAACAGGCGCTCGAAACCATGTACCGGCATTTCCGGAAAAACCATCTGGACCCCGGAACGCCGCGCGGCCAGTCGTTCCGGGCCTTCCAGGCCGACAGGGGGACGCCGCTCAGGCGGCTCGCCCTGTTCGAGGCGCTCCAGGAGCGTTTCCACGGGGAAGACCCCGGCGTCTGGGGCTGGCCCGCGTGGCCGGAGGCGTTCCGCTCTCCGGACTCGCCCGACGTGGCCGCGTTCGAAGCCGAAAACATCGATCGCGTGGAGTTCCGCGAGTACCTTCAGTGGCAGGCCGATCTCCAGCTTCACGCGGCCGGAGAGACGGCCCTCTCCATGGGGCTCGGGATCGGAATCTACCAGGACCTCGCGGTCAGCGTTGACCGCGGCGGCGCCGAGGCGTGGGCGAGCCAGGACCTGTACGCCTTGCAAGCCGGCATCGGCGCGCCCCCCGACGACTTCAACCTCAACGGGCAGGACTGGGGTCTCCCCCCGCCGATTCCGGACCGGCTGCGCGAGGCCGCCTACGCCCCCTTCATCGCCACGCTTCGCGAGAACATGCGGCACGCCGGCGCGCTGCGGATAGACCACGTCATGGGGCTCTCGCGCCTCTTCTGGGTCCCCCCGGGCGGAACTCCGGCGGACGGGGCCTACGTGTATTACCCGATGCAGGACCTTCTCGGGATTCTCGCGCTCGAAAGCACGCGGAACCGCTGCCTCGTCATCGGGGAAGACCTCGGTACCGTCCCCGACGAGGTCCGCCAGGCGCTGGCGCCCATGCGAGTCCTCTCGTACCGCCTCTTCTATTTCGAGAGGAACCCGGACGCCAGCTTCACCGCGCCGCGTGACTTCACAAGGCAGGCCCTCGTCGCCGTGAGCACCCACGATCTTCCCACCCTGAACGGGTTTTGGCTCGGGCTGGACCTGGACGTCCGGACCCGGCTCGGCCTCTTCCCCTCCGACGAAAAACGCGAGTCCCAGGTCGCGGCGCGGGCGCGGGACCGGGCGCACATGCTCATGGCTCTGGAGAGGGAGGGGCTCCTCCCGGCGGGGATGGGGGTCCACCCTGTCTCTGTCCCGGAGATGACGCCCGAACTTGCCCGGGCGGTGCACGAATACGTCGCCCGCGGTCCGTCCATGGTCATGGCGGTCCAGGCCGATGACGTTCTGGGACAGGCGGAACAGGTGAACTTTCCCGGAACAACGGACCAGTACCCGAACTGGCGGCGAAAACTCCCCCTCGACCTGGAGGACTGGATGGAAGACGAGCGCGTCCGCCATCTGGCGGCCGCGCTCGGCGAGCAACGCGGCCACGCCCCCCGGTCGCAACCGGCACCGGCGCCGGCGCCCTCCGGGCCGATGCCGATACCCTGCACCATCCCCCGCGCATCCTACCGGCTCCAGCTCGGCCGCCGCCTCACGTTCCAGGAGGCAAGAGCGATCGTGCCGTACCTGGACGAGCTGGGCGTCAGCCACATCTACGCCTCACCGTTCCTCAAGGCCCGGCCGGGGAGCCGGCACGGATACGACATCATCGACCACAACGCGATCAACCCGGAGATCGGGTCGCCCGAGGATCTCGATCGCCTCGTGGACTCCCTCCGCGAGCGGAAGATGGGACTCATACTGGACCTGGTTCCCAACCACATGGGAATCATGGGCGCCGACAACGCCTGGTGGCTGGACGTCCTCGAGAACGGCCCTGCGTCCGTTCACGCGCGCTTCTTCGACATCGACTGGCTGCCCGCCACGGAGACGCTTCGGGGCAAAGTCCTGGTCCCGGTTCTGGGCGACTCCTACGGGGCTGCGCTTGAAGGAGGCCTTCTCAAGCTCGTCTTCGACAAGGAGACCGGGGCGTTCAGCATCTTCTACCACGAGCACCTGTTCCCGATCGATCCGCGCGAGTACCCGCGCATCCTGGCCCGCCGGATTGCCCGTCTCGAGCCGCGTCTCGGCGCGGACAATCCGCTGTTCCTCGAGTTCCAGAGCCTCATTACGGCATTCGATCATCTCCCGAACCGTCTTGAAACCGAACCGCGGAAGATCGCCGAGAGAGCCCGCGACAAGGAGGTCCACAAGCGGCGACTGGTCCAGCTCGTCGAGCGATCTCCTGACATCGCGTGGTTCATCGAGGAAAACGCCGGGGATTTCAACGGCACCCCCGGCGTCCCCGCGTCGTTCGAGTTGCTCCACGGGCTCCTCGAGGCGCAGGCGTACAGGCTCGCCGACTGGCGCGTCGCCGCCGACGAGATCAACTACCGCAGGTTCTTCGACATCAACGACCTCGCCGGGCTCCGAATGGAAGACGAGACCGTCTTCGAGGAGACGCACAGGAAGGTCGTTGCGCTCATCGCGGAGGGTAAGGTGGACGGTCTCCGGATCGACCACCCGGACGGCCTCTCTAATCCTCTCCTGTACTTCCAGCGCCTCCAGGGGCGCTTCGCTCCGCTCGCGCCTGAAGGGACCGACGCCTCCCGGCCGCTCTACGTGGTCGTCGAGAAGATCCTCGCGGCTCACGAGTACCTGCCGGAGCACTGGCCCGTGCACGGACCCACCGGGTACGGATTCGCCAACAGCGCAAACGGCCTCTTCGTCGATCAAGCCGCGGAGGCCGCAATGGACGGAATCTACGCCAGGTTCATCGGGCGCAAGACGGACTTCGAGGAGATCCTCTACCGCGCAAAGAAGCTGATCATGAAGGTGGCCATGGGGAGCGAGCTCGGAGTCCTCGCCAACCAGCTCTCCAGAATCGCCGAGGCCGATCGCCGGACGCGCGACTTCACGCGCACCGCGCTTCGAAGCGCCATCATGGAACTCGTCGCCTGCTTCCCCGTCTACCGCACCTACGTCGCGGACGAGCCGTCCCAGGACGACCGCCGGCACGTCGAGTGGGCCGTCAGCGTGGCCAAGAAACGGAGTCTGGCCGCTGACGTGACGATCTTCGACTTCCTCCGGGACGTCCTCCTCAAGACCGGGGCGGAAGGCAAACCCGAGTTGTTCCGTCGAGCGGTCTCGGCCTTCGTGATGAAGTTCCAGCAGTACACCGGCCCGGTGAAGGCCAAGGGGCTGGAGGACACCGCGTTCTACATCTACAACCGCCTTGTCTCGCTCAATGAAGTGGGGGGAGATCCGCGCCGCTTCGGCGTGTCCGCGGCCGCATTCCACCACGCGAACTTCGAGCGCGGAAGGCGCTGGCCGCACGCCCTGATCAACACCACGACCCACGACAGCAAGCGCAGCGAGGACGTCCGTTCCCGCGTCAACGTTCTGTCGGAGATTCCGGACGAGTGGCGTACTCACCTCCGGCGCTGGAGCAGGATCGGCAAGCCGAAGAAAAAGGCCGTGGACGGCGAACCTGCGCCGTCGAGGAACGACGAGTACCTCCTGTATCAGACCTTGGTCGGAGCCTGGCCGCTCGCGGATCTCGACGACGCCGGCCTCGTTGACTTCCGCGAGCGGATCGAAGCGTACATGGTCAAAGCCGCGCGCGAGGCCAAGACCCATACGAGCTGGCTCAATCCGAATTCCGGATACGAGGAAGCCGTTCAGGGCTTCATCGGGGCGCTGATCGAAAGCCCCGACACATCCGCCTTCCTGTCCGACTTCATCCCTTTCCAGAAGCGCGTCTCTCGAATCGGATTGTACAACTCGCTCTCACAGACGCTTCTCCGGCTCACATCGCCGGGAGTTCCCGACACCTACCAGGGGTGCGAGACCTGGAACTTCTCCCTTGTCGATCCGGACAACCGCCGCGCAGTGGATTTCGACCTCCTTGCGAGGACCCTGGAGGGCCTCAAGGCCGGCGTCGAGGCTGAAGGGGAGGCGGCGGCGGTCCGGAAGCTTCTCGCCCGAATGGAGGACGGCGGGATCAAGTTCTACGTCATCTGGAAAACGCTGGGTTTTCGCAAGGCCCGGCCGGATCTGTTCGGGGATGGCGACTACGTTCCGCTCGACGCGACCGGCGAAAGGGCCGCGCACGTCTGCGCCTTCGCGCGACGGCTAGGCAATTCCCAGGCAATCGTGATCGCGCCCAGGCTCTTCGCGTCGCTCACCCAGGCGGCCGACCCGCCCGTCGGGCCGGCGGTCTGGAACGACACGGAGATCGGTCTCCCGGAAGGTTCGAACGGAACGTACCGGAACGTCTTTACGGGCGAAACCGTAACGCCGGACGGCGGAAGAGTGCCTCTCTCCAGCGCCCTCGCCTCCTTCCCCCTCGCCCTCCTCGCGAACGAAGACTGAGGAAACGTTTCTTCCATCCTCCCATTCACCCATTCGCCGATTCACCGATTACTTCCGCCAGAACCGAAAGAACAGCCCGTCCCCATCCCTCCGGACCCGGTTTCTCTGCTCGCCGAAGACCCGGGAGCGAAACGGCCGGATCGTACGTCCCATCCGGCCGGGGCACAAGGATCGGAATGTCCACAACATCGAGCATGGGAAGGTCGTTCTCTGCGTCGCCGAGTCCCACCGTGAGCCATCGACCCGAGAGGCACGGAAGGAGATCGAGAAGGCGTTCCAAAGCCGCGCCTTTGCCGCCGTGACCGAAGAGATGCCGGAACCGGCCGCCCCGCGCGACGGACAACCCGCGCTTCGCCGCGCTCAGCCGGACGGCTTCTCCGCACGCCTCCTCATCGCCGCCGACGATCCGGAACGGCTCGTCGAATCGCCGCCTCCGCGCCAGCTCGGCTTCCCCTGCTGGAAGCCCCGTTAGCGCCGCAAGCTCCTCAACCGTCCAGTCGCCGAGCCCGGAGAGGCGGCACCCCGTTTCGAAAGCGATATCGCGAAGGGCCGCGCGCAGGATGTCGTACGGGGCGCCCAAGGGAACAATCGTCCACCCTTCCTCGATTTCGCCGGCGACGCCCTCCGGAAGAGGAAGGTCCCGCGGCCAGGCGATCCCGCCGCCGTTTTCCACGATGTGCGGACCGGAGAGACCGAGTCTCTCCGCCCAAACGACGACCTCTGCCAGCGTCTTGCTCGTGCAAAAAACGACGGGGACGCCCCGCGACTTCAGCGCCGCCAGTGCCGGGGCCGCCGGCTCCCACGCATACGTCCGGGCGTCGAGAAGCGTCCCGTCGAGATCGGTGATGATGAGGAAATGCGGTTTCATGGTTTCGGTCCGAGCCATTGCGTACTCTACCCCACCCGGCCTCCCCTGTCCCGAACTTGATTTCGGGGCCTTACAAAGGGGAGGGCTGTTTCCGATTCACCGATTCACCGTCTTTATCTTCACCGTCTTTATCTTGAATTCGCCCCTGCGCCTTGCTAGGCTCTCATCCGCGGCTGGCTTCCTGGAGGGCACATGCAGATTACCCTGATCGTCGCCCTGATCATCTCCATAGCCGTCGCCGTGTTCGCCATTCAGAACTCGGCCTCCGTCGTCGTCTCCGTTCTCTTCTGGAACATCGAGACGTCCCTCGTCATCCTCGTGCTGGGATCCGCTCTGGCCGGGGCCCTCGTCTCGGCCCTCCTCGCCAGCGTCCGCTGGGTCCGGCTCTCCAAGGAACTCCGGGCGTCCCGCCGGCGCATCCGGGAACTGGAAACGGGCGGAACAACCGAGCCCCTTCCGCCGGCATCCAACGACCCCCGTTAGTATCCGAACCCATTAATTACGGAACCTCCTCCGCGGATGTGTAGGTTGGGTTAGGCGCGGTTTTTTGCGC